>JRHI01000014.1_pt1 | contig 153720 bp, 145 predicted proteins | sample 215371 | NCBI WGS metagenome assembly JRHI01 (sample SAMN02929681, study PRJNA255918) | sediment metagenome | biome: cave system; feature: Ice Cave; material: Sediment; isolation source: sediment from deep within a dark volcanic ice cave with no known source of... ...
AAGCCTTTCTTCCTATTTCACCAGTTAGTGGCGCTGTACCCAATATTCGGGAACACGATAATAGCGCAGTGTTGTTGCTGGATTTTGTGAGGCACGAACGGCGACTGTAATACCAACTCCCACTTGAATGCCAAAAACATTATGTGTAGTTCCAGAGAGTTTAGGATTTTTGCGCACATTGCCATGTAGGTCAAGATGATAGATTTGGTTGAAATCTTTCAAGAGGTTTTTCCGCATACCGTCAAAGGCTATTTGATCGATGAATGAATTGTTAGTAACGAGACAGACAATACCGTCACGGCCTTGTAACCTATCGACGGCCCAACGAAAGAATTTGACGTAGGCATCAGAGAGGGCATTTTTGTTACTAGCTTGTGAATCTTTCGCATAGGTTTGGCTTACCCGCTTGTCGATAGCAGTATAACGTCTATTCTTATTATTGTCATTCTCATTCTTCTGCCCCACGTTGTACGGAGGGTTGCCAATCACGACCATGATGGGGGCTTGTTTTTCTCTTACAACGCGGGCGGTGTTGCGTTCGCTGAAGAGTTGCAGTTGTTGGCCTTCGAGGTTGAGGGTGTCGGCGAAGGCGATGCCTTCGAAGGGTTGGTAGTGGCCCATGCGTTCATAGTAGGCGTGTTCGATGTTGAGGGAGGAGATGTAGTAGGGGAGGAGCATGAGTTCGTTGCAGAAGAGGTCGTGCTCGTATTTGGAGGCTAAGGAGCCGCCGCTGATGCGCTGGATGAGGTTGACAATAAAGTTGCCGGTGCCTGTGCAGGGGTCGAGAATTTGGACGCCAGGAGTGGAGAGCGAGCAGTTGAATTCGCGTTGGAGGATGACATCGACACTGGCACACATGAAATCGACGATCTCTTGTGGGGTGTAGACGATGCCGTGGGTGTCGGCTTGTTTGGTGGAGAAGCCCTGGAAGAAGCGTTCGTAGACGGTGTTGAGAAAGCCCTGTTTATCGGACCAGTCGCCGAGGTTCTTGGCGGCGTTCTCAATAGCGACGTAGAAGCGGTCCAGCGTTTTCAGAAACTCTTTGCGGTTGAAGGCACGGCTGGTGAGGGCCTGGATGACCTGTTCGATCTCAGCTGCAATGACGTTGCGGCTGGTGAACTCGTCGTTGTCGAAGACGGTGCGGAAGAGGCGTTCGGTGAGCAAGTGTTGCACGAGCATTTCATCAACGGTGTCGCGGCTCATGGTGGGGTCAAGCGAGGTGCGACAGAGTTCTAGGAAGGTACTGAAGGCGGCAACGAAGGCTTTATTTTTGGTGTGCTCCTCTTTGATGCGCTGCAAGAGTCCCTGTGCTAGGTCGGGGATGCTCTCTTTGAAGTCATCGACGGCACGCTCAAACGATTCGATGTCGGGCGCGGCAAAGTGGAAGAAGGTGTCGAGCACGGAGGTGAGTTCTTTGGGTTTGCTGAGGTCGGCTTCGAGCACGGGTTTGTTATTCTGGTAGAGGATGGCGCGGCGTGTGTCCTCGAAGATAGTGTTGATGGTGGGATAGCCTGCTTTGATCTTTTTGCGAATCTCGGTGGCGAGATCGTCTTTGGTGTCTTTGGCCTCCCAATAGCCACGCGGCAACCTGAAGCTATCGCGTAGCGTGCCATCGGGCCGCTTGCCATTGGGGAGTGTCTGCTCTGGAATGAGGGTCCAATTGGCGGATTGTGCGAAGATGGCGAGCAGGTTTTGGAAGGCGCTACGCACCGCTGTTTCGTGTGTGACGTTCTGCTGCTGATAGGCGGACAGTTCCTGGTAGTAGTGGTCAACGGCTTTTTTCTGAGTGGTGGTGAGTTGCATAGTTGCTGATGCCATCCCTCTCCATGTAAAATGTATTCTCTGCTAATGCAGGGCTATAATAACATAGGTGATGGTATGAGCACAATGACCCGTCGTATGGATCGTGGTAGGGACGCGCTAAAGCTGGTCCCTACGACGGCCTAATTTCGCCAGTATCACACCCTTTAACAATCCGATCTCCTCTATTTTAAGCACAAGCACGAGGGCGAGGTAGACGAGGACTGCGAGGCCACCTGCAACTATAACGGTGATAAATTCTCCTACTAGGGTGTTGAGGGAGAGCCATTGTATGTGGGTGGCGGCTAGTCCTATTTGTACGGCGTAGGCAACGACGACCATTGCTGCTGTTGCAAGCAGAATCTTGAGCACGGTGGGAATTGTTTTGCGGATGTGGATGGAGCCGATGGCCATGCGTAGTAGGACGAGTAGGATAATGGCGTGCGAGGAGTTTTGGACGGTGTTGGCAAAAGCTAGGGCTGGCATGCCGATGGTGTGCCAGAAGGGTAGAGCGACGGCGAGATAGCCCAGGATGCTGACGAGGCCGACTGCTACGGGAATGATCGTGTTTTTGCGTGCATAAAAGGCGGCAATTAAGAGCTGATCCATAGCGACAAAGGGGAGTTGATAGGCGTAGTTTTGCAGAGCAATTGCGGTACGAGTGGAGTCTTCGAGTGTGTAGTTGTGGTGTTTGAAGAGTAGTTCGACGATGGGCATTTTGAGCACGATCAGGCCAGCGGCTGCGGGAATCATCAGGAGGAGGCCGAGACGGAAGCCGAGCGAGAGTGTTTCTTTGAAACGTTCTGTATCGCCCTCTCTGGCGTGTGCGGAGAGCGTGGGTAGGACTGCGAATGAGAGGGCAGCAGCCACGAGGCCAATGGGAAATTGAATGAGTGTTGTGGCGGCACGCATCGCTGTATAATTGGCGGCACCACCGGCAGCGCCACCACCAGGGGTTTGCGATGCGAGAAATTGATCAAAAAAGACCAGTGCCATGCTCACAAGAAAGCTAAACGAGACGGGGCCGTATAGTCTGAGGATGCGTTTGATAGCGGGATGTTTGAGGTCGAGCACAAACATGTATTTCAATTTTTGGTTGCGTATACCAGGCGTAAGCAAGGCAATTTCACCGATAGCGCCGAGGAGAACACCAATTGCAAGACCATAATGTCCGTAGAAGTGAGCACCAAGTATACTACCAGCGATGGCACCGACAATAATGCCCAGATGGTATGAGACAGTGGCGAAGGCGGGCCAACCAAATTCTTTGAGCGAGTATAGGGCCGCGAGTAAGACAGCGAATGGTCCCAATGCTAAGAGTGAGAAGAAGATAATTTGAGAGAATGGCAGTGTTAAGTCTTTTTCTGCTCCAGTATAGCCTGTTACGAGTAAAGGCACAAAATATGGCGAGATGAACAAAAAGAGGATCGCGGCGGTGAGCATGATTAGAAACACGAGATTGACAATGGTGAAAACGATACGCCGCAACTCGTCGCGCTTCTCAGGGGCGGAATAGTCATTGAAGGTTGGAATAAGTGCTCCTGGCACCGCGCCATTCACCAAAAAGTCATTGAAGGTTTGCGCTGGCAGAATAGCGGAATTGAACGGTCCCGCGACCTTGGTGCCAATGGCGACGACGACAATCTGACGTACCATGCCCATCACGCTGCTACCCAGGTTGCCGAGCATCACCAGCGACGCGGATTTGACGATTTGTCGTCGCTCACTAGGCTGAGGTTGCTCCTCAACGATCTCTGCAATAGGTTCTGGTGTGGGTAGGACTTCCGCTACGGGTGTGCCGATTGTTGTTATAGGAATTGCCTCAACCTCACCGCTATCTCGTGTTTTGTCCATAATATACTCCATATATAGGTCGTAGGGGCCTGATTGATCGCGCCCATTGTTGGGTGTAGGTACTCCGGCAGCATTGACCATGCCGACGACGGGCGCCATGAATGACTCTGTTGGGAAATTCCACATCCCTGCTCGCCTTGAGCATGAATGTCATCCCATCTGAGCTTGGGAAACGAATTTCCCAACAGAGTCATGAATGGGGGCCCTACGACGGTGACGTGGTTCAATTCCTCCAACGTTGTCAATGCCGACGAGCTCATCCGTGTTAGGCTGATGCCTATAGGGGTGTCCATAAAGGGCACTCTATAGGCATCTGAGAAAATCTTTTAATAAAGGACGTGTGTTGGCAGTGAGGAAGAATACGTGGCGGGGCATCACTACATGTCCAGAAACTGCCGTGAAGTTGCCGTTATGTAGTGATATATTGACAAAGCGCCCCCACCGAAGTAGCACGAGACTACTTCTTAGTGATAGCGTCCGAAAGTTCCTTACCAGGGGAGAAACGTACGCGGTCCTTGGCTGGGACTTCAATGTTCTCTCCGCTGCGTGGGTTGACTCCCTTGCGGGCAGCACTCCGGCGTACTTTGAAGGAACCAAAGCCCACCAATCGTACTTCATCTCCATCCTGGAGAGCCTCGCGGATGGCTTTGAGAGTAGCTTCCAGGACTTCACCCGCCTGCTTTTGGGTAAGTTTTGCCTCCTGGGAGATGCGTTTCGCCAATTCCTGACGGCCAACGGTTTTGGTTGTAGCTTCTTTTTCAGTTTTTGCTTTGGCCATATGTTCAATATCCTCCTAAACAACAAACGATACATGTCGCTATTAGCCCCAAAACACGAGTATGTTGGGCCTGTAGAGCGGCATCACAAGACCTCACTGTCCGTTTAGGAGTATAGCATGTGAATCAAGGAAATACAAGACGCGCCTGTGGATTCTGCCATTGTGCATTGAAACGCGCTAGCTTCTCTGTATCTTTGCCCGCCATCATTTGCCTACCAAAGTAGAACATGAGCGGCTTGGGTAGCAGGAAAGACACAAAGCACACAAGCCCTAACGCTCCTGTAAAAAACGATTCCCTGATGAGCAAGAGCTTGGAGTCGCCGCCTAACAAAATTCCAAAGATGCCAACTATTGCTCCTAATAGCGCGAGGACAGCAATGACATCGAGTTGACGATGCCGTACAATTTCGTACACGCTATCAACCAATGGAAAGACGGATGCTATACTAAGCGCAACCACATCTGAGGTAGAGATATAGCGCTTTGAAAGCGAATACAATATTAGTGGAATAGCCACATTCAGTACCAAACTCAGCAAAATGCCTCGCAAATTGAATTTCATATTTCCTCTCATTTCATACTAAGATGCCGTTTCAACCTTTTTGTATCTAAGGCATAGTTCAAATGAACTTGACACTTTTATGCTCGTACTAATCGAACATTGTCAAGTAGGATAGTAGGATTACCTTTATTTGAACCATGCCTAAAAGATGTTATAATCATGAGCAATGGAAGATGTCAATACCGCGAACGAGCATCATTGCGCCCAGGAGTCGAACATCATGAGCATTCTAGATACCGCCATCGGCGAGGGCCTCTCTCCACTGGTCAAACCACCAGTGATGCTGGAACAGCTGCGACGCTATGCCAACGCGTCCGGCGATTTCAACCCTATCCATTTAGATGAAGAGGCAGCTCGTCGCGTTGGCCTGGATGGAGTCATCGCACATGGCATGCTCAGCATGGCCTTCCTCGGACAATTCGTTCAGCAACAAATCATCGCTATCCCCGGCTCCCGCCTTGCAAGTCTTCACGTCCGTTTTGCAAGCATGGTACGCCTCGGCGACACCCTCACCTGCCACGGTATAATAAAAGAGCGTATACCTGTTGCTGTAGGGGCGCAATTCATTGCGCCCAACCCAGCTACCGATGGAAATGAATCCATTCGCATAGAATGTTGGGCGAAAAACCAGAAAGGTACCATCGTGACCTCTGGTGAAGCTGTTGTCATTGTTCCAATGTCGTAACGATAGGAGAGCTACTCAATGATAAGAGAGCACCACATGACAGACGAGGACCTACGTGTCCTCTATGATCTCTCTATTTATAACTGTACGCGTTTTGGTCCCTACACAGAAATCATCTACGAGGACCTGCAAAACCAACAGAAACGGGAATATACTAACATCGAGGCTGCTCAGGAAGCAACACAACTCGCCGTCGGATTGCGTGCATTAGGAGTCGAAAAAGGCGACCGTGTGATTATGATGATGCCTAACTGCCCAGAGGTTGTGATTGGCTATCAGGCTATCGCACGCGCCGGAGCTATCATCATTCCCGTTCTGCCACTACTAAAAGGTCCCGAAATACGCTACATCGCCGAAAACTCAGGGGCCAAGGTCATTTTCACCAGTGCCCTCCTCTTGCCGCTCGTGCGCCCCGCACTCACTGATATCCCCACACTACGCTACATCATCTCCACAGATATCACCGTACGGGCGCAATTCATTGCGCCCTCCACCCCTGACGAAACACCACAACTTCTCCCTTACAAAGATGTCGTAGGGGCCAGATTTATCGCGCCCGACGCCTATCTCAACGACCTGCCCGGTGTTGTATTGTCGCCCGATGACAACGCCGTGATCCTTTATACATCAGGGACAACAGGCCGTCCTAAAGGGGTTATACTGACACACCATAACCTCATCGCTAATGCAACAGGTGGGCGTGATGTAGGGGCCCAATTCATTGCGCCCTCCACCCGTAGCATAGAAACGCAACTAGCTATTCTGCCGCTGGCTCACGCCTTTGGTATTCTTGCTTCTAATGTTGCCTATATGAGTGGTGTCACAGTAGTGATGCATCCACGTTTTGACACCAACTCAGTCTTCTCGGCCATTGAGCGTTACAAGATCACTTCTTTTGCCGGTGTGCCTGCCATGTTTGTCGCGCTTCTCTATGCCCCCGATGCTGACAAATACGACACCAGTAGTTTACAATATTGTGTGAGCGGTTCGGCTCCCTTGCCTGTCTCCATTCTCAAAGGCTTTGAAGAGAAGTTTGGCTGCAAGATACTCGAAGGCTATGGTCTCTCGGAAGGAAGCGCCGCCTTGACTGGACATGGATCAGAAATGCCGCAGAAGCCCGGTTCTGTGGGCGTACCACTTCCTGGTGTCGAGGTGTGTGTGGTCGATGAAAATGATCAACCGCTGCCGACTGGCGAGATTGGTGAAGTGATAGCGCGTGGTCCTAACATCATGAAGGGCTACTATAATATGCCTGAGGAGACAACGGCTGCACTACGCAACGGTTGGCTCCATACCGGCGATATGGGACGTTTCGATGAAGATGGTTACTTGTATATTGTCGAACGCAAAAAAGACCTGATTATTCGCGGTGGTTTCAATATCTATCCGCGTGACGTTGAAGAGGTATTGGCAACGCATCCGGCAGTGATCGAGGCATCAGTAGTTGGTGTGCCGTCTGAGCGTATGGGTGAGGAGGTCAAAGCCTACGTCGTGAAGGGCGGCTCTGTCGATGCTGAGATCCTCATGGCGTATTGCCGCGAACGGTTAGCGAACTATAAAACGCCTAGCCAGATCGAGTTTGTAGAGGCGTTGCCACGCAATGCCATTGGCAAAATTGATAAGAAAGAACTGAGGAAACGCAATGTCCATTGATATGCCCATCGAGAATGCACCCCTGTCACAATTGCAGCAAACGCCGATTGATAGCGTGATGAATATCATTGACGAGGGCTTGGTACACCTGCCAACGTACCGTGAGTTGTATTATCGTTGGGAACGTCAGCAGTGGAAAGCGCAGGATATTGACTTTAGCGCTGACCATGGACAGTGGCAAGCGATGGGGCCGGATGAGCAGCGTATCCGTCTCTATGGCCTCTCGGCCTTCTTCTATGGTGAAGCGTGCGTCACCGATACGCTGGCGCCCTATGTCACTGCTATGCCCGATGAAGAGATGCGCATCTTCCTCACGACACAATTAGTGGATGAGGCACGCCATACCGTTTTCTTTTCCCGTTTCTTCCAGCATGCCCTCGGTATCGACGCTGGACGCCTGGAACAAACACTGGCCCAGGTGCGCTTGAATATGAATGATGATCTGCAATACATTCTGATTGACTCGCTCAGCGCGGTCTCAGAGCGTATTCGCAAGGAGCCTACGCAACTGCGCCATCTTGTTGAGGGTATCACGCTGTACCACATTATTATCGAAGGTACTATGGCCCTTGCGGGGCAGCGCAACATACTAGAACTATACCGACAGATGGGCCTTTTCCCCGCTTTCCGCGCTGGTTTTACCGCCGTAGCACGCGACGAGTCGCGCCATGTCATCTTCGGTGTCAAGTTCTTACGCGACATGATTCAGCAGGATGCAGCACATGCGAAAACTGTGCATGCCTCCATCGAGAAATACCTGCCCAGAGCACTTGGTGGTATTAGCCCAGGGGAGGCTGATATTCCAGGAATTCTCGCTCAGGGAGGAGATCCCTGGCAATCGCCGCGCTACGCCCTAGAATCGCTGCGCAAGAAGATCAAGGTGATTGGTCTGAGTATGGAATTGCCAACAGTTCCCCCCCTCCCACAATAGTATGGGAGGGGCGCAATCAGGGGGCGCAATGAATTGCGCCCGTACGGTGTGGAGGATGTGGGTGACGGTGACGATGGCGACGAGGGGCGTGATCAATCAGGCCCCTACGACGAAAGAGAGCGAATATATGGTATCGGCGGTTGTGTTGATTACTGTGCAACGTGGACAGGTGAGCGAAACGGCCCAACGCCTCCTAGAGATTGAAGGTGTCGCCGAGGTCTACTCGGTTACAGGTGACTACGACCTCGTAGCCTTGTTACGTCTCCAACGCTACGAAGACTTATCCGATGTAGTGACAGATCACATGGTAAAAATTCCATCTATCAAAAAGACCAATACTCTCATGGCATTCCAATGCTTCTCAAAAGCGGACCTACAACAAGCCTGGGATATCGGGGTGGAATGAACTTTTCGTGGGGAACGCCCCTACGGATCTGAGCACCGTTCCCAGGCATGGAATGAACAGAAAAGAGACGCACACAATGTTACATGCTGATACACTCCGCTCCTTAAAAAACTTGCTCCCCAAGGGGCAGGTGTTTACAGATACAGCTTCACTGATTGCTTACGAGGTGGATGCGGGTGTGGACAAGGGCAAACCGGAAGGTGTGGTCTTCCCTCGCACCACCGCAGAGGTTGAGCGTGTTGTGCGCTGGTCTGTGGAATATGGAGTGCCGCTTGTGGCGCGTGGTGCGGGTACAGGTCTCTCCGGCGGTGCGGTTGCCGATCAAGGTGGAGTCATTGTCGAGTTCTCGCATATGAATAACATTCTTGATCTTGATGCTGTGGGGCGTAGTGTCGTTGCGCAACCTGCTGTGATTAACCTAGCGGTGGATGAGCAGGTCAAGCTGCACGGACTCTATTTCCCGCCAGACCCAGCCAGCCAACGTGCCTCAACTCTCGGAGGCAATGTCGCGGAAAACTCAGGTGGACCACACTGCTTTAAGTATGGCGTGACCACGAACTATGTCGTCGGTATGCAGGTTGTGTTAGCCAATGGCAGCAGCATTCGCATCGGCGGCCATGCGCTCGACTATCCAGAATACGATCTATGTGGCCTGATTACTGGTAGCGAAGGTATGCTTGCTCTCATGACTGCTATCACGGTCCGTCTTGTGCGCAATCCGCCGGGCGTAAAGACGATGTTGGCTATTTTTAACTCCATAGCAGCTGCCGGAAGTGCAGTCTCTGCCATTATCGCTGCTGGACTAGTTCCTGCGACCTTGGAATTAATGGACCAAAAAATTATTGGCATGGTTGAACCGTTTGCTCATGCAGGTTTGCCTCTAGATGCTAACGCGGTGCTTGTCATCGACATAGATGGCTACCCAGAGAGCCTTGACGCCCAGGTACAAGAAATGCAGCATCTCGTGCAACAACATGGAGCATACGACATACGCACCTCAAGCAATGCCGAGGAGCGTGCAAGAATCTGGCTAGCGCGTAAAAGTGTTGCGGGAGCCGTCACACGCCTTGCACCTTCTTATTACACTGTTGATGTCACAGTGCCACGTAGCCGCCTAGTCGAGGTCCTGATGAAAGTGGATCAGATCAACGAACGCTACCGCATACGTACTGGCTACCTATCGCATGCCGGTGATGGCAACCTGCATCCAATGATGCTCATTCCTGATCTCCAAGATGCCGAGTACATGCAGCGCATCCACAAAGCCAGTTGGGAAATGGTCAAGTGTTGTGTGGATATGGGCGGCAGCCTGACTGGTGAACACGGTGTCGGCATCGAAAAGCGCGAATATATGCCACTTATGCACACTCCTGCCGAACTACTCGCCATGTGGGACGTGAAACACGTCTTTGATCCACAAGGCATCCTCAATCCCGGCAAGATGTTTCCCCGTCCAACCCACGACAACAGCGAATCCTACGCCGGATACGCACACATTCAGACCAATTCCAACGACAAAGGAAGTGTATCAGGACCATTATTCACACCTACCACAGCCCAAGAAGCTGCCCAAGGACTCGCCGCCCTCTCTAAATTGAGCAAACAAGTCTTCATCATTGGGAATGGAGGTGCCGCTCAAACACAACAAACTCTCCTCTCCACCTGCAACCTAAACGGTATAAAAACGTATGCTCCCGATGATATGTATATTACGGTGGGAGCAGGTACCAAACTCACAGACATACAAATATTCCTGGCAAAAGATTCCAAGCAAGTTCCACTATTCTCACCTTGGCCTGATACAACCATCGGTGGATTAGTTGCAACTAATGGTAATGCTCCTTTGCGTATGCGCTATGGCGCGATTCGTGACCTCGTGCTGTGCGGCACCGTAGCACTTCCAGATGGCCGTACCATTCGCGTTGGACGCCCCATTGTGAAAAATGTAGCAGGCTACGACCTGACCAAAGCCTTTGTTGGCGCTTATGGCACCCTCGGTCTCATAGCCGACATCACACTGAAAATAGTCGTACAACCCAGAGCAAAACACACCCTCTTGTACCCAGTTCAAGACCTGAGTCACGGATTACTATGGGGCAGAAAGTTGCTTCCACTAGCCCTGGTCGCCTCAGCCATACTCTTATGCAAGGGCCACGAACTGTACGGGCGCAATTCATTGCGCCCTCCTCACCTCCCACACTCTCCCTATCTCCTTGCCTACACTGCCGAAGGCTTGGCCGAAGACGTGCAGGCAGAGCTAGCACAGGTGCGCGAGGCTATGCGCAATGCAGGCGCCCCCGATCCAATCGAAGTTGATAGCTATACCGGCACCGACCTCTGGGCGGCACTGCTAGGAGAGCTACCAGCTGAAGGTGCTGTTCAGGTGCGGATAGGCGTTCCCGTACGAGACCTAGCAACATATGTGCAGCAACAAGCCGCTACCCTCATGAAAGGCTCCTATATCGCTGATCTTGGCAATGGCTTTGTCTATGCTACCTCTACACCGGAAACAAGCGAGCGTGCCAGCGCTTGGCTAGCAGCTCTGCGCACACCGGCCCTCGTTGCACAAGGTTATGCTATCGTTACGAGTATGCCAGAGGGTCTGCAAAGCACTCTCGATAGGTGGGGCTACCAGCCAGAAGGGTTGGATGTTATGCGTGCGTTGAAAAAGAGATGGGATCCACAGGGTGTGCTGAATAAAGGGGTATTTGTGGTCTAACATGAGTAGTAGAGAGGAAGAGGTGCCGCATGAGTGCGGCACCTCTTCCTCAGACGTTGTGTTCTTCCATTCGCCTCATCGGAGCGGCTTAGAGCTTGTTTTTGTCCATACTGTCGGGATGAAAGTGATCACTTGTGGTGCCATGAATAGGGGCGTCACCCTCTTGCTCGATATGCGCCTCTTCCCGTTTCATTGTCTCAGTGACCTGCTTCGTCTCTTGGACTGCCCGTGTGCCAATCGAGACATCGCCTGTGACTACTGTGTTCTTGCTGACGTTGACTCTCTCCTCGCTCAGGGGGACGCGAATGTTTTCTCCTTCGCCAATAGGCATACTATCACTCGCTGTGGCACCAGTGACGGCACGACGCTCGATAAACACTTCTTCATGCGTGACCGGGACATTGACTGTCTTTTGCTCGGTTACAATCTCCTTGCGCAGTTGCACTTCACCTGTCTGCACGCGCTGTTTATTGACGTTGAGTTGCTCTTCGCGTAGCCGCAACACACGCTCCTCGTTGGTGTCAGCTGTTTGGAGCCTACTGGCCGATGCTGGTGCACTTGTGGTCTGTGTTGCACCGCGCTTCGTGCCGTAGGTGTAGGCACCATTGGTACGCAGGATGTCCATCGCTTCTTGCTCATGTCCATTCGCTTGGACTGCGACCACCCGATGCCCCGCTTGAGACTCGTTTTCATAATAATGGGCCTCCTCATCAGAGAGTCCCATTCCTGAGAAGTTGCCCGCACTGGTGTCACGTGCAGCCTCTTCTCCTAAGAAGAAGTGCTTGATTCCAGCCATAAAGCCGCCAGAAGTGTGATGTGTTGGCGCATGAATTTGCTCGTTGCGAAATCCACCCTCCTGAAGGGCATCAATGGCCCCATCAGCCATTGTTGGGTCATCGAATACGCCGAAAATGGTTCGTCCTGTCATTGCTATGTGTTTTCTCCTGTTCGTTCAAAGAACATATGTGGAGAAAGAAGTAAATTCTTCTTCTCCAGGTGTGTGGACGCCCCTCTTGTAGGAGGCGTGCGACGCGCTGTCGCTCCACGTACTATCATTTAGAATTTCATTCCGCCGCCACCCAGAATTTGCTTGGCGGCAAAGGCGGCGATTCCAGCCACTGCAAGTTTTGCGCCTGTGCTGCCAAGTGGGCCACCAGGACCCATGATTTGCTGCAGAAAATCAGGCTGTTGCTGTTGTGCATAGCCCGTAACACGCGCCGCATCCTGAGGTGACATGGTGTTGGGATTAGTATTCTGTATCCCCATTTGTTGCGGTGTTGCTCCACGCTGCATGAGTCCTCCGAGCAGTTCTTGCATGAGTCCTCCGCGTTGCTGTGGAGGCATCTGCTGATAGTATTGCTCATGGGCCTGCTGCATCATCTGAGGAGGTGCGTTTTGTACAAACTGATTGTAGTTCTGCCTCGCCTCCTGCTCCGGAATCTGGGAATAGGTCCCCTGATCGGCATGGTTGGCGTATTGTTGATACATTTGCTGGTTGTTCTGATCGAACGGATACATCTGTTTTCTCCTTTGTACGCGGTCCAGCGCGGAAATGGAGGCGTACTCCCTTTCGTATCGGATGTCGCCGATTGAGCGGGTTGCTTTGTCGTCTCAGTCATAGGAGTTGTCCTACGCTGAGCGCTTGATAACGTGCTTCAAATGGCGGATATTTGTTTGTGCCTGACTGTTGGCCTCGACGCTCGACGCGGAACGGCGAGCGAGCATGGCTGGAGTGACACGATAGACTTCTTTGACCCAGCCCAAGCGCTCCAACGTCCAAATGACGTAACTAGAGAGGTCAACCTGCCACCAGTGCAAGCCATGAAAGGCGGAGCGCGGGAAGGCGTGGTGATTGTTATGCCAGCCCTCTCCGAAGGCGAGCAATCCAACTACCCATTCGTTGCGGCTGCGATCAGCGGTCTCAAATGCACGCTTGCCAAAGGTGTGACAGACCGAGTTGACGCTCCAGGTCACATGATGGGTCAGGCAGAGGCGTACCAGTCCACCCCACAACAGACCAGTCCACCCACCGAGTAAGAAGGGAATGAGCAGCGAGAGTCCCACCCACACAAAGAAGGTGCGACTGACAAACAGCACGATGGGATCACTGAGCAGGTGACGAGCGTAGACGGTAGGGTCTGCTTCACGGTCTTTGAACATCCAGCCGATATGGGCGTGGAAGAAGCCTTCCACAGGGCTATGGGGATCGCCTTCGCGATCAGCCTGTGCATGATGCTTGGTATGTGTTGCGGCCCACTGCAATGGAGGACCTTCCAACGACATAGACCCAAGAATCAGCAGCACCAACTTGACGACAGGATGGGGACGGAAACTCCGATGGGTCAGCATTCTATGGAAGCCGACGGTCACGCCCATGGCGGCGATGGCATACATGCTCAGTAGCAGGATGAGATCTCTTGGGTACACAGCTCGTTGCCAGAGCAGAGAGATGGCGTACCCAGTTGCCAGCAGGGGACCAACCACAATGACAAGGACCAATGCCTTGTACCAAGGATTATAGTTCAAGAAAACCTCCACACGAGAGACTCCACCTCAAAAAAGTGGGGTATAGTGTTCTACCTTCAAAGTAGAATAAGAGTAAAAACAGAAACATGTTGTCGCGTCAGACGTGAGAGCCTCTTCGTGTCGGTTGTACTTGGGTCAATATGGTGAAGCTTTCTCTGGTGACGAAAATTTATGCGCGTCTTTCAACTGTCAAGGAATAAGGAGTGCCGCAAGCACTCCTTTATTCTGCACCGAGAGGAGAGGTTGGTGCCTTCTCCCTTAGTTGCGCAAAATGTCATTAGCGTGAGATGTTCTCTCTCTCATTGCCCCGCACGTCCATATTGCCCTGTACGTTCACGTTCCCCTCGCGCTCGACGTGTGCTTCCTCGTGCCTGACGGTATCCGTGACCTGTTGGGTCTCCTCAACCGCTCGCTTGCCGATGACGACCTCTCCTGTGACCACAGTGTTCTTGGTGACGTTGATCTGCTCTTCACTCACGCGTACACGAATGGTCTCCTCCTGGCCGATGGGAGAGTTATCAACCTGACCGCCCGCAACCGCGTGACGCTCAATGACCACTTCTTCATGTGTCACTGGGACGTTGATGGTCTTCTGCTCCGTCACGACTTCCTTGCGCATCTCCACTTCTCCGGTCTGCATGCGTTCTTTGGTGACGTTGAGCTGTTCCTCGCGTAACCTGAGCGAGCGTGGCTGCTGAAATTCGTCTTGTGCGTCGTTCACAGCTGTAGTATTCTGTTTATACTCGGCAGCTGCTTGCGTCTGAGGTGTTTGGTGTTCATAGTCATAGCTACCATACTGATGCAGAAGGTCGTGGGCTTTCTGCTCTTGTCCATCAGGTCGGACGGAGACGACGGTGCGACCCGACTTGAACTCTTGTGCATAGTAGTTGGCCTGCTCGCGTGGAACATCTAAGCCGAGCAGGTCGTTCTTGAGATCGACCCCTTGTTGTCCCTGCGTTGCGACGCCCACTTGGTCATAGCCAAATCCAGCCTGCTTCAGAGCATCAAGGGCTTGTCTCGCCTGAGACTCTTGCTTGAATACACCTGCAATAATAGTGGTTTGGGTTGTGATGAGATTTCTCCCTATTCTTTTGTGAGGAAGCAGGTGTCCAAAGGCACTTGCTCCTCATGGATGACGATAGACGGTCTAGCGCTTGTGATGGAACGTTTCTGCGAGATGTGCTACCTCGTCTGTGGCACATCACGCGAGGTCGGTGGAAGTGCTTGCGCTTGTGCTTGTATTCCATTCTGCTGCATCTGTGTGGCGGCTTGACTGACGCTACTTTCAGTACGATTTAAGTATTTACGTGCCGTATCCTGTCCACCTAGGCCAAAGGCTAACCCTGCGGCAAGGGCGGCAGCACCGACAACAGCTGTAAACAAAATGTTCAATAGCGCAGGTGCAATTCCTAACTGCTCAAGGGCAATCAGAGCCACAAAGCCCAGAATGGCGTAGCGAGCAATATTGGCGAAGAGGTTGGGATTGCCCATCCTCGTCCTGCCCATTGCTCCACGCACCACATCAGCAGCGATGGTCGCAGCAAACGTCCCTAGCAAGAGGATCAGGATAGCGACAAACACATTGGGAATATAGGCGATAACCTGATTGAGAATATTACTGACGGCTGTCAGACCCAGCGCATCAACGGCTGGTACCAGGAAGATCAGGAAGACGAACCAGTAGACGATTTTGCCGAGAATCCCTGCTGCGTCGAGCGAGACTCCAGACTGCTGTCCCAGGCGCGATAAGCCAATGCGTTCTGCAAGGCGATCAAAGCCTACTTTTCTGAGCAAGAAGGTGACGGCTTTGGAGAGCGCAGTTGCAATCAGCCAACCGATTAACAGGATGACCAGAAAACCGATCAATTTAGGGACGAAAGAGAAGAGCAGGGCTAAGGCCGCTGCAAACGACGTAATGACGGCGGTGACGATGTTCATGAACTATTCCTTTCGCATGAATGACTCATTTGATTCAAAGGTAGAGCGAGGCTCTAGTCGGGGCTTAGACGTCTCTACAGGAAGCGGAGAAGATGCCCTAGCAGAAACAGTATAAGGTGAGGTTTTTTGCCTGTTGTCTTTCGTGCTTAAAGCTCATCATTGTACCCATAATAGAGACAACGGCAGGCAGATACCTCGATATCGGATGAGTGGGTTGAGAAGCGTCCATAGATGCGCTCTTTCTCACCAGCAGATAAAACCCGGATGTTTAGCACGTTTTTAAGTATCAGGGGTAGTACGTCTCGTGCAAGGAGATAGTTTCATATTTACTGGATACTTATTCGTTTATAATAAACATACTACGACTATTAGAAAAATGCTGTGGATGAATTAAAGAAAAAACGTAGAAAAGTCTTTCAGGTTTTTCTGAGTGGCGAAAGAGGCTCGCAGTGAGGAAAAGGGAGACCAAAGGGCAACAACCGCGCCCTCTTACTCTGTCTTCTCTGCCGTATATTGTGCGACGAGTGTGAGCAAATCATCTATCTCGAATGGTTTCGTCAGGAAGGCGTCTGCTCCTGCTTCCCTAGCAATCGTTCTCGTGTCCTTATTGGCAGAGATGATAATGATCGGAATATGCCGTGTCCTTGTTTGGCCTTTTAACTGTCGACAAATCGTTCTCCCATCCATGCCGGACAGCCAGATATCAAGCAAGAGTAGATCGGGGAACGGCGCACGCATATTCTGCACTGCATCTCCATTTCCCTGTATTTCGACGTCATACCCTTCCTCTTCAAGCATCATGCGCAAGGCATCGACAATCGCGGGATCATCATCGGCGACGAGAATTTTTTTATGCATGGTCAGTCTCTTTCTCTTGTTTCGCAGCAGAGCGGGGCGCTCGCCTGATGGGGACAGTAAAGCAAAAGATGGATCCTGTACCAGGACTGCTCTCCACCCACATTCGTCCTCCCTGGCGTTTGATGATCTCAGCCGAAATATAGAGGCCAAGCCCAAGCCCGGGAAAGGTCTCCAGTTCTGGGCTACTCACGCGGAAGAAACGGTCAAAGACGGACGCGAGCTTGTCTGTGGCAATGCCAGTGCCAAAATCTTGTATGCGCACCGTCACCGAGTCCGCATCGGCGTCCGTCTTTACCAGAACCGTGTCGGCACTTGGCGAATATTTAATGGCATTCGACAGTATATTCGTGAGGACCTGGCCGATGCGCTCCCGGTCACCATACATCTGGGTGGTGACGGCTCCCTCAATCCGAATGTGATGCGTTTCCGTCGTGCGCTGAAGTTCCTCAACGATGTCTTGCACGAGATCCTCAATCACAAACGCTTCATCGTGCGCTGACAGTTTTCCTGCTTCAATTTTGGTGACATCGAGCAAATCGCTAATGAGCCTGGTCAGTTTGTTGAGTTGTGCATCCATCTTGGCAAGCTGGGTTGCGGATCGCTCATCTCCGGCTTTGACAAAGCGGCGGTGCAGTGCTTGTGTATATGCCTTGATGCTGGTTACAGGCGTTTTGAGTTCATGACTGACAATCCCCAGAAAGTCATCCTTCTGTTGTTCAAGCTCCTTGCGCTCGGTGATATCCTCCAGTGCAAGGAGAAGCCGCGGTCCACGGCCATCTGCTCCTGTGATTTGACGGGCATTTAATAGCATGGTCTTGGAACCAATTGCTGGAAACGTATGCTTCACCTCAAAGCCTTGGAACGAGTGGTTCTCAGGGAGAGTTTCTACCAGGAGCGTCCGCAACGTAGGAATGTTCCACTGCCCATTTCCCAGGTCGTAGAGGTAGTGCTGCTCCGTTTCCTCTCGTGTGACCTGGAACGTGGAGTAGAACGATCTATTCGCCCGGAGCACCCCTAAGTTCGCGTTGAGAATCATCAGGGGTTCCCGTACCGTCTCCACAATCGCGTCGGCGAAATCACGGGCCGCTTTCAGTTGCTCATTGGCTATGCGCAGTTCCTGGTTCACGATGGTCAGTTCTTCGTTGGCGGACTGGATCTCTTCTTTGGACGTTTCCAGTTCTTCATTGATGCTTTGTAGCTCTTCATTGCTCGAAAGGATCTCTTCATTAGCGGATTGGAGTTCCTCGTTGGCAGCTTCCAGTTCTTCAACGACCGAGCGCATATCCTCCCTGGTTGCGGCAAGCTCCTGTTCTAACTGGGTGATCCGGCGATCTTTGGCATCCGGTGTTCCCGTCCCCGTTTCTCGCTTCCCTGACATGGGTGAGGGGGCTGCTTGTGGCGATGGCAAAGACACATCTTCAAACAGGACCAGGAAGGAGCGTTCCATGGGAGCACCTTTCAGTGGAAGTACCTCCACCGTGACCTCTCTCATAGTGCCGTGAGAGAGCAGCTCGATGCCCTCCTTTTTCACTCGTTGTCCACTCTTGTGGGCTTGATGAATGGCGGTTCGCAACGGAAGCATCAGACCCTCGCGGGCCATTTTGAACAGATTGAAGCTCGCCTTGCCTGATGCAGGCTCCAGGTAGGGACTGGTATGTCCACGGAAGTGCTGCACCTCCATCGCCGCGTCGATCACCACGCTCGCTGGGACATAGTTCGCCAGGAGCAGGGAATCCGCTTCTTTCTGGGCGTCCCCATCCTTCGCATCCCCCTCATGCATCATGCGTTCCTCCTTACCAAGGTCTCGTTGTTCTCCCCCGCCCCGCAGCATCGCAACGTCGAAGGCCGGTCTTACACTAGTAGCTTTTTTCGTATACACTTTCTGCTTTTTGTCTACAGGCGCGAAGAGAGGGGAATCTGCTCCGACGTTTTCCGAGGACCCCAGCAGAAGAAAGCCATGTGGCTTCAAGGCATACTGGAACGTGTGCATGACCTTCTTCTGCAATGCTGGGCCGAGGTAGATCAGCAGATTACGGCAACTGAGCAGATCCACCCTGGAGAACGGAGGGTCCGTGCAGACATTGTGCCGAGCAAAGACACACAAATCGCGCACGGACTTGTTGATGTGATAGCTTCCATCGACGCGCTGAAAGAAATGCTGAAGACGCTCAGGGGAGACTCCCTCGACAGCACTGGGGAGATAGCTCCCTGTTCTGGCGTGTTTGATTGCCGTGTCATCGATATCGGTACCAAATATCTGAATGAGAGGGGTGATGGATTGTGATGCACAATACTCAAGCAGGCAGATAGCAAGGGAATACACTTCCTCACCCGTTGAACATCCCGCTACCCACACCCTGAGTGCATCCCCAGAAGCTTTCGTCTTGAGCAGTGCCGGAAAGACCTCGTGTGTGACCGCCTGAAAAGCAAGGGGGTCCCGAAAGAAACTGGTCACGTTGATCAACATGTCCTGATAGAGGGCCTCCACTTCGAGTGGATTGTCGCGCAGAAAGGCTGCATATTCCGCAACGCTTTCCTTCTTTTGCAAAGCCAAGCGGCGCATGATACGGCGTTTGACCGTGGTTGGCTTATAGGCAGCAAAATTCACGCCTGTGCTCTGGCGCAGATGCAAGAGAATCTGCTGGAATGACTGCTCATCGTCAGGGAACTCCTGTTCACGCTCAACGCTTTCCACCTCGGGTTCTGCAGCGTGCGACGGCTTGACATAGGAGTGCTGACTGATCCTGAGCAGTTCCTTGGCGATGCCCTCTGGCGGTAGGAGTGCGTCCACATAGCCAGCAGCAAGGGCACTCTGGGGCATCCCCTGATATTGTGCCGTTGCGTCCTGCGCAAAGGTAATCCCTCCCTCGGCTTTGATCGCTTTGAGTCCGAGCGTTCCATCGGACGCCGTGCCTGAGAGAACCACGCCAATGGCCTGACGCTTCTGCTGGGCGGCCAATGAGCGAAAGAAGGAATCAATGGGCAGATGAAGCCCATCGGTTTGAGTGCGCGGTTCGGGTTTCAGCACCCCATTTTCTATCGTCAGGTCCGTGCCGGGGGAAAGCACATAGACGTGGTCAGGTTCGACGATCATGTCTTCCCGAATTTCATGCACGGGCATCTTCGTGACCCGAGCGAGCAGAGCGGATAAGAGGCTGTCGTGCGTGGGAGCTAGGTGCTGCACACACACATAGGCCATGCCGGTAGTGGCTGGCAAATACTCAAGTATCTGCGTAAAAGCCTTCAATCCGCCAGCGGAGGCTCCGATTCCTACAATGGGAAACGATGGAATCGTCATCTGTTTCCTCTTCTTCTTCTTCTCTCTCGCACATCCTTATGCCCACGCAATGGTGTCCATCACGTGTTGTACATCCTGTACTCGTTCCTCGTAGATACCGCCTCGTTGTCGCCAGTGAAGCATCACCCATGATCTGCACTAGGAGATATACTAACAAGAGTATATCACGTCTTTCACTTGTGATGAATGCTTATGTTGGGGAGGAAAGGCAAAGACTTTCAGCAGCGCCAAAAGGACTATTTTTCTCCTATTCTGTCTAGTTTGTGATAGACTTCACCACAAGCGTAGGAATCTATCGTCGGGATGGTCAACGTCATAGACATTGTGTATCTCCACAACGGGCGCGATCAATCAGGCCCCTACGACGCAATCCATCGTATGAAGATTGGTAGAGAAGCAGGGGCCCATTTCATGGCGCCGGTCGTGGCGATGCACCATATTAGCGACATTGACCATGCCAACGACTAATTAATATACATAAGTACATATTCTTTGCAAGTAACCACGTCCGTTCGTTTATAATGTAGGAGTGGGATTTGTTGTTCCCATTTTGCCCGACGAGTGAGATGATACGGAAGTTTGGAAGTGCATGACTGAGAACATACCAGAGAAAGACCAACGTCACGAAGGGGTGATTATGGTGGTATTGACCGCCGATAACCATCTTGGGTACGCCGCTTTTGGACCACAGCCCCGCAAACGTGAAGAATGGCAACAGCGGTTGCGCTATGCGTTTCAACAGGCAGCTGATTTTGCTGTGGGGCAGGGTGTTGATCTCTTTATTCAAGCAGGCGACCTGTTTGATACTATCGCACCAGATGAGCAAGACCGCAGTTTTGTAGCTGAACGTTTAGCAAAACTGAAGCAGGCGGGTATACGTACCTTTGCCCTCGGTGGTGTACATGACACCCCTACCGAAGTACAACCTCAGTCTCGCACCTTGCCGCCAGCACCTCAAATGAGTTATGCCAGCCTTGGCGCACTGCACTACTTGCCACCACAGCAACAACGTCCTCTTGAACCGATCATGGTCGATATTCGTGGTACATTGGTGGGTATCTGCGGTCTAGGCGTGCTTGCGGGCCAACAAGGGAATCCCATGGTGCAATTGCAGGTGCAGGATGACATTGAACGCGCTGCCCTCTCTATCCTGGTGCTCCATGCTCCTATCGAAGGTCTGAGTAATAGCTCTTCATTACTCGATACGCATGCACAGGTACAACGGAGCAGCATTTTGAGGCAGGATATTTTTGATTACATCCTGGCTGGCTACCATCATAACTATAGTCACACACATATTGGACAGACTCAAGTGATTGTTGCAGGTGCCACCCAACATGTTGACTTTAGCACGCACGATCATGCACCCGGTTTTGTCTTCATGGGCTTGACTGCTGGCGGATTGCGCTGGTGTAATCACATTGCCATTGAAACATTGCAACTACATCGCCTTACCATACGCACAGAAGAACTTTGGCCCACCGACAAAAAGGAGCCGCCTCCTACAGAGCATATCCTTGAGCGCTTGTACCCTCTCTGTGATGCTCTAGCTATGATAAAGTTGTGCTTAGTCGGTGAGGTCACACGGGATCAGTATCATCAATTAGACCTGAATCGTATCCGACACTACGGAGAAGAGCACTGTTTTGCCTTGGCTATCGATGACAGCGCCCTCACCCTTCTTCCAGAGCAAGAGGAAAAGGGTGAACGTTTCTCTCCGCGTGAAGAACTCATATCCATCGCTGATGAATGGATCGCTGCCGCTAGTGATGAGCAGGAGAAAAAGGCATTACGTGCCACCAAGGAAGAACTCTTACTTGCCTTAGTTTCAATCCCCTCAAGCGGGCAGGAAAAGACATGGAGTGACAATCATGATAACCCTAAAGCATTTGACAGTCGAACAATTTAGGCTCTTGCGCGAGATGAATCTGCATTTTCCGCAACGTGGTAGCATCTTGATTCAAGGTCCCAATGAAGCTGGCAAATCGACGCTCCTTGAAAGCATCTATTTTGCACTCTATGGCGAGCCGCTTACCCCTTTTCCCTCGCTTGTATTCCGTATTCCGACCGACAACGAACTACGTTCTAGCAAAGCTCAGTCGGTCGGAAAGGAAGTATCCCTTGACCGCGAAAAACGCTTGCTTGATGATTTGGTGCAGTATGGCGCTATACGTGCGTTTGTCACACTTACCTTTTCAATTGGTGCTACTGAAATGACAGTTACACGTACCATTGAACGCGGTGTAGGTCAGCAGGTCACTCTCTTTGTTCGTAAATTGGGCATGCCCGAAGAGGGACCCATCACACGCCTAGCGACTGCTAATGAGCGTATCATCAAGGAGCTTGGGCATGTGGACGGTGAGACTCTCCGCAATTCTTGTTTGATTGAGCAGAAAGGTTTGGAGCGCCTGGAAACGTTGCGCGGGAGCGAACGTGAGACCACCATTCGTAAGCTCTTGGGACTCGAAAAGCTCACGCGCATGACTGAACATTTCAGCGTAACACTCCAGGATGAGCGTCTATTCAAAGAAGCCTCTGACCGCTTGCAGTTGGCAGAAGTGCAAGTTCGTATTCCAGAACTCAGCGCCAAGCTTGAGCAGATTGAAGCCGCCTTAGACGCTGTTACTATCGCTGAAGGCTTGGTAGATGTGGCACAACAGGAAGAAGAAATTGCCGAGCAAGATACCATACAAACACAGCTTCACAGTAGGCGTAGCGAACTCACGAGCCGACAGGGACGTGTGGCACAGCTCAAAAAGGCAGACATCACCCTGGCAGAAATCATTTCTGCCTACGAAGCAATGGCAGAGGCACAGCAAGAACTTCCCTTGCTTGAAAAACAGATCGAAGAGTTAGAGCGGCGTGAACATGAAGAATTACCAACTCTGGAGAAGCGCGTCGCCGATCTCGTTGAACTGACCCAACTCTTTGCCACTCTGCAACGTATGTCCAATGATCTGCTAGCGGTCGTTGACTCTATTAAAGTGTTAGAGCATGATCTCAGACATCACGAAGAATTACAAGCCGAACTACAAAGCCTGACGGAGCAAGTACACCAAGCACAAACGCGTGTACACCAAGCGCAGCAGTCGTTATATGATCTTGAAGAGCGACGGCTTGCTGGGCGCCCCCTCTTAGAGGGCCGCTTGGTGCGTATGTGCGTTTTGGCAGAGCGCCTCGTTACGTTGCGTCAAGTTGAAGAACAATATGCACGTCACCTCAATGAGAAAGACGAGGCTCAGGAAAACGAGGCCCGCTTACGTAAGATACAGCATGATCTGTATGGGACAGAGCAAGAGCTTGTGCTTGTGGAGAATGAGGCGAAACAAACACAACAACGCAATGAGGACTTGGAGAAACGGTGGCAGCAATTAAGCTACCGTCGCCAGTTAGAGAAGTGGCAGCGCCTGAAAGGGATGGCTCAAGGTATCTCTGAGGCAGAACAACATGTACGTGTGGCTCATCAGCGTCAGGAGAAGTTAACACTCGCCTCTCTTGAGTCTCGTGGTATTACTCGTAGACACCTACTGCTTGCTATTATCTGTATTGCCCTGTTTGTCGTCTGTGTGGTTGTCGCCTTGCTTGAGATACAACATACTCAGGTGATCGCGATTATTGCTATTGTTGCAGCCTTGGCATTGGCGGGAGTCGCGGGCCTCAGCTTTCAGAATTATGGAAAAGCACGCAGAGAAGAGCGCATTACTGACCAGCAGATGCAAGAGGCGATTAACCGTGTTGGTATGATGGTTGCTGCTCGTGAGGCCGCTATGCGTGTGCATGGTAGTCAGAAAGAAGAAGCGATCAATATTGAGCATGAAATTCAATCTCTGGGTGGCTCAATACCCTGCTCGCTCGAAGAGGCAAATCGTCTCTTGCAACAAATATCTGATAATGGCGAAAGCCTCTCTGACCTGCAAAAACACATTCAGGCGAAGCGTGATGAGGCGAATGCATCTCGCAATCAAGTCAATGTCACTATGGAGGCCATCGCTACGCTGCGTAAAGAACGTGGTCAGCTTGAGGAGCGCCGTCAGCAAGAAGGGTGGGCTGATATTGAGACCAACCTACGGCAAGAGCAGGCTACTCTTGAGCGCATGCACCAAGAAATCATCCTTCTGGCTGCACAAGAGGGATTACCGCAATCAAGCATTAATGTTCGTATTCCACTCTCCTCCACTCCTGGTAGCTTTTCTGGCATTCCCTTTACGCCCGTGCTGGAAACAGACACTGATGCTGGCGTTCCTGAATTAGAGGTGTTGGTTGAAAGCACGATCAAAGCAACAGAGCGCGAGCTTGCCTCGCTTGACGGCAAACTTGATTTAGCCGCAGATCTTAGTGGGCAATCAGAGACGTACCAGGATGCTCTTGATGTCTTACTTGGTCGCAAGCGCTCACTAGAAGAACACATGGCACGCTATGAGAAGTATAGTCCGGCCCAGCAACTTGAACAGACGCGCGAACAACAGGCAGGACTACGTAATGCTTTACATGTACTACAAGATTCATTGCGTCAACGAGTCAAATTAATGGGTCTGGCCTTTGGTCAAGCTGCCATTAATAGTGCAGAAACTGCGGCTCGCCGCCAATTAAACGAGTTACATATTACCCTCGGCCATAAAGTCACCCTTGAGGCGAAACACGGTGCTTATACCGCACTCTTAAAAGACCGTCAGGAGTCGCTCTCTGAGCATTATGCACAACTCTCCAAGTTTAGTAATAGCCTGGGAAGCTGGATTGTGCCACTTAATCCATTCGCCGAGAGCTTGGCTGCCTTGCGTACACGCTGTCAAAATGAAATACAGGAGGCAAACGAGCTTGGCATGGTGCAAGAGCTAGAGAAATTGCAGCAGCAAGAGGGTGCTTCTCAAGCAAAAGTCATGCTCTGTCGCCAAGATATTGAAGAGGTACAAGAGCGTATCGCTGCTACGCTCGTGCAGCGCAAGCGTCCCCATCCCAAGAGCTATACGCAAGCCGATATCGTGGCAATATGGCCCTTGCTCGATACCTATACTGTGTCGGACCGTAGCCGTCTTGAGGTCGAGCATAAAACAACAGAGCAGGAACTCATGCAGCTAGAAGAGCAGGAATTAGCGCTCAGCACGCAGTTACATATGGGTGGTGCGAAACTTGATCTTGAACAGGCTCGTGCGCGAATGGAGCAGCAGGAACGCTCCTATCAGACCAAGCAGCGCGGTAACATGCTGGTCAAAGCCGTCAATGAACGTCTCATGCGCAAAATGCTGCCACGCACCGAATATTATATGCAGCGCATTTTGCCCTTGCTCACCAGTGGTCGCTACCATGATATCCATCTAATAACTGAAGTTGAAGAAGGTGCGAGCAGCGGTGGCCCTTTCAGCATCCAGGTGTGGGATACAGCGGCGGGTGAATACGTCTCTAAGTCAGCCCTCTCTGGTGGAGCTGCCGACCAACTTTCACTCGCCCTACGCCTAGCCTTCGCTATCGCGGCTCTTCCGCGAGAACTCAGCGTCGCACCTGGATTTGTGATTCTGGATGAGCCGCTCAGTTCGTTTGATCGCAAACGCGCACAAGCGTTGGCCGATGTCGTGTCCAGCGAACTGGTCAGTAACCACTTTGAGCAGGTGTTGCTCATCTCACAGAGTAATGCCTTCGATCCCGCCATGTTCCCATATCACCTCTACATAGACAATGGTGCCGTTATCGAAAGCAATCTACCAGTAGTCCACACCCCTACGAAGGGCGCCATGAATGTGGCCCCTACGGCCTATGAAGACATCAATGATATGGGCGAAGAGACACTCGTCATGACTGCCATTCCCAAATAATCAATAAACATGGCAAAACAGGCACCCACTTGCGGATGCCTGTTTTGCTATGTTTATTGATTATTCCTTACCATCTGTTGTGCCTCTTCAAGAAGTCGTTGTTGGAGTGATGGAGGTTCAAGCACACGCACATGTCTACCCCAACTCAGCAACCATTGCAGAATCTCGCTCTCCTGTCGCATCTTGAGCGTAACAAGCAAGCCATCCGGCGTATCCTCTTCCGCTATCATATAATACGTGCGTGCTTCACGAACCCAGCGAACTGTTTCCCGATCAAAGAGCACACGCACGATCAGATTGCGGTCTCCATTATGGTCATTCTGCATCACAAAATCGGTAGAGCGCCGAAACGTTTTGGCTAGTAGTTCTAACTCGTCGATGCGTTCAAGGCGAAAAATACGAATATCGCGGCGTAAATGACAATATGCGGTCAGATGCCAAGCGTTCAGAAAGTGTACCAAGCCATAGGGATCGGCCTCACGCCACGTCTTACTACTCTGACCATCCTGACCATAGCGTGTATAATAGCAAAAATGGACGGTAGTACGTTCAAGAATTGCACGACGTAGATAGTGCAGTTTCATCGTTTCGGTCGGACGCTGCGCGATATCTGAAGTGATAAAGCGAATACTGTTTTGCAAATAATGCACCTCAGCGCGTAGTGGTTCAGGTAACACACTCTCGATCTTGCGCATCGCTGATACTGCGGCTGCCCGATACTGCGCATCAAAACTCTGTGCCATCAGATCACCTCCAAGCAGAAGCATCGTTGCCTCATCACTAGTGAAACTGAGCGGCGGCAAAAAATAGCCCTTCATCAGCGAATAGCCCTGACCCGGCACAGAAACAATCGGCACACCTGCCTCGCACAGTGCCTCAATATCACGATAAATAGTGCGTTTGCTGGTCTCGAATGTGTCGGCCAAGTCCTCAGCCCGTTGTCGCCCCTTCCCCTGCAATTCCAACACGATTGCAAGCAAACGATCTGTTTTGTTCATTCCTTAACACCATACAAAATGGGTTGTAATGTTAAACCCGTCCCTTGGTCGCATACCCAATATACGAGATACCCGTAAACCAACCAGGGCTTAACTTGACTTGTCCATCTTTGATACCGCGTGGCATAAAACCAGTCAGTTCTCGTATCTGTAAGCCACTTTCTGTCACAATAGCGCGTAATTCATGTGGTTTGATAAACTTATGATATTCATGTAAGCCAGGAATGAGGCCATTCTTGCGGAAGAAACGCTCTCCTACCCAGATCAGCACGAGGCGTGCTAGGAGCGTACGATTGATGGTATCAAAAATGAAGATGCCGCCAGGAGCAAGCACACGCTCAATCTCTTGAATGGTTTTACGCAGATTATTCACATGCTCAAGCGTATCGAGACAGACAATCACAGAAAAGCTACCATCTGCGTAGGGTAATGATTCGGAGTACCCTTGCTCAAAATATTCATTCTGCCCCAGATTACCTTGCTGTGCATGTCTACGAGCTGCCATGAGAGCAGCCTCAGACGGGTCTATGCCAATCATAAGTGCCTTGCGTTCGGCCAGCCCGTGACAGATCAGACCGCCACCACAGCCGACATCAAGCACCTCTTGCTGGGCAAGTGCTCCCTGACCGAATACCTCCTCAACACGAGACTGAATATAATCACAACGTTCGTTCGTTATGTGGAACAGCAAGCATCCCTTATCCCACCAGTTATACGAGCGAAAAATGGCTTCCTGCGACTGCTTTTGCGAACCCTGCATTATCGACATATCAATTACCCTTATGACATTTTATACAAAAAACTGCTCAACCCTCACCGCCGAAATTGCTGGTACTATAACAGAATCCAGTGCTTGCGGTCCACCAAAAACACCACGCGATTGATAACTCTCCCCTGCCAAACTGAGTATTTCCACGGTATGGGCATTGGGATCAACAATCCAGTATTCTGGAACGCCTGCTCGCGCATAACCATCTTGCTTAATGCGCCTATCAAAACCCGCAGTACCAGGGGAGGCGACTTCGACAACAAGATTGGGTGTACCCTGTACGCGTGCTGGAGTAGTTGTATATTTGCCTTCTTTGAGCAAAACGAGCACGTCTGGTTGGACTACCACTTTAGGCGCTAACTCGACATCAGTAGGTGCCATAAACACCTCCCCTAGACCAGCATCTTCAACATATGTTGCTAAAAAACGGGCAATACGGAAGGCAACCTTCTGGTGCCATAAACTTGGTGCTGGTGCCATACTATACAATACTCCATCTACAATTTCATAACGTTGCCCATCATCTGGTAAGGCTGCATAGTGGCTATAGGTCCAATCGCCTTGCTTTGGCCCCGTCACCCAATCTGCGGGAATCACCACTGTAGGTCTATCAGTTGTCGTCATAATGTGCTCAGCCTTTCATGTGGGATGTGCGCTATCAACATACTATCATAATTAGAACACATGATACACTTTGAGCACAATCACAAGCGCGATAATAACAGCTACGGCGGCGACGAAACCTATCAGATAGTAGGTGTTGCGACGGCTCAGCAGGACATTGCCCTTTGGTAGCGTTTTCCGTAGCTCGGCACGTTGCTCCTCAAGCTTCTGCTTGCGTCGCTCAACCTGCTTTTGGCGCTTCTCCTGGGCTGATTGTAGCTTCTCTTCCTGTGCATAAGGTCCCGTGCCCATATGCTGCATACGGCGGCGCATCTCACGATTATAACTCTCTGCTTGATCATTCGAGCTGTTGCTGGTCGGAACTGGTTTGGGTTGCAGAGATTTTGCGCCAGTTACAGCAGTTCCCCCCATCTGCGTTCGGCGCCTCTTCCCTTTTCCGCTCGTTACCTTGGTGGATGAAGTTGAGGCTGAAGGGGTAGTCGGTGCTGCTTGTGGAACAGATGTATTACTTTGTTTTGCCTTATTAGGAGTATTCGCAGATGTTTTCTGAGTATCAGGTGCATTCTCTTGTGGCATCGTTCCTCTTCCTTTCTTCGCTTATACGGATCCGTCGTTATCTAGTAAGCTTCTGGCAATACGTGCGGCCTCCTCTTTGTCGTCTGGCGCTAATTCCCCATCAATCACCAGACCAAGTAGGTGATCTTTGAGTGGACGCAACCACGGTCCTGGGCCACGCCCAAATAATGCCATCAGTTCGTTGCCATCTAATGGACTCTTTAGGGGGATGTGCTCAGCCTCTTCTTTCAAATAGCGACAGCGTTCAGCCAGCTCGCTCACACGCGCTACTGCTCGATTCACCTTCTCGGTACGATAGCTGGTGATATCTGCACGCGAAAGATCGAGGAGGTCTGCGAAATCATCGCCAGCTTCAAGCATCAAACGGCGTACCGCTCCATCGGTCCATTCGCTTGTGTAGGCATTGGCACGCATATGCAACCGCACAATCCGCGCTACACTCTCGATAAAATCACGATCACAGTGCAGTCGCTTGAGAATATCGCGGGCCATATGCGCACCGACATCTTCATGTCCGATAAAATGCACCTTGTTTTCTTCAACCGTCTTCGTGCGCGGTTTAGCAATATCGTGGAGGAGCGCACTCCAGCGTGTCTTGAGTCGTGGCGAGGAACGCTCGATGACCCGTAGCACATGTGCATAGACATCTTTGCTCGCTGGCACACGTGGCTGTGGCTGTTGGCTGACACCGCGTAGCTCTAGCACCTCTGGCACAATCCACTCCATCAAACCTAGCTCAACGAGTAGATCAAGTCCCTTATGAGGATAGTGCGAGAGGAGCAATTTATTCATTTCGTCGCGGATACGCTCGCGGCTGATTTTTTGTAGTTTCTGAGCTTGACGCACAATGGAGGCTCGCGTCCCAGGCTCTATTGCGAAGTTTAATTGCGCGGCAAAGCGTACCGCACGCAGCAGGCGCAGCGGGTCCTCATCAAAGCGCTTATCTGGCTCGTTGCCAACCGCACGCAAAATATGTGCCTCAAGGTCTTGCCGTCCACCAAAAATATCGATAATATGTCCATTCAGTGGGTCACGCGCCATGGCGTTAATGGTGAAATCGCGGCGCAGCAGATCATCCTCCAATGTATCGCCAAAACATACCTCTGGCTTTCGTGATTCTGGGTTATAGCGTTCACTGCGGAACGTGGTGATCTCCACAATATCTTCACCATAATGGAGGCGCACGGTCCCAAAACGCTCGCCCACGAGCACAATCGTGCTAGGGTGCGTTGGGGCCACGAGGCGTTTAATTTCGTCGGGGCGGGCATCGGTCGCCAGATCTGCGTCGGCTCCTTGGCCGCGCTTCAATAGCACATCGCGCACGGTCCCACCCACCATATAGAGTTGTTTGTGCTGTGCGCGAAATGCTTCGGCCAGCGTGATAATAATATCTAGCATGCTACAACGTGTATGTCCGCTTCATGTTTTTTGGCTATGATGCCTTATCCTGTAATGGGGTTATTGTACCATGTTAGCATAGTACTATAAAGAGGGTAGGCAATTTTCTGTCTTTATGAACATTCGTACTAAAAACACTTGACTAGAACGTTTATTCTGATATACAATACAGAAAATATGTTCTAAAAACTCTGGAACGGAGGAACACTATGGATACCATGCAGACCAAAAGGCAGTCCCGCCCTATCGAACCTGATATTGAGGATGGCGAGGAATTGTATACTACACGCATGCCTAGTAGTGCTCGGCGCTATCGGGCGTCTCATCCTGCGCTGAAAGAGGCCGCGCACAATGATCCTGTCTCACAGCCCGGTACCTTAATTCAAAAGCGCCGCTCCAGCTTAAACCCTCACAATAGTAATGGAATGATCTCCAATGCGGTCATTCCCAATACTGATACTCTACCCTCACTGAAACAGTTTCCGCTTGTACCTGCCTTAATTAGTGTCGTGGTCACTATCGTTCTTGTTATGATTGTGACCTCCCTTGGCTCATGGTGGCGTACCTATCAAGATGATCTACACTATGGTCGTCCACGTACCTCACAAATGGATGCCGTTGTTGGTCATAATGATAGTCCTGCTCATCCAACACATTTTATCTTTATTAACTTACATCGTCATGTAGAAATTATTGAAATACCGGGGGGCGATGCCTCTCACACTCGTATCTATATTGGCCCAATTTTGTTCGGTGATGGTCAAGATTTAATACCCATCACCGGTGAAATACGTGACGTAAATGGTGACAAGAAACCAGATTTAATCGTTCATATTCAGGATCAACAGATTATCTTCCTCAATGATGGAACCACATTTCATCCCCAATAAGTGTAGGGAAAATAACAGCGCCCAAAAAAGCGAGATGCTTGCATCTCACTCTTTTTGGGCGCTGTTATTTTCCCTACATCCACATGTCTTTCTATCTTCACGACTCCTGACCTTTGTTCCCTACCACCTTATCGCCTCTCAGGAGCCTATTCATGCATTCAATCCCTACGACATAACCACCCGTTTTCATCCAAATTTCCATTCTACCATCATCCCTCTTTTCCGATTCCCTACCATCACCCCGAATTCTCCATCCCTACCATCATCCCCTGTACGCATGGACTCCATTGCCACATATCTTCCGCATCTCACCCTCCATGCGTTTGTTTCTACTTTCCTTCGACATTGATACTATAACATGGGGCAATGACGAAGCGATGAATTGTTTCCGGTATATTCTGACAGAATGTTCATTGTTATCTTTGAATATAGTAAAGCAAAGATTACAATAAATTCATCTTTTGCCAATCCTGTTCAAAGGCGTATATCGCTTGCTCACTCAGTGGATCTTTGACCATCTCTAGCAAGACCTGTGGAGCAATGGTGAGGTCATAGGCACCTGCCAAAAGTGCGGCAGCAGCCTCGGCAGGCGATTTGATACTCGCGACCAACAAGCGCGAGGAAAGTTGCTGATTATGCAACACATCCATCATTTCTGCGATACGTTCGCTGGCATCAATCCCCGAACGCTCAAGCCGATTAAAGTAGGGGATGATAAAATCGGCGTTGACCATTGCCGCTGTATATGCCTGCGCGACAGACGTCACAGCGGTGAAGGCGATACGCTGTTTTTGCAATTTCAAGCGCATAGCAACCCGCATACCTATATGTGTCATGGGTATTTTGGGAATGACACGCTCTGGGTCAGCCTCAATATAGGCATTTGCCTGGGCAAATATTGCATCTTCGTCGCTCGCGCCCGGTTGTATAAAGATAGTTCCTCCAAAGGTGCTCAACATTTCTTTGAGCAACGCCAATGGGTCAAGCTGTTGACCGCGTTCCCGTGCAGCGAGTAAAATTGTGGGATTAGTAGTGATGCCAGCCACTGGTACTGTGCGTGCTACTTCTCTAATGTCATCAAGATATGCACTATCGATGTAAAGGGCCATGTTCTATGCTCCTATCGAATCTCTTATCTACAACAGTCCAAATTTCCGCCAGCGACAACGTGTTGATACTCAATTCGGCGGCGGACCCAGTTGTAGCGCTTGCGCTACAACAGGTAACTCAGGGAACGGTGATACTCGCCGAAGACAACATTGCCTATGTCGCTCAGTATCTGCCATCGACACGTACTCAAGGAAGCCAAGATGGGCGTGTAGATCGTGTAGGACATGTACAGCATGTTGCCTTTCATGACTACATCTTACACTATCCAGCCGCCACAATCGATGGAGCGATCCTGAACCTGCTCTATCAACCTGCAAATGTATGGATACACTATGCACTACAGCTTGCGGCTTATGTCTTGCATCCACACGGTCGGCTCTATGTCACGGGCGCCAAGGACCGTGGCATCCTAAGTGTTGCCAAGCGCATGCAAGAACTCTTTGGCAACGTCGAGACGCTGACCATTAGCAAGGGACATCGTGTCCTCTGCTCGCAAAAACGCGAGGAAGCAGCACCTGTCATTATGCCGCCACATAGCGCGATTTTTGCCGCGGGCAAGCTAGATGAGGGCACGCGCCTACTAGTAGAGGCGCTAGAGGTCCACGTGACCGACGAGGCATTGGATATTGGTTGTGGTGCTGGTTTTATTGGGCTACATGTGGCACACCGCGCCCAGAAGGGTTATGTGACGATGGTCGATGTGAGCCTCGCTGCCGTGGCGATGGCGCAAGCAGCTATTGCGCAAAGTGGCCTAAAGAACATACGCGTATTACCGAGCGATGGTACACAGGCCGTGCTTGAGCAACATTTCGATCTCGTTGTCACTAACCCTCCTTTCCACCACGGAGGTACGCAAACACTAGCGACCGCAGAGCGTTTCATTCGTGAAGCTGCCCAGATACTACGCCCCCATGGACGCTTCTACCTCGTTGCCAATCGCTTCCTGAAATACGAGCCAACCCTGCGCGCCTGCTTCAAAACCGTTGAGGAAGTTGGTGGCGATACACGTTACAAAGTGTTACGCGGCCGCAACCTGTAATCCAAAACCACATGCTTAGCGTAGAACCTATTGAAAGTTCGGTTGACGTGATAACAGCCTGAGTATGCTATAATAATTTCTGTTCGCCGCCCACACACGAACCGACTCAACTGAACTTTCTCCTACCTCCTATGAAGCCTTCGCAAATTATGTTCCCACTGTTCAATGCTCACTCTGCACGCTATAATGAGTACACCTACAAAATTGTGTAGCGGTAGAGGAGCTTAAAAGATATGGATGATACACAAGGCTTTCTTGTTCATTTCTGGGGGGTACGTGGTAGCTACCCCACACCGGGGGAACATACATTGCGTCATGGGGGCAACACGTCCTGTGTCGAAGTGCAGGCTGGCGGCCATACCCTCATTTTTGATGCAGGGAGCGGTATCATCCGCCTGGGCGAGAAATTGATGCACCGACCTCAAGGAGATGCATTGGATATCTCGCTGTTTATTACACATGGGCATGGAGATCACCTGCTAGGTTTTCCGTTTTTTGCACCGCACTTCGATCCACGTACCACACTACACATCTTTGGTCCACAACTCGTAGGCCAGGGAATAGAACAACTTGTAACCCCACTCATGTCTCCTCCGTACTTTCCAGTAGATATACATCGTCTCCCATCTAAACGTAGCTACCATACAATTGTCAATGAGCAGTGCATTGTCTGGCGCAAGGGCGATGTCGAACCGCTTATTGGCACTGATCCGCATGCGGCATTGGAGACGCATGCTGTGCGTGTCCGCGCACAATTCACACATAGCCATCCTTTAGATGGGGCATTGATGTATCGTATAGAGTATGCAGGTCATAGCGTAGTTTACTCAACTGATGTAGAATGGAGTGAAGGTTGTGAAGATAGCTTCTTGACGTTCGCGGAAGGAGCAGATGTGCTCATTCATGATGCTCAATATACAACGAGTGATTATCAACAGATGAAACATGGCTTTGGACATAGCACTGTCGAGATGGCTGTCAAGGCAGCACAAGCCGCCCATGTTGCGGAGTTGATTTTATTTCACCATGAACCAACGTATGATGACACTCAACTAGATCGTATGGAAGTCGAAGCACGAACGCACTTCGCACGCACACGTTCCGCGTGTGAGGATATGGAAATAAACCTGCTAGCCTAAAGGATAAATCTACTATGATAAATGTATTGCTGGCTTTGATGGTCATTGCCTCATTTCTTCTAGCAATAGCGCTACACGAGTTTAGTCACGCCCTCATGGCCTCCTGGCTCGGTGATCGCACGCCTATGGCCGAAGGACGACAATCACTCAGCCTACGTGTGCATATTGACCCCATCGGAACACTGATGTGTGTCATTCTCGCGTTTCAACCATTTGTCGGCATGGGTTTTGGTTGGGGCAAACCAGTAAAACCCGATCCCTGGAAAATGCGCGTGGGGGCCAACGCTGGCATCCTGATGGTTGCGATAGCGGGCCCACTCTTTAGCTTACTGCTTGGCTTGATAATAGCCATTATCGCTGCCTTCGTAGATCCATTTATAGCAAACAATGCTCTCTCATTACGTGTAATCCAATTACTGATTGTCTTTGCCAGTGTCAATATCTGTCTGACGCTGTTTAATATCTTGCCTTTCTATCCCCTAGATGGCTATCAGATCGTGTATACACTGCTACCAAGCAAACAAGCAGTGCAGTTCGCCAAGTCCGGCCCTTACGGACCATTCATCATTCTAGCGCTTTTCTTCTTATTGCCCTTTATTGCCCGTCTCGCTGGTGTTGGAGGCTTTCCCCTGTTCCAGCTTGCCAACTACATCTGGTTAGGCTCACTCTGGTTGATTTCTCTGGTCATCGCCCCCTTCCATCTTGGGTTTGACATCATCCTTCGGTTATATATCCTCTAACGGTGATGAAATTGAATAGGGTGCGATAATGAATATTGGGAAAATAGTCCGTATGTGGTGGAAAACCAGGGCGCCCGCATGGGGACGCCCCTACAAAGATGACGGCGTATCCCAGGTGACTTCGTGTCTTTGTAGGGGTGTCCCCTTGCGGGTGCCCTGGTTCTATCGGCTGCGGCAAGTGCGCCAGCAGCTCGGCTTCGTAGAGCCGTTGTCAGGTGCGGACCTGGAAGAGGTGAAACGCTTGCTCCCACATGCAGCTTTCACCCTCTTTCAAACCATGTCTGACGCCGACCAGCAGCATAGCTTGCGTGTCTGTCGTGGCCTACAGGCGCGAGGTTGCACCGAGCAAGCTATGCTCATGGCTGCGCTCTTACATGACGTGGGTAAAGCCGAGGGGCGCGTGCCATTCTGGACGCGGCCGGCCATCGTAATGGGGAAGCGTCTCGCTCCGCGTTTGCTTGCACGGTTGACTATCTCACCTGAACAAATCATGCTGGGAAACGGACGCCCACAAGGGTCCTCACCCCACCGCTCATCCGCCCCCGTCCCTACTGAGGATAGGATAGTTGCGGGCAACGACGGACGCCCACAAAGGTCCCTGGCACGGCTGACTATCACGTCCGACCATATCACCAGTAGGGACGGGGGCGGGGCGAGATGGGGGTGGGGACCCTTGTGGGCGTCCGTTTCTCAAGAAAACAACGATGGACGACCACAAGGGTCCCCACCACTCCCCGCATCCGCCCCCGTCCCTACTGGTTGGAATGGACAGCATATTCCCAAATGGCAACGCTCGTTGAGTTATGCATGGTGGCATGCCGAGGTTGGAGCTGCCCTCGCCGCACAAGCAGGACTGCCTGAGCGTGCTGTGCTCTACATTCGGACGCATCACCAAGCGCACGGCCCTGCTGCGGAACTACATAACGTCGATGAGGTGTCGTAATTATGTTAGAGCGGGCGAGTGAAGTTAGTGAGATCAACGGAGCCTTTGAGACGAAGCCCGATGAGATATTGCTGTCAGCAAACGAACAGGCACGTTATGTAGTACGCTTGCCTGTCTTCGAGGGGCCGCTAGATCTCCTGTTACACCTGATCGAAAAACGGCAAATGGAGATCACCACTATTTCGCTGATGGCCGTAACAGACCAATATCTCGCCTATCTGCAACAATGGGAAGCGGAGCACTTGCCGCTCGCAAATATGGCGGCCTTTATCGCTATTGCCGCCCGTCTTCTGTTTATCAAATCGCAGAGCCTACTTCCGCAGAGCAATAAAGAAGAGATCAATAACGAAGTGCAAGATGCCGTCGGTATGGCGGAAGAGCTACAGCGTCATCTCATCGAATACAAGCTAGCGAAAGAGATCGCCATCCATCTCCGTCAGCGTGAGGAGGCAGGTCTCCAGACGCACGGACGTTCAGGACTACTAGCGGGTATCGAAGTGCAACTCTCCTGGACACCGCCCACACTGATTGGCTTAGAGGCGCAATCGCTAGCGTGTACCTTCCAACGTCTGCTCGAATTGCAAGCCAAAGAGATTGCCAATGGCACCAATCTTATGCCCGTTGCTCGCGTTCGTGTCAGCGAACGCATCGCCGCAATCCTGAGTCACCTACAAGACCGTGAAAGTGTGCTCCTTGAAGATGTGTTAGCAAACCAGCATTCGCGCCTCGTTCTCATCGTCACCTTCCTGGCCGTCCTAGAACTCTGGAAATTAGAGCGCATCGGCGTCCAGCAAGACGGCTTGATGGGGCCAATACTACTAGAGCGCGGCGAAAAGTGGTCAGAGGAAATGAGTAATGTGAGTATAGAAGATGAATAAGGAGGAAATGATATGTATCGTTTTCTGGTCATTTACGAAAAGGGAGATACTAGCTATGGAGCATATGCTCCTGATTTACCAGGGTGTGTAGCTGTTGGTAGAACGTATGAAGAAGTGAAGAAGAATATGCGAGAGGCTATAACTATGCATATTCAAGGTGTGTTAGAGGATAACGAGCCAATACCTGTACATCAAACCGATGTTGAATATATTGATATTGCTCTCCCTAATTCCGCTGCATAACTAAAGTAAGAGGCAGAGAAGCGAAGGGTCAAGGCCCTTCGCTTCTCTGCCTCTTACTTTAAAAGAAAATCTTGACAGAAGGTGACTCAATGTTTATACTGTGGGAGCAGTAAAGTTTACAATCTTCCCATATACAAGGGTGAGATATATCAACAATGAGAAGCATAAGGAGTTCTATCGAGATGGAAGAGCCTAACGAGAAGGTTTCAGCAGAGCAGGCGCACCAGACTGAGCAGCCGAGTGCCAGCAATGGCACAACTTCAGCTGAGGCTGCTCGTATTGCAGAATTAGAAGCACAATTGGCACAGGCACGCCAGGAAGCATCCGATAATTGGAATAAGTTCTTGCGAGAACGGGCCGACTTGGATAACTTTCGCAAGCGCCAGGAGCGTGTGTTAGCTGATCGCGTGCTCAATCAAAAGAAAGCTCTGATTCATAAAATACTTGGGGTGATGGACAATGTTGAACGTGCCTTGGTCTACCATGAGACGTTAAGCCAGCAAGACTTGCAACAGGCATTGCGTATGGTGCAATGGCAGATGAATGAAGTGATGCGCAGCGAAGGATTGAACCCTGTTCCTACCGTCGGTGAGCCGTTCAATCCCTACCTGCACGAAGCAATAGAAGCTGTCGAAGATAGTGATAAGCCAGAGGGCACGATTGTTGAAGAGGTGCTCAAAGGCTATACGCTTGGCGACGAAACATTGCGTCCAGCCCGTGTCAAGGTCAGCATGGGGAGTAAATAACCTGCTACTCCCCTTTCTCAAGGCTGTCGTAACCTCGATTTTACTACTATACAATGAGGGCGTGGACTATGGATTACAAAGATTACTACAAAATATTAGCAGTGGGTCGTGAAGCCAGCGCGGATGACATCAAAAAGGCATTTCGTAAGTTAGCTCGCAAATATCATCCCGACGTGAATCCCGGTGATAAAAAGGCCGAAGAGAAGTTTAAAGAGATCAATGAGGCGTATGAGGTCCTTTCTGATTCTGAAAAGCGCAAAAAGTATGACACGCTTGGTCCCAACTGGCAGGAGCAGTTCGGCCCGAATTTCTCAGGCGCCGGAACAAGACGGACCTACAGTTATGGAAGTGGTACGCGTAATCCTCAGTTTGATTTTGATCCAGCGAGTTCTGGTTTCTCTGATTTCTTTGAGACACTTTTTGGGCGTAGCACGGGCGGCACGAGCGGTATGGGTGGTACGGGCGGCATGGGAGGAACTGGTGGACGAGATATGCGCCGTCGTACAGGAGATGATATCGAGCAACCAGTCGAGATCACGCTGCAAGAAGCATACTCTGGTGGAGTACGTACTTTTAACATTCAGTCAACGGAGATTTGCCCAACCTGTAAAGGTACAGGCGAAGTCTCTGGCAAAATCTGCCCAACGTGTAGTGGGCAAGGCTCATTGCCTCGCAATAAACGTATTCAGGTCAAGATTCCGGCAGGGGTTGATAACGGCTCCAAGATTCGTGTCGCTGGCGAGGGTCAGCCGGGTATCGGTGGTGGCCCACGTGGCGATCTCTTCCTGGTTATTAGTGTCAAGCCTGACACACTGTTTGAGCGTAAGGGTGATGATCTGTATGTTGATGTGGATGTAGACCTGTTCCAGGCACTCCTGGGCGGTCAGGTAGCTGTGCCCACACCCGATGGAAAGAAATTGTTGTTAACCATTCCAGCGGAGACGCAAAATGGGCGCACCTTCCGCATGGGTGGAAAGGGCATGCCGCATTTGCGTACCGAAGGGAGCGGCAGCTTGTATGGGCGTGTCAAGGTCGTGTTACCAACACATCTCTCTGCGGAGGAGCGAGAACTGGTCGAACAACTAGCCCGTGGGCGTGATGTTGGCGCGACCTCATAAAGGAGCGTTTGAGTATGCCTGAGAGGAGTGATGGCGCGTGGTATATTATCAGCGTCGCAGCCGAAAAAGCTGAGGTACATGAGCAAACGCTGCGTCATTACGAACGCTTAGGACTCATCTCCCCTGCACGCAAAGGCAATAGCCCTCATAGTCCGCGCCTCTACTCAGACCGGGATATTGATCGCGTAGTACAGATTCGTCGTTTAATGCGTGATCTCGGAGTGAATCTGGCTGGAGTCGAGGCTATTCTGCATATGAAGGACCGTATGGAGCATATGCAGGAGGAGTTGGAGCAGGAGTTGCTGCAACTACGCGATCAACACGCTGCTGAGACGCGCCGCCTCAAAGAGATTATCGAACGTTTGCAACGTGGCTCGTACTAATACAGTATGAAAAAGGACCAGTGGCCAACCGGCTTTTGGTCCTTTTTCATACTATCAATATATTTATGCAGTGGGTGGAAGGGCGGGCATAAGGTGATCCTGCATCTTGAGGGCAATGATACGCGTCGCCGCCTCGTCAACACGAGATTTTAATAGTGTGCCGTTCTTAAGCGCGGCCTTGAGGCCATTCAACATATCTGTCATCTGTCCCACTCCTGTGGGGCCAAGCAACATGTCATCGCCAGCATTCAGTGCCAGGACCGCCGCTTCTGGCATACTCCAGTATTGCAAAATACCTTGCATATACAGCGCGTCGGTCAACACCACGCCATCATACCCAAACTCTTTACGCAGAATGTCGGTCATGAAGATGTGCGATAGCTCGGCAGGCATCTTGGGGTCGATGGCAGGCATCAGCACATCGGTGGGCATAATCATCCCCGGATTATCCAGCTTATCAGGTGATTGGATGAAATGTTTGAAGGGGGCTAGTTCCACAGCATAGAGTTGATCCTTCGTGCGGTTGACGACTGAAAGGCCGAAATGTGCATCGATATTAGCATCACCAAGACCAGGATAATGTTTAATGCAGCCGATGACGCCATCGCCCTGTAAGGCACGTAGATATGGGCCTGCATAAGCAATGACTGAATTTGCGGTAAAGCCAAAGGTACGTGTCACTTGGTCGGGAGCATTAGGAATGAGTGCTACATCAACATCGGGAGCTAAGTTTTCATTAATTCCTAATGCAAGCAGGTCGTGTGCCACGAGATGGCCTTGCTGCGCAGCCGCATCTGGATTGCCTGTCTGATAAACAGAGAGGGCAGAAGGACGTGGAGGATAAATGTGAATCAAGCGATGCACAATTCCACCCTCTTCATCGGTAGAGATGAGCAAAGGGATTTTCGCATGGTGCTGCATCTGTGCGATATCATGTTTAGTTTGATTAAATGTTTGCATCTGGAACTCATACATAATGACGCCGCCCGCGTGCAGTTGATTGACCATCGTATCCAGGTCGGACGAGTAGTATGTATCACCGTACTCGACCATGATAAGCTGCCCAAGTTCCTCATCAAGGGTCATGCGCGAGACATAGAGACTGGCAAGCTGCTTATACTGCATATGACTACTCAAATGCCTGAGTGCGTCAATTTGTGCAGCATTAAGCGGAGGCTGTATGAAATTTCCTTGTGTACGCAGCATATCTAATGTGCTCACAGCAGTTCCTGCTGGAGTAGCGAGCAGTTGATATGTAATGAGTCCGCTCACAACAAGCAGTGTAATCAGCAGAAGCATAATCAGGACAAGCGGCGTACTAAGACGTCGCTGTGGGCGGCGTGGTGGTTGTGTAATGTGTGGTTTATATCCCGGCTCCTGCGTTATCATGCTTGTCTCCTACTTCTTTTTACGTGTTCTAGGTCGGCGTCGCTCGTGTGCAGGAGTGGGCGCTATGAATTGGGGCCCTACTCGTAGCTCGTGTGCAGGAGTGGGCGCTATGAATTGCGCCCCTACCTGTAGCAACGTTTGTGTGGTATCCTTTGTCTCATGCACCTCATTTATGACTTCTTCATAAGAAGTTTCGTCGATAGGTGGGGCAACAGGAATCTCCTCTATAGCGTCTATTCTATCTATAGGTACTTCCTGGTCATCGGGCACATATTCAAGCTCTACGATGTCTGGTGATGATGCTATTGGCTCAAACTCCTCGGCTTTGTGTTCTGTGGCAGCTTCTGAAATTGGTGGCTCTGCAACCGTATGGTCTTCTGTCAGGGCTGTTGCAAGGTCGTGGTAAGGGCCAGATTGATCGCGCCCGTCGTCGGGATAGTCCACATCGCCAATATTGTGCATGCCGACGACGGGCGCCATGAATGAGGCCCCTACGACGCCGTGGTAGGGGCTCCATTCATGGCGCCCGTCGTTGGTATGGTCCACGTTGGTGACAGGGCCAATTGGGACGACGTTCGCGGCCAGTAGTTCAGGTTCAGGAATGGGCAGAGGCATGAGCGGTGTTGTGGGAATTCCAAGTACTTGGCTGGGAGTAGCCACTGGCATCGGGTGTTCAGCTTTTTCTGCTTTTTCTTGCTCGTCCTCTTCAAGAAAGTGGGCGTTGATCAATGGCGAGATGGTGTCTATGGTGGTAGGGCATTTTTGTGCAGCAGAGGCACGGACATTGGGTACGACGCTGGCGGGTAGCAGTGCATAGTCAAAGACGACTTTGATGGCACGACTCTGCCCTTTATCTGCGGCTGTCAGCAATGCATTTCTGTAGTTATCCAGCGCGAAACGATGCGTCACGAGGTGTTGTGGGTGCAATTGTTCCTGCGCGATCATTTCCGCGGTGATACTAAATGTTGAGCGTTGTTGCCCAGACTCAATCGGCCACTGTTCCATCCCCTGACCCATTGTGCCAATCAGGTTGACTTCTTGATACCACACTGGAGTAAGATCGATGTGCATCAGGTGCAAACTCACACCGACAAGCACAATGGTGCCTTTGGCACGTGTCCAACGTAAGGCATTGTGCAGCGTTTTTTTGTTACCAATCGTATCGTAGATAACATCATAGCCGCCCATAAGCATCGTATTGTTAAAAAGCCCGTAATAGAGTTGTCCATTGGTGGCGCGTTGAACCTCTGCATAACTATCCTGCGCGTAGATGATATGTGCTGCTCCCATACGTGTTGCTTTCTCGACTTGGAAGGGGTAGCGAGCTTGCACACTAATCTCTGCTTGCGGAGCCAATGCACGTACCACCTGGAGGGTAAGCAGCCCAATAGTACCAGCACCTATAATCAGAATGCGCTCTCCATTCTGCGGTGGGCGACGCAGTACAGCATGGACGGCAACGGCTGTTGGCTCTAACAACACGGCCTGCTCATCGCTCATCGTGGGTGGGACGCGAAAGAGTTGTTGTTCGTGGAGGAGCATTTCCTCACTCCAACCACCGCCAATAGGATGAGGGCCAGGGAGGTTGCCACGTTCACAGAGTCCGTAGTTTCCGTTGGCGCAGGAGCGGCATAAGGGTTGTATATGTGAAGAGAGACAGTTGGGGCCATGTTGCAGTACGACGCGATCTCCAATCTCTAGATGCTGAACGTCATCACCTTTTTCGATGACTTCGCCTACGACTTCGTGGCCTATGTAAGAGTGTCGATGGCCGGGGAGAGCTGCGGGCGCAACGCGAATGTCACCATCGGTATAGATAAGATGGAGATCGCTACCACACACGCCTGCCAAGCGATTACGTACACGTACCCAACGTGGAGAAGGCAATATTTGGCGAGGTACATTTTGTACCTGTAGTGGTGCGAACGAGGAAAAATACGCTCCATTCCAAAATCGCCCAAGCAGTTTGGTTAGTAATATCCGTCTTGGACTAAGTTCTATTGTAGAAGTCCACATAATTTGCGTCTCACCTTTGTTCAAAAAGCATGCCGACTACCTCACTTCTTATTAAACGCAGTGTAGCAGAATGCTGATGGACGGTCAATCTGTATAGGAGAAAATGCAAACTTCACACAAGAGATGCGACACAGTCAGCGCGTACGCGCTGACTGTGTCGCATCTCTTGTGTGAAGTTTGCAAAGAAGAGAGGAATTAATTGGTGCAGGGAAGGGTGATGGTAAAGATTGTCTCCTCGTTTGGTTTGCTCGTTGCTGTAATATTTCCTTTATGCATGTGGACAATGCGTTGCGCAATAGTCAGACCCAGACCGGCTCCTATAACACCTTGTGTAGAATGACGATACTTCCCACGATAGAATGCCTCAAAGATGTGATCCATATCTTCAGGAGCGATTCCCTCGCCGTCGTCGATGACTCGTATGATGGCATGCCCGTTCTGCTTATCAATCTGTAAGGTGATATGGCCTTCTGGCGCTTGATATCCATATTTAAACGCGTTGTCGAGCAGGATAAGGAATAACTGTTTGAGACGTTCCTTGTCACCTTGCACGTCTAGTTCCTGTTGCACATGTGTGACGAGGGTAATATTTCTATCATCTTTCGCCTGCGCTTTGGTATAGGCGATGCGTTCAGTGACTAGCTCAGTCAGGTTAAGATATTGCGTTTTGAAGAGGCGCGTATCATCTAGCCGTGCCACTGTGAGTAGATCATTGATAAGCAGTGTCATGCGCTCGGCCTCGCTCTTCATGCGCTTGAGTACACGCTGCATGGTCTCTGGATCATCTTTGCCACCGCGCATAAGGACTTCGGTAAAGCCCCGTAAGGATGTGAGTGGTGTGCGCAGTTGATGCGAGGCATCAGTGAAAAAGCGTCTAAAACTTTGTTCGGAACTGTTGCGCAACTCATCTGCACGTTCAAGGCGCGAGACCATCTCATCCAAGCTACCTGCTAGACGATCAATCTCATCCTGGGGCGGATAGCGCACGGGTAAACGTGTACGTTGCTTCAAGTCGCCAAGGGCAAGGGCCTGGGCAGCATCAGTAACTTGTAGGAGCGGACGCAACAATATGCTAATCAGTCCAAACGCGAGCAAGGTACTGAGAGCAATGACGAGCACGATAGCAAGAAACAGGAGCGACGGAGTGAAATCAGCGTTGAAGACGACAAACAACAGCGTTGCTGCAAAACAGACGATGATGCAACAGCTAATAGTAAGCTGTGCGCGTAAGCTCAGCAGAGGACGCAGCCAAGGACGTATCTCGCCGTTACGTTTGACCTCGGATGGGGAGTCCGCGCCGTGTACTGGAGGTGCCGTTGGAGGAACAGAAGTTAGGTGTAAATGTGATGCATATGCTTCGGAGCCTATGGGGGCTGTCACAGGTTTCGCTTCGCGTTTCACTTTTATCTTATCCCTTCAAAACATAGCCTACACTACGCACTGTCACAATGAGGCGTGGAGTACTTGGTGAATCTTCAATTTTCTCACGTAAATAACGTACATAGACCTCGATAATGTTTGTCTCTCCCAGGAAGTCGTACCCCCAGACACGGTTAAGAATGGTCTGACGATCAAGCACTTCGCGCGGGTGGCTCATAAAGAGATGTAAGAGATTGTATTCAGTCGCTGTTAACTCGATCAAGCGCCCGCCGCGTGTCACCTCACGTGTGATGGTATTTAAGCGCAAATCGGCAAATTGCAGAACTTGCCCATTATTCTCCCCGTCTTGTGTAGCTTCATTCGGATTTGAGTTCGCTCGTTTCTGCCTGCGCAAAATAGCACGAATACGCGCTACCAATTCATCAAAGTCAAATGGCTTGTTAAGATAGTCGTCTGCACCCGCATCTAGCCCGGTAATACGGTCCCGCACCTCATCTTTTGCCGTGAGCATTAAAATAGGAATATCACGTGTCGTTGGGTTATTTCTTAACCGCTGACATACCTCTATACCATCAATGTCCGGCATCATGATATCTAGAATGATCAGTTCAGGATTAATACGTTGAGCGGCTACGATGCCTTGCTCGCCGTCGGGTGCCGACTCTACCTGAAATCCTTCATAACGTAATCCCAGTTTAATAAATTCTATAATGTTCTCTTCATCATCAATGACGAGAACTTTCTGTAGCGGTTGTTTCTCCTGCTGTGTTTGCCAGGAAGTATTTTGTGTCATATATACCTCGTTGAGCCAAATCCATAGAAAAGCAATCTGTGTAGATATGTATAGAGTATACAAATTCCTTATGTACACCATTATAAGGGCCTACGCCTGTAGCCGCAAGTGAGGAAGCTTGTTTCAAACTTATTCTCAGCAGAAATTAATATGGAACCTTCTATTGACAGACATTGACTCCTGAGATATCCTAGCAATAACAAAGAATAGGATATACTATCACTATGTTTTTGGGAAAGGTGCCAATGATGAAACTCACTATGAAGGGAGATTATGGCCTGAGAGCAATGCTGGATATGGCAGCGTACTATGGGCAAGGGCCAATAGAAAGCGCGGACATTGCGAATCGCCAACATATCCCAGAGCAATATCTCGACCAGATTCTAATGGCACTACGTAAAGAGGGCTTGGTGAAGAGCTTACGAGGGCCAAAAGGTGGGCACATGCTTGCAAAGCCACCAGCACAGATTACGATGGCGCAGGTTATGCAAGCCCTCGAAGGCTATGTTCCACCAATGGAATGCTTGCCCAACCCTGACTTTTGCAAACTCTCGCCTGGTTGTGCCTTACGTGAAGTCTGGCAACAAATTGATGTCATGACTCAGCAGGTACTCAACTCTACTACGATAGAGCAATTGGCACAACGCCACCGAACCGAGAGTTCCGAGACAATGTATTACATTTAGGGGGTCGCTGTGGCTGAAGCACCAGCAGCGCTTGATACACGCAAACTCATTGCTATCGTTGAAGATGATGCCTCATTAGCAAATATGTTCTGTGAAACGCTGGAACTTGGTGGTCAATGGCGTACACATATTTTCTCCGATGGGCAGTCTGCAAAAGATAAGTTGCCAGAAATCGGAGCGAATGTGATCTTGCTAGATGTAGGCCTACCGAGTCTTGATGGCGCTTCCCTCTACAAGATACTACGTGGACATAGCAAGACCAAGAGTACGCCGATCATTGTGATTACCGGAAGCTATGATTGGGAATTGCATCGTATGGGATTGCACACAGGTATTCTTCTACAAAAACCCTTTGCAGTACAGGAATTACTTAGAATAATCGAGGCTCTCCTATCATAAGTAGGGACGGGAGCGGGGTTTGATGGGAGGTGGGGACCCTTGTGGTCGTCCGTCGTTAAAGAATGCTGAAACAGACAACCACAAGGGTCCCCACCCATCCTGCCACGGTGCCCCCGTCCCTACTGAAAAACATTGCGAAAGGATACATATGGCCCGTTGGGCACAAGACATGACCGAACTGATCGGTCGTACGCCCATGGTTGAGCTAAAACGTTTCTCTCCTCATCTAGGAGCAACTCTGTTAGCGAAATTAGAAATGTTTAGCCCTGGGGGTAGCATCAAGGATCGCATCGCTTTACAAATGATCTGCGAAGCAGAGACACAGGGCTTGTTGCGCCCCGGTGCTGTGATTACCGAACCCACAAGTGGCAATATGGGCGTATCTTTGGCAATGATCGCTTCGGCACGTGGCTATCGCTGTATTCTGACAATGCCCGACACGGTAGGTGTTGAGCGCCGCATGCTCTTACAGCGCTTTGGTGCAGAAGTGATTTTGACTCCCAGTGGGCAGGGCATGCGCGGAGCTATTAACAAAGTAACAGAACTACGTACCACGCTACCTAATGCTTGGTTTCCACAGCAATTCTTCAATCAGGCCAATCCTCGCGCCCATCGCCTCACAACTGCGCCAGAAATTTGGGAAGAGACTGGTGGTACCGTAGATATGGTCGTCATCGGCGTCGGAACAGGTGGAACCCTCACTGGAGTCGCAGAAGGTCTGCGTATACATAAACCGACGCTAGAAGTAGTTGCCGTCGAACCTGCCTCCTGTGCAGTTCTCTCCGGTGGGCGCCCCGGTCCCCATCGCATTGAAGGATTAGGCGCTGGCTTTCAACCAGATACCCTACGTGTAGACCTGATTGATCGCGTAATTCCCGTAACCGACCACGATGCCGTTGCCACCGCTATTCATCTCATGGAACATGAGGGTCTTTCGGTCGGTATTAGCAGTGGAGCTGTTGCCTGGGCAGCCGTACAAGAGGCCCGCAAAGAAGAGAATCACGGCAAAATCATCGTCACCATTTTCCCCAGTGCAGCCGAACGCTATCTCCATACTCTGCTCTTTGAGGATGTGCGCAAAGATACTCATACCAAAATGTAACTCTTTCCCCTTCGTCGTTCGTTATAGATACGAACGTGACTACTTCCATGAACAAAATGAACACAAAGACATAAACTCTTTCAAACCATGCTCGATGGTGTGAGGTATACGATGATTCAATCTGCTATAGATACCTATCTGTTCCGCTTAGGACGCCCAGCCTATAAACATAACCGTGCCTTAGGCTGGCTCTGGTGCGTTGGTTTTCTTGCGGGAGCCAGCACCACACTATTACTCAGCCTATTTATACTTCCCACCTATGCACATTCACTGACACCATATCTGCGCTGGCAAGACGCACTAGTAGCATTCCTCTGGTTTGTCACACTCCTCTGTCTGAGTGGCTGTACCTTCAGCGTACGCTACTTAAAAGTACTACACACAGGGTATACCAAAGAGTTACTCACCGTCACCGACGGACAACAATTGACTGCACGCGACCTCTCGCCCGATAACCTGACCAGCGTCTTCTGGATGCTCTATGCTGCCTTCTGGTGTTTTATCGTCGTGCTCGTGGGCTTCTCACCAGAGATGCTCATAGGTTGGACACTCCACCTGCCAACACTCCCACTTGTCATCTTAGCAACAGGTGTCGCCATCCTCCTCAGTCTAGCTGGGCTGGTCCTAAGTGTCACCTTTGGCTGGTTTATCCTGATGGGAGCTATCGGCGCAATTCCCCTCTTCAAAAAATTTGGTGCTATCCACACCTACAAGCTTGATAGCCATACCGTGCTACGCATCGACGACGACGTACTCACTGTCATCTACCCCGGTCGGCAAGAAGCCATGATCGACCTCACAACGCTGGACAAAGAGGATCTCTCTCACCTCATGCCCCTCATTCGCGGCTACGTCATTGACACCCAAGGATCGCTCGATGAGATTGAGGCTGTTGTATCAGCTAAGGTTGATGCGAAACGCACCGCTGTGCTGGTGTAAAATTAGTGCCTTCTGATTCTACTGTACAATGCTGCTATAATGACATTGAACGAACTCAGCGAAACCGTAATGTCAGGGGACAACTATATGCGCTTCTCACATCTCCAACTTGAAAACTGGCGAAACTTTACCCATGTCGATGTTGCCCTGCAACAGCGTGCCTTCCTCATCGGTGCAAATGCGACGGGTAAGTCGAATCTACTGGATGTTTTTCGCTTCTTACGCGATATTGTGCGAGTAGGTGGCGGCTTTGAAAAAGCTGTAGAAGACCGTGGTGGTGTGCAAAGCCTACAAAGTCTATTTTCACAAGGACGAAATGGCATCGTAATAGATGTAGAGATGGTAGATGAAAAGAGCGAGGCCGTATGGAGATATCGTCTAGGTTTCACACAAAATAATCAAGGGCATTGTGTCTTACAAGAAGAAAAGGTTTGGAAAGCGGAGACGTTGTTATTGAATCGGCCTGATGAGCAGGATAGACAAGACAAAGAATTGTTACGTCAAACGCATTTAGAGCAACTCAATGCCAATCGTGGGTTCCGCGAGATCGCCAATTTTTTCAACTCAATCAGTTATGTACATATTGGGCCCCAAATTGTGCGCGAGCCTGAACGCTTACCGGGACGGAAAGCGGACCCATATGGTAGTGATTTTGTCGAACAAATAGCACGCTTGTCCAAGAAAGTGCAAACAGCGCGATTAAAGCGTATCAGTCGGGCGATCAGTGCTGTTGTGCCACAATTCTCTGAACTTAAAATAGATGTAGACAAACGAGGCATGCCCCACTTATTGGGAAAATATGCCTCACCAGAGGGTGTATGGCATACGGAAACAGATTTTTCAGATGGAACGCTACGGCTGATAGGATTGCTCTGGGCATTACTGGATGGTATAGGGCCTTTACTCCTGGAAGAACCAGAGCTTTCTCTCAATCAGGCCATAGTGCGCTATATTCCATCGATTCTGTGGTCTGCCCAAAGAGGCCGCCAAATACTCCTAAGTACACATAGTGAAGACCTGCTTCGTGATGAGGGCATAGCTGCTGATGAAATCCTCATTTTACAGCCCTCCACAAATGGGACAGAAGTGAAACTTGCTAGTGAAATTGATACAGTCATGCACCTTATCAATGCCGGACTACCTATTCTTCATGTTTCTCCATCTAGATTCCCTCTTTATTCTGATAAAGAGAGTGATCCAAAGCAGACATTGGTAAATATTGCCCGAACAAGTAGAAGCAGGCAAATCCGTGAAGACATGGTGCCGAGACAAAATGTTAGTGGTGCCGTAGCTTCTGGCTATGCTGCGCGTCTAATCGAGTTTACGGAGAAGCATTGGCAACCCAACGATGCGAGACAGCGTTCAAAAAGCTTACATGGTTGTATGAATGCTTTGTCTACTTTGGTTGAATGGGAACAGTCTTAATTGTTGTATCTTTAGTAAGGACAAAGCCATGAAATGCCTTATTTGCAAACATGGAGACACTGAGCCGGGAACAACCACTATGACGCTTGAACGAGATAGCACAACTGTCGTTTTTAAGAATGTTCCCGCTGAGATCTGTCAGACATGTGGTGAAGCATATCTGAATGCGGAAACAACAAGACACTTACTCCATATCGTCGAAGATGCTGTACGGGCGGGCTAGGGTACAGGTTGATGTGCGTGCTTATGTAGTAGCGTAAGAAAAGCTATCCTTGATTCAGGGAAATGAATGGAATAAATTCCTTCCGCATTACGTTCTATCTAATGCATATACTCTTCTTGACCAACTTTTTGCTGTTTACAAATTTGTGATGAAAAAATATTGACATGTCTTGACAAAGAGCGTATACTTGTCCCTTGCTAGATATAAATGCTGGCAGCAATGGTGTTGCTGGTAACTGTAACGAAACAAAAGACGCAGTGCACACCATGTGAAAGCATAGCGATACATTGCTCCCCTACTACATAAGGATTTGTCATAAACCGCATGAAGTGTTCAGCCCGCCAGGGTACTACACCATCGAAAAGGAATACACAGTTTAGATTGCTGCATTATTCGTTGTGTGCTCATTTAGGGCGAAAGGAATGATGGAGTGTTTTTTCGTGTCTCTATGTTTGCTCGGCTTTTGTTTTGTTTACCATCATTAAGAGGGGAAACGTGTGTGGAGAGCTATCAAACAACCTGTACGGATTCCAAGAGTAGGAGTAACTGTTCATTATACACATGCACGGTTACTTTTCTCATCATAGACCGTTTCTCAAAACAGGCTTAAACTTTTAAGAAACGCATTTATCTAATTTTTCCGTTTTTTCCGTTTGCGATGAGAGGTGTTTTTTGCATGCCTCTCAGGTTATCTCCTTGCAGATCACCTGACACGAAGTGCCTTGGTGGCCTGAATATGGAATTTCTCTATTGGTTAGAATGATCCACTTGTCTAGCCAGAGAGAGGAGAACACAACATTATGGTAGGGAACAGCGTAAGGACTAGCTTTGGCGCGTCCTCGTCTTTGCCCACAAAGGTCGTTGCATCGCCAGAGCGTGTGTCATTTGCACGTATTCCGGATATACGACCGATGCCTGGGCTTATCCAAATCCAGCTTGACTCCTTTGAATGGTTTAAGAAAGAAGGGCTACGCGAGCTTTTTGAAGAAATCTCTCCTATAGAAGACTTTACAGGCAAAAATCTGAGCCTTGAGTTCATAGTACCACCGGACCCATTTGGCAAGCCCAAGTATAACGAGGATGAGTGTCGTGATCGCGATACGACATATTCTGCACCTCTCAATGTGAAGGCTCGGCTGATTAATAAAGAGACAGGCGAAATCATCGAGAAGGATATCTTCATGGGTGATTTCCCTTTGATGACGAAAGAGGGTACGTTTATCATCAACGGCGCTGAGCGCGTCGTGGTGAGCCAGTTGGTGCGGTCGCCGGGTGTCTACTTTACTGCGGATGAAGATGCGACGACGGGGCGCCGGTTGTTTGCAGCGAAGCTTATTCCTGGGCGTGGGGCGTGGCTGGAGTTTGAGACAAGTAATAAGAATTTGCTGACGGTGAAGATTGATCGTAAGCGTAAGTTGCCGGTGACGACATTGCTACGTGCAATTGCGAGCTTGGCAAAAGAGCAATATCATTCTGAGGAGCTTGATCTCTCGACGGATCAAGGGATTTTGGATGCCTTTAAGGACGTTGATACTGATCCCAACATTCGTTATATTCAGGCAACGTTGGAGCGCGATCCAGTGAAGCGCGAGGATGAGGCGTTACTGGAGTTATATAAGAAGTTGCGCCCTGGCGATCCTGCGACGATTGATAATGCCCGTTCGTTGGTGAAGAATTTGTTTTTTAATGGACGGCGCTATGATTTGGGCAATGTGGGACGCTATAAGTTGAACCGCAAGCTCGACTTGGCAATTCCGCAGAGTCAACGCATTCTGACGCAGGATGATATGGTGAATATTATTCGTCGCCTAGTTGCGTTGAACACTGGACGTGGGCGTAAAGATGATATTGACCACCTGGGCAATCGTCGCGTGCGTTGTGTAGGTGAGTTGATTCAGGCGCAGTTCCGTGTGGGTCTGTTACGCATGGAGCGTGTGGTGAAGGAGCGCATGAGTATTCAGGAGCCTGGACAGGCTTCTCCCAATGCGCTGATTAACATTCGTCCTGTGGTGGCGGCGATGAAGGAATTCTTTGGCGGAAGCCAGCTCTCGCAATTTATGGACCAAGTGAATGCGTTGGCGGAAATAGGGCATAAGCGGCGTTTATCGGCGTTGGGTCCTGGTGGTCTGTCACGAGAGCGTGCGGGCTTTGAGGTGCGTGATGTGCATCAGTCGCACTATGGGCGCATTTGTCCGATTGAGACGCCTGAAGGTCCGAACATTGGCTTGATTGGAAATCTGGCGACGTATGGGCAAATTAATCCGTATGGCTTTATTGAGACGCCGTACCGCAAGGTGTATAAGCGTTTGCGTGCCAATGATCCTGATCTGATTGGGCGTGAGTTCCGTGGTGTGGTTGGGCATGAGCGTGAGGATGTGAAGACGCCTGATGGCGAAGTGCTGATTAAGGCGCGGACACGGATGCGGGTGGATGAGGCGCTGTTCGCACAATTATCGCAGTTGCTCGGTGATGCTGAGGTGCGTGTACGCTCTTTTGTGACAGAGGTGGTGGATTATCGCACGGCTGATGACGAAGAGAACTTCTGGATTGCACAGGCGAATGCGAAGCTGACGCAGAACAATGAGTTTGCAGAGGAGCGTGTGCTGGCTCGCTATCAGGGTGAGTTTGTGATGGAGGGTTCAGACACGATTGACTATATGGATGTCTCGCCTCGGCAGACGGTGAGTGTGGCGACGGCGCTGATTCCGTTCTTGGAGCATGATGATGTGAACCGTGCGCTGATGGGGGCGAATATGCAACGACAGGCGGTGCCATTGTTGCGTCCGCAGTCTCCGATTTGTGGCACTGGAATTGAGCGGCAGGTGGCGATTGACTCCGGTCAGGTAGTGATCGCTCGTGTGAATGGTGAGGTAGTGTCTTCTACGGCCCGTCGTATTGAGGTGATTGATGATCAGGGCGAGGTGCATGGGCATCGTTTGCGTAAGTTTGTACGCTCGAATACGGGGACATGTATTAATCAGCGTCCAATTGTGCAGAAGGGTGAGTATGTGACGGCAGGTCAGGTGATTGCCGATAGCTCTTCGACGGAGTTGGGCGAACTGGCACTGGGTCAGAATATTCTAGTGGCGTTTATGAGTTGGGAGGGCGGCAACTATGAGGATGCGATTCTGATTAGTGAGCGTATTGTGCGTGAGGACCTGTTTACATCGATTCATATTGAGAAGTATGAGGTGGATGCGCGTGATACGAAGCTGGGACCAGAGGAGATTACGCGTGATATTCCGAATGTGGGTGAGGAAGGTCTGCGCAACCTGGATGAGCGCGGCATCATTTATGTGGGGGCAGAGGTTGGCCCACAGGATATCCTGGTAGGCAAGATTACGCCCAAAGGCGAAACCGAACTGACGGCTGAGGAGAAGCTGCTGCGTGCGATCTTTGGTGAGAAGGCGCGTGAGGTGAAGGATACATCGCTGCGTGTGCCGCATGGTGAGCGTGGCAAGATTGTGGAAGTGAAGGTGTTTGCACGTGACAGTGGAGATGAATTGTCGCCGGGGGTGAATCAACTGGTGCGTGTGAGTATTGCGCAGAAGCGGAAGATTGGTGCGGGCGATAAGATGGCGGGCCGCCACGGGAACAAAGGCGTGATTTCGCGCGTGTTGCCAGTGAGTGATATGCCGTTTTTGCCGGATGGGACACCGGTGGATATTATTCTGAATCCGTTGGGTGTGCCACACCGCATGAATATTGGGCAGATTATGGAGACGCACTTGGGCTGGGCTGCGAATACGCTGGGCTTTAAGATTGCGACGCCGGTGTTTGATGGGGCGTCAGAAGAGGACATTGAGGAGTTTTTGCGGCGGGCGAATCTGCCGGAGACGGGGAAGGTGCAGCTGTTTGATGGACGAACGGGTGATCCGTTTGATCATCCGATAACCGTTGGATACACGTACATGTTGAAGCTGGCGCACTTGGTGGAGGACAAGGTACATGCTCGCTCTACGGGTCCGTACAGTTTGATTACGCAGCAGCCGCTCGGTGGGAAGGCGCAGTTTGGTGGGCAGCGTTTTGGTGAGATGGAAGTGTGGGCATTGGAGGCGTATGGCGCTGCGAATATTCTGCAGGAGATTCTCACGGTGAAGTCGGATGATGTGGTGGGTCGTGTGAAGACATATGAGGCGATTGTGAAGGGTGAGAATATTATGGAGCCTGGTGTACCTGAGTCGTTTAAGGTGCTGGTGAAAGAATTGCAAAGTCTGGGCATTAATGTTGAGGTGTTGAATGAGGATGAGCAGAAGATTCAGTTTGTTGAAGATACGTCAAACGATGTGATGCCGGAGTTGGGGATTAATCTGTCCGGTTTTGAGGGAGATCAGTAGGGGCCCGATGTAGCACGCCCGTCGTCAGCATGGTCAACATTGCTGACATGGACTATGTAAACGACGGACGCGCTGAAGCTGGTCCCTACGACACGAAGGAGCGAAAAGAGCATGCTCGAAGTCAATGATTTTAACGCTATCCGTATCAGCCTTGCTAGCCCAGAGCAGATTCGTGGTTGGAGCTATGGCGAGGTGACGAAGCCGGAGACGATTAACTATCGCACGCTGAAGCCTGAGAAGGATGGGTTGTTTTGTGAGCGCATCTTTGGGCCGACGAAGGATTGGGAGTGCTATTGCGGGAAGTATAAGCGGGTGCGCTTTAAGGGGATTGTGTGCGATAAATGCGGTGTGGAGGTGGCGCGCTCGAAGGTGCGGCGCGAACGGATGGGTCATATTGAGTTGGCGTCGCCGGTGAGCCACATTTGGTACTTTAAGGGGACGCCTTCACGTATTGGTCTGTTGCTGGACTTGTCGCCACGAAACTTGGAGCGCATTTTGTACTTTGCGTTGTATGTGGTGACGCATATTGATGAGGAGGGGCGACAGGCTGAGTTGATGCGGCTGGATCAAGAGGCGGTGGCACTGGAGCAGGACCTGGATGGGAAAGTGATTGAGCGGGTGAATAGCTTGCGTACCCAGCGCGATAATGCGATGAAGGAGGCGGAGAATCGCTTTACGGGGGCTGATCGTCGTGAGATTGAGGAGCGGCGTGAGCGTGACTTGGATGCGGCGCGTGTTGCTGAGGGTGAGACGTTGGCACAGTTGCGTGCGTCTATGAACAAGGCGGCTGAGGAGGATATTACCTTCTCTCCTAACGATCAGGTGCTTGTGAAGGCGGGCGATACGGTGACGTCGCGGGCGCTGGAGACGTTGGAGCGGGTGGCTGAGACGTTCCGCAATACGGTAGCGGAGCAGGCACGCCTGGAACTAGAGTCGGCGCAAACGGAGAGTCAGCGTGATTCTGATCGCTTGCATCTGGATTATCAGGGGCAGATTGATACGGCGCAGACGCAGGTGGAGAAAGAGCGTAAGGAGGCGCAGGCGCGTCTTGAACAGCACCGTCGTGATCTAGAGGGTCTGAAGAAGATGGACCTGTTGCAGGAGATGCGCTATCGGGAACTGAAGGATGCGTTTGGTGATGTGTTCCGTGCGGCGATGGGTGCTGAGGCGGTGCGCGATTTGATTGGGGCGATTGATCTAGAGAAGCTGTCGCTTGATCTGCGCCATGAGATTACGGCGACGGTGGGGCAGCGGCGTAAGAAGGCAACGAAGCGTTTGAAGGTGGTGGAGGCATTCCGTAAGTCGCATACGTCACCGGAGTGGATGATTTTGACGGTGTTGCCGGTGTTGCCTCCGGATTTGCGCCCGATGGTGCAGTTAGATGGTGGTCGCTTTGCGACGTCGGATTTGAATGATTTGTATCGGCGTGTGATTAACCGTAACAACCGCTTAAAGCGCTTGTTGGAGTTGGGTGCGCCAGAGATCATCATTCGCAATGAGAAGCGTATGTTGCAGGAGGCGTGCGACGCCTTGATTGATAATGGGCGTCGTGGCCGTGCAGTGGCTGGTTCTGGCAACCATAAGCTCAAGAGCTTGTCGGATATGCTCAAGGGCAAACAGGGGCGCTTCCGTCAAAACCTGCTTGGCAAGCGTGTTGACTACTCCGGTCGTTCGGTGATTGTGGTTGGCCCTGAGTTGAAGCTGCATCAGTGTGGTTTGCCAAAGCGGATGGCGTTGGAGCTGTTTAAGCCGTTTGTGATGCGCAAATTAGTGGAGCAGAACTTTGCGCACAATATTAAGAGTGCGAAGCGCTTTGTGGAGCGGGTGAAGCCGGAGGTGTGGGATGTGCTGGAAGAGGTGATTAAGAATCATCCAGTGCTACTGAACCGTGCGCCGACGCTGCACCGCTTGGGTATTCAGGCATTCGAGGCCGTCCTGGTCGAAGGCAGCGCCATCCAGCTGCATCCGCTGGTGTGTTCGGCGTTTAATGCGGACTTTGATGGGGATCAGATGGCGGTACACGTGCCGTTGTCGGAGAAGGCGCAGGATGAGGCACGGCGCTTTATGATGTCTACGCGCAATCTGTTGTCACCGGCGCATGGTGATCCGTCGATTGGTGCGAGCCAAGATATGGTGCTGGGGTGCTTTTACCTGACGCAGGAGCGTCCAAACCAGAAGGGTGAGGGGCGTGTCTTTACGGACATCAATGAGGCGCTGCTGGCGTATCAGCAGGGGGTAATTGCACTGCAGGCGCCGGTCAAGGTGCGTGTTGGTGAGGTGGATGTGTATGATGAGCCACCCCCTGAGAAGATGACGATGCACAGCCATGGGAAGCTGGTGCAGACGACGGTTGGGCGTATCATCTTTAACGAGGCATTGCCGGAGCGGTTGCGGTTTAAGAATTATGCGATGAAAAAGGAGAACTTGCGCCAAGTCGTTGGGGAATGTTTCAAGGAATATGGGCGTGTCAAGACGACGGAGCTAGCCGACGAGATCAAACGACTTGGCTTCTACTATGCGACGAAGGCGGGGGCGACGATTGCGATTAGTGATGTCAAAGTGCCTGCTGGGAAGTTTGAGGAGCTGGCGAAGGCGGATGTGAAGATCGCTGAGTTGGACGAGCAGTTCCGTGATGGTCTCATTACAGAAAACGAACGGTATCAGCAGACGATTGACATTTGGAACGTGGCGACGGACAATGTGCAAACGATGGTGAAATCGACGCTGGACCCGTATGGTTCGATTTATACCATTGCCAATTCGGGCGCGACCAAAGCAAAGTTCCAGCAGATTCGGCAGTTGTCGGGTATGCGTGGTCTGATGGCGAGTCCGTCGGGGAAGATTATTGCGATTCCTATTCGTGGGAACTTCCGCGAGGGTCTGAGTGTGTTGGAGTACTTTATTAGTAGCCACGGTGCCCGTAAGGGTCTGGCGGATACAGCGCTGCGTACGGCGGAGTCTGGCTATCTGACGCGTCGTTTAATCGATGTAGCGCAGGATGTGATTGTGACGGAAGAGGATTGTGGGACATCTGAGGGTATTCTGATCACGATGGCGGATTGTAGGGATATGGGGCTTGATAGCCTGTTTGAGCGTATTCGTGGACGTGTGCTGGCGGAGGCTATTGAGGGAATTGATGGTGTGGAGGCCGGTGAGGAGTTGAGTGATGAGATGGTGGATGAGATTGTGCATGCGAAGGTGGAGGCAGTGCGTGTGCGTTCACCGCTGGCATGCTTGGCGAAGCGGGGTATCTGCCGTAAGTGCCATGGGCGAGATCTAGCGGCGAATGAGCTGGTGCGCATTGGGACGGCGGTTGGTATTATTGCGGCGCAGTCTATCGGTGAGCCTGGAACGCAGCTGACGATGCGTACCTTCCACACGGGTGGTATTGCGGGTGCGCAAGGAGATATTACGCAGGGTTTGCCACGTATCGAGGAGTTGTTTGAGGCGCGTGTGCCAAAGGATAAGTCTGAGATAGCGGAGATTGATGGGGTCGTCGAGGTAATCAAGGATGAGAATAGCAGCGCTCGTACGGTGCGTATCGTCTCGACGAATGTGTTTTTTGACGAATATCCACTGCCGGAGGGGAGTAATGTGCTGGTGGGTGAGAAGGACCATGTGCTGAAGGAGCAGGTGATTGCGTTGATGCCGCCGGAGGATGGACAACAGCCAGTGGCGGTGATGGCTCGTACGGAGGGTGAGGCAGTGATGAACGATGGGTTGCTGTCGATTCGCTTTGAGGAACGTGATGAGCGTTCCTATGCGATTGCGGCATCGCGTAATATCGTCTTGAGCAATGGGCAAAAGATTCAGGCGGGGACATCGATTACGGCAGGGCAGCGTGATCCACAGGATGTGTTGCGTGTACAAGGACGTGAGGCGGTGCAGTTGTATCTGGTGAAGGAGGTGCAACGTGTGTATCGTAATACGGGTGTATACATTCATGATAAGCATATTGAGGTGATTGTGCGTCAGATGCTGCGGCGTGTGAAGGTGGATGACCCTGGTGATACGGAGATGTTGCCGAGTGATTTGGTTGATCGCTTTGTGTATGCGGATACGAATGCACGCATTCTGGCGGAAGGTGGGGAGCCGGCGAAGGCATCGACGGTGTTGTTAGGTGTGACGAAGGCATCACTGAACACGGATAGCTTTCTGGCGGCGGCATCGTTCCAGGAGACGACGCGTGTGCTAACGGAGGCAGCTATAGAGGCGCAGAAGGATCATTTGGTGGGTTTGAAGGAGAATGTGATTATTGGCAAGCTGATTCCGGCAGGGTCGGGTATTGCGCAGCGCCGTCGTGAGCAAATCGCACGTCAGCAAGCGGCGGCGGCGCGGCTCTCGCCAACACCCGCCGTTGCCGCCGTTGGTGCCGGAGCAAGTGTGAATGGTAGTCTTGGGACTCTTGGCTTGGCACTTGACAGCAACGAAGACGAGTGATATCATATGCACTCGCATACATATGATTAATGTGTAGGGGCGTGACATGTCACGCCCCCATTTACGAGCAGTTGAGAGCATTCTGCCAACGGCGCTGCCGCGGTAGGGGCACCATTCATAGTGCCCCGTGCTCAGGCAGAATGTAAGGAAGTATTAAGAGGGACAGGGAGGATTTTCCTTGCCAACAATCAATCAATTGATCCGCAAGGGTCGTTCGCAAAAACAGAAAAAAGTGAAGGCTCCTGCGTTGCTGTATTCGTACAACGCGCTCAAGAACAGGACTTCACGCCTGCGTGGATCGCCTCAGAAGCGTGGCGTTTGTACTCAAGTACGTACGATGACGCCCAAGAAGCCGAACTCGGCAATGCGTAAAATCGCTCGTGTTCGTCTCTCAAACCAGATGGAAGTTACGGCTTACATTCCTGGCGAAGGGCATAATTTACAGGAGCACTCGGTTGTGCTCATCCGTGGCGGTCGTGTGAAAGACCTGCCGAGCGTGCGCTACCACATTGTGCGTGGCACTCTGGACAGCGACGGTGTTGCAAAACGTCGCCGTGGCCGCTCCAAATATGGAGCCAAACGTCCAAAGCCCGGTCAGGCTGCTGCCCCAACTAAGGGCAAAAAATAGGGTATATCGTGTACCCTATACGATACCGCTTGAATGTCGTCAAGTAGGTCGTTTATCACACATCAGTAGTGAAGACAGAGACAGGGCACCCGCAAGGGGTTGCCCCTACAATGAACCGTTAGAGGTTCGTAGTCTCTGTCCTCATTGTAGGGGCAACCCCTTGCGGGTGCCCTGCCAACTGCTGAGAGTCGGGTGTCCTCCTTACTTATACAATGAACAGGTTGGATAGGCACCCGCGTGTAGGCGTCCGAGGGAGATTGCGAGACCCGTCTCACAATCGAATCGACGCCTTTTCTGGTGTCTATTGTTTGTAGGTTGTTCCCATTGGACGCGCTCAGGCTGGTTCCTACGACAGCGCAACAATCCTGGTGGAACAGGAGGAGAGATACTTGCCAAGACGTAAAAAAGTCGTACGACGGCCTGATGTGCCGGACGCAAAGTATAAGAGTCGCAATGTGGCCCGCTTCACCAACAAGCTCATGCTGGATGGTAAACGTAGTTTGGCTGAACGCATTATTTATGATGCCTTCGATGCTATCGAAATAAAACAGAAGCGTGCCCCACTCGATGTGTTTGAGCAGGCATTGAAGAATGCCACTCCTAGTATCGAAGTCAAGCCACGCCGTGTGGGTGGCTCGACCTATCAAGTACCTGTTGATGTCCGCAGAGAGCGCGGTAATGCGCTTGCCATGCGTTGGCTTATCCGTGCCGCACGCACCCGTACGGGGCGTTCTATGGCCGAGAAGCTTGCCAACGAGGTTATGGATGCGGCTGCTGGGCAGGGTGCAACCATTAAAAAACGTGAGGAGACCCACAAGATGGCGGAGTCTAATAAAGCCTTCGCTCATTATCGCTGGTAACAATATATATGCCTAGAGAATTCCCACTCGAAAAAACCCGAAATATTGGTATCATCGCTCATATTGATGCTGGTAAGACCACTACTACTGAGCGTATTCTCTTCTACACTAAGAAGATTCACCGCATTGGTGAGGTGCATGAAGGGGCTGCTACCATGGACTGGATGCCTCAGGAACAAGAACGTGGTATTACGATTACATCCGCTGCCACTACTTGTTTTTGGCAAGACCATCGTATCAATATTATTGATACTCCCGGTCACGTAGACTTCACCGCAGAGGTCGAACGGTCTTTGCGTGTCCTCGACGGCGGCGTTGTCGTCTTTGATGCGGTCGCAGGCGTGGAGCCTCAATCTGAGACAGTATGGCGCCAAGCGAATAAGTATGATGTTCCTCGTATCTGTTTCGTCAATAAAATGGACCGCGTCGGTGCCGATTTCTGGCGCACCGTTGACATGATCCGTGATCGCTTGAGTGCTGTTCCTGTTCCTATCCAGATCCCTATTGGTCGTGAGAGCAATTTCAAGGGTTTTGTCGATCTGATCGAGCAAGAAGCTATTATCTTCACCGATGACCTGGGTACGAAATCCGATCATACCGAGGTGCCAACGGGAATGGAGAGCGAGTTCGAGCAGCACCGGGAACTTTTGATCGAGCGTATTGCCGAAACCAACGAAGAACTGACCCTCAAATACCTTGAAGGTGAAGAGATCAGTAAAGCAGAACTGATCACGGCCCTGCGTGAAGCAACCATCAGTGGCAAACTAGTGCCTGTCTTGTGCGGAACTGCTTTGAAGAATAAGGGCGTTCAGGCAATGCTTGATGCGGTGATCGCATTCCTGCCATCACCATTAAACATTCCTGCCCCGACTGGTATCAATCCAGACACCGAGCAAACGATCACACGTGAGGTTGATGACGATGCACCCTTTAGTGCGCTCGTCTTTAAAATCGTTTCGGACCCGTTCGTGGGGCGCCTTTCATACCTACGTGTCTACTCAGGTAAGATTACCAAGGGTGCCTCTACAGAGAACAGCACGAAGGGCAAAACTGAGCGCGTGGGGCGCCTTCTGCGTATGCACGCCAATCACCGCGAAGATATCGATGAGATCCGCGCCGGTGATATCTGTGCAGCCGTTGGTCTGCGTAACACCTTTACAGGTGATACACTATGTGACCCACAGAAGCCGATTGTACTGGAAAATATCGTCTTTCCCCAGCCAGTCATCGAGATTGCCATCGAGCCAAAGACCCGTGCTGACCAGGATAAAATGGCAATTGCGTTGAATAAATTGGCAGAAGAGGACCCTACTTTCCAATTGCATACCGATGTTGATAGTGGCCAAACCATTATTGCTGGCATGGGTGAATTGCACCTGGAAGTCATTGTGGACCGCATGTTCCGCGAGTTCAAGGTAGAAGCCAATGTAGGCCGACCACAAGTCGCCTACCGTGAAACAATCACACGCCCAGCGCAGGCGCAAGGCAAGCACGTCCGACAGACGGGCGGCCACGGCCAATATGGTGACGTGTGGATCAAGGTTGAACCCAATGAGCGTGGCAAGGGCTTTGAATTTGTCAATGCGATTGTCGGTGGCGTCGTTCCAAAAGAATATATTAGGCCTGTTGAAAACGGTATCAAGGAGACATTGGATAACGGCATTATTGCTGGCTACCCAATGATCGACGTAAAAGCAACCCTTTATGATGGATCGTATCATGATGTAGACTCGAACGAAATGGCCTTTAAGACCGCTGGCTCGCTGGCGATCAAAGAGGCTGCACGCAAAGCTGCTCCTGTCATATTGGAGCCGGTGATGTTGGTGGAAGTGACCACTTCAGAAGAGTTCTATGGAGATGTGATCGGCGACCTCAATCGCCGTCGTGGGACCATCCTGGGCATGGAGAACCGTGGAGCACAACATGTGGTGCGGGGTCATGTCCCCCTCTCCGAGATGTTCGGCTATGTGAACGACCTCCGTTCAATGACTAGTGGGCGTGCGAGCTACTCTATGGAGTTCGCGCACTACGATCCTGTCCCGCGTACTCTCGCCGAGGAAATCATGGCGAAAAACAGTAAGTAGTGGCGCCCCTTGTGGGTGTCCGCCACTACTGTAGAGGGTGCTGTGTATGTTTCATGGATTGCACCCTCTATAGGGGGGCGCGGTAATGCGCTCCGACATGCAACAGGCTCGGTGCCGAGATCAGGGAATAGGCCTACCGAGTATCTGTGATCTTTTTCTTGTCTAGCCACCCTTTGGTATAGACACGCATGGAAATAACACGAATTTTTTTAAGAACGTGCTATCGCAAAAGTGCAGCCCTGACGCACATATGTTTGCACTAGGCACGGCTTCAAAGAGGAAATAAATGGCAAAGAAGAAGTTTGAGCGAACGAAACCACACGTCAATGTGGGGACGATAGGGCACATTGACCATGGCAAAACGACGCTAACGGCTGCGATCACCAAGGTGTTGGCCTCGGCCAAGATGGCCAAGTACACCGCCTTCGACCAGATCGACAAAGCGCCAGAGGAGCGTGAGCGTGGCATCACCATCGCCATCGCGCACCTGGAATATGAAACGGTGCATCGGCACTATGCCCATGTGGACTGCCCTGGGCACGCCGACTACATCAAGAATATGATTACCGGAGCCGCCCAGATGGATGGCGCCATTCTGGTGGTGAGTGCCCCCGATGGTCCCATGCCCCAGACGCGTGAGCACGTCTTGCTCGCGCGGCAAGTGGAAGTGCCGGCCATGGTGGTCTTCCTCAACAAAGTGGACATGATGGACGACGAGGAACTCTTAGAACTCGTCGAACTGGAAGTGCGCGAACTCTTGAGTAAGAACCAGTTTCCAGGCGATGATGTACCCGTCATTCGTGGCTCGGCGCTCAAAGCCTTGGAAAGCAAAGGCGACCTCTCACGCAGCGACCCCGATGCTAAGTGCATTTGGGAGTTGATGGACCAAGTGGATGGCTACATTCCCACCCCTGCACGAGCGATGGACAAGCCGTTCTTGATGCCGGTGGAAGATGTCTTTGGCATCAAGGGACGTGGCACCGTGGCGACGGGACGTATCGAACGTGGCATCGTCAAGGTGGGAGAGAACGTGGAGATCGTGGGCATGCAGGACGTAACACGCACCGTGGTGGTGACAGGGGTGGAGATGTTCCAGAAGACGTTAGACCAGGGAGAGGCGGGAGACAACGTGGGCTGTTTGTTACGAGGGGTGGAGCGAGCTGACATCGAGCGCGGGCAAGTGTTAGCCAAACCCAACTCGATCAAACCGCACAAGACCTTCAAGGCACAGGTGTATGTACTCTCCAAAGAAGAGGGAGGACGCCACACGCCGTTCTTCAATGGGTATCGTCCCCAGTTCTATGTGCGCACCACTGATGTGACGGGAGCGATCAAGCTGCCGGAGGGAGTGGAGATGGTGATGCCGGGCGACAACATCGAGATGACGGTGGAGTTAATCCAACCCGTCGCGATGGAAGAGGGGGTCAAGTTCGCCATTCGTGAGGGTGGACGTACTGTCGGTGCTGGCATCTGCACCAAGATCGAAGTATAAGGATATGTAGGGGCGCTATGAATTGCGCCCTTGCTCCCTACCAGGAGAAAAAAATGGCGACGACAGGAAGCAAACAGCGTATCCGCATTCGACTCAAGGCATACGACCATCGCATTCTCGATCAGTCAGCGATGCAGATTGTGGACACCGCACAGCAAACAGGCGCACGGGTTTCGGGTCCGATACCTTTGCCCACAGAGATCGATAAATACACGGTCATGCGCTCACCCTTCATCGACAAGGATGCTCGTGAACAATTTGAGATTCGCACGCACAAGCGTTTGATCGATATCATTGAGCCGACCAACAGAACCGTTGAAGCATTAACGCGCTTGAATCTGCCTGCAGGCGTGGACATCGAAATCAAACTGTAGGGACCCGATTGATCGCGCCCGTTGTTACGGATGTGATGAATGGAACCTACAGTGAGGAGAGAAAACCATATGCTGAAAGCATTGATAGGCAGGAAGGTCGGCATGACCCAAGTGTTTGGACCTAATGGAACGGCCATTCCTGTGACCGTCATAGAGGTCGGCCCCTGCGTTGTGACACAAATAAAAACAATGCCTCATGATGGATATGAGGCAGTCCAGATAGGCTTTGAACAGACGTATGAAAAGAATATCACACGTCCTCAAATGGGACATCTCGGACATAATCTGCAACTCTTAAAAGGCCAGCGCAAACGTTTACAAACCTATCGACAAGAGCAGCGTAACAAAGCTGGTAACACAGGTGAGGGTGCTGAGGAAGTCACCGAGAAACCAGACAAGCAGATTCAGAAACTGCTCAAGATACAGGCGAACGGCCAACGTCGTGCGGGACCTGCTTTAGGACCTTTCAAAGTGTTGCGTGAAGTAGAGTTACAAGAGGGTGTGACCCCTGAGAAACTAGAGCTTGGCGCACAATTTACTGCCGATATTTTCACAATCGGCGAGTCGGTTGATATCGTTGGAATAACCAAAGGTAAAGGTTTCCAGGGTGGTGTCAAGCGTCATGGCTTTAGTGGTGGCCCCAAGACACATGGTCAGTCGGACCGCACACGAGCACCCGGCTCGATTGGCTCTGGTACGACGCCTGGCCGTGTGCTCAAAGGGACGCGTATGGCCGGCCATATGGGCCATGTGCGTGTGACAGCGAAGAAATTGCAAGTGATGCAGGCTGATCCTGAGCGTAATCTGCTAGTGGTAAAGGGTTCGGTACCTGGCGCCAATGGCGGTCTGCTCACGATTAAGAAGCATGTGATGAGGTAAACCGAAATGCCCTCGACTACAGTGTATAACATGGCCGGTGAGGCCGTAGAACAGCTCGAACTGAGCGAGCAGGTGTTCGGAGTTACCCCTAACGTGGCGGTTCTCCACCAAGTTGTCACCGCACAACTGGTGAATCGTCGTCAGGGTACTGCTTCAACCAAGACTCGCGCCGAAGTTTCGGGCGGTAACAGCAAACCTTACAAACAAAAGGGAACAGGACGTGCCCGTCAGGGTAGCACGCGGTCACCACAATTCCGTCATGGTGGTGTTGTATGGGGTCCAAGACCGCATACCTATCATCATGATGTACCCAAGAAGATGCGCCGCTTGGCAATTCGCTCTGCTTTATCTGACAAAGTTGCCAACGCCAATCTCATTGTCGTCAATGACGTGACGTTAGAGAAGCCCAGCACCAAGGGTATGTTGGCGATTTTGAGTAAGTTGCCTTCCAGCGAAGGCAAACGCGTGTTAATGATGCTGCCTCAGCGCGATGAGAATGTCGTGTTGTCAACACGTAACATTCCAAGCGCGAAGGTGCAGCACGTCTCTTCAATCAACGTTGTAGAGCTACTCAAGCACGACTATGTCATTATGCCTGTCAAAACAGTACGCTGGATTGAAATGGTGTTTGGCGAAGGTTTGAGCGCGGAAGAGGCAAGTAAAAAACTGGCTGATACTGCTGAGGCCGCGGAAGGTGCAAGTGAAGAGACCAATGATGCTGAGGCCGCGGAAGGTGCAAGTAGTGAGGTCAATGATGCTGATGCTGCTGGTGGCGATGCCAATGCTGAGAACGACGCACAGAGCGAGAGCGAAGCATAGGCAAGAAGGAGAACATCATGGAAATCACAGAAGTACTGCGCCAGGGTATTCTCACTGAGAAATCAGTACGGTTGCAAGAGAAGTACAACCAGTATACCTTCAAAGTGGCGTTACAAGCGAATAAGATTGATGTGCGTCGTGCCGTTGAGACCATCTTCAATGTCAAGGTGATATCAGTAAACACTATGCGTATGCCTGGCAAAGCGAAGATGATTCGGCGCAAAGGTTCCGCTCCCCGCCCAGCAGAGGCCCGTGAGTGGAAGAAGGCGATTGTCACCTTGGGTGAAGGGCAGACAATCGACGCATTGAAGGCGTAAAGGTATAGGAAGAGGTTGAGATGCCAATTAGACAGTATCGACCAACGTCTCCTGGGCGTCGTGGCATGTCTGTTTCGACATTCGAGGAGATCACGAAAACAAGGCCAGAGAAGTCACTGACCGTTAAGTTGAAGAAGCATGCTGGCCGCAATAACCAGGGCAAAATCACCGTTCGTCATCGTGGCGGTGGTGCCAAGCGTGCATATCGCATCATTGACTTCAAGCGCAATAAACTGAATGTTCCAGCCAAAGTGGCTGCTATTGAATACGATCCAAACCGTTCAGCCCGTATTGCGCTCCTACACTATGTAGATGGTGAGAAGCGTTACATCATTGCTCCGGTTGGTTTGAAAGTCGGAGACCGTGTGATGGCCGGTCCCGATGCCGATATTAAGCCCGGCAATGCGCTACCACTCAAGAATATTCCCTCTGGCACAAATGTACATAACGTCGAGTTAGAACGCGGACGTGGTGGTCAGATGGCTCGTGGTGCAGGTGCGAGTATACAACTCATGGCAAAAGAAGGCGACAAGGCCCTCTTGCGCTTACCCTCCGGTGAGCAGCGCTATGTACACATTCTCTGTATGGCGACAATCGGGCAAGTGGGGAATACCGAACATGAAAACCTGAGTATAGGTAAGGCCGGACGCTCACGTCATATGGGCCGCCGCCCAACGGTTCGTGGCTCGGTGATGAACCCCCGCGATCATCCACATGGTGGTGGTGAGGGACGTGCTCCTATTGGTGGCAAACCACAGACACCCTGGGGCAAACCCACGCTGGGTTACAAGACTCGCAATAATAAGAGAACTGATCGCTTCATCGTCCGGCGTCGCAACGCAGGCAGGAGGAAGTAATGTCGCGCTCAAGGAAAAAAGGGCCATATATTCATGAGTCGCTCAGGAAAAAAGTGCTGGGTATGAAGCGCAGTGGAGACCGCCGTCTCATTAAGACATGGTCTCGTGCTTCGATGATCTTTCCTGAGATGGTGGGTATGACCATCGGGGTACATAATGGAAAGATTCATGTCCCTATCTATATCACTGAGAACATGGTAGGCCATAAATTAGGTGAGTTCGCCCCTACACGGCACTTCCGAGGCCACGCGGGCGGCAAGAATGAAAAGACCACATCGGTCCGGTAGGGGCGCAATTCATAGCGCCCACCCTAGATCGTCGGTAGGGGCCCAATTTATTGCGCCCACCCACTAGATCGATAGTAGGGGCGTAATTCATAGCGCCCATCCAATAGTAGAGGTAGAGATGCAAGTCAGGGCTATTGCAAAAGATATTGGCATTCCGCCGCGCAAGATGCGTCTAGTCACCAACGCGGTGAAAGGGCTTCGGGTAAATGAGGCTCTGGCTATTCTTCAATTCTTGCCTAACGCTGGCGCACTTCCCGTGAGTAAGGTAGTTGCGTCGGCTGCGGCAAATGCAGAGAATAACTATAATCTCAATCCGGATAACCTGTATATTCTCAATATTGTGGCGGATGAATCGTTTCGGATTAAGCGCGTGAAACCGCGTTCTCATGGTCGAGCGGGCCGCATTTTGCGTCGCTTCTGTCATGTGACGGTGATCGTCTCCGATGATCGAGCTGATAGGATCCGCTAGGGATACATTTAGGAGGACACTTTGGGACACAAAGTACATCCCACGGGCTTCAGGCTCGGCGTCGTGAAGGGCTGGCAATCGCGCTGGTTTGCCGAGCGCGATTACAAAGATGTGCTCGCCGAAGATTTCTTGATCCGTGAGGCTATTAACAAGGACTTGGCGAATGCTGCTGTTTCACGTATTGAAATTGAGCGAGCCGCCGCCAATCAGGTATTGGTGAAGATTCATACTGCGAAACCTGGCATCGTCATTGGTAAGAGTGGCGAAAAGGTTGAGAAGCTGAAGGCTCTGCTTGAGACAAAGACCAAGAAGCGTGTTCGACTGGAAATCATCGAGATTCGCCAGCCGGAACTCGATGCCTATTTGGTCGGGCGTGGTATCGCGGAGCAACTTGAGAAGCGTGTTTCCTTCCGCCGTGCCATGAAACAGGCCGTACAAAAATCGATGCGTGCGAACGCAAAGGGTGTGAAAGTCATTTGCGGAGGCCGTCTGGGTGGAGCAGAAATTGCTCGCTCAGAGAAAGAGGTAGAGGGGAAGGTTCCTCTACATACGCTACGCGCCGATATTGATTATGGCTTGGCAGAAGCACATACCACCTTTGGTGTAATCGGTATTAAAGTATGGATTTATAAAGGCGACATTCTACCGAGCAAACGCCGTGAGCTGGGCGAAGTACAGGCAGAGGTTGCCGCACAGCCAACGTTTGCCCCACGTGAAGGTGGAGAACGTCGTGATCGTGGTCAAGGGGATCGTCCCCAGCGTCCGCAAGGAGACCGCCCACGAGGCCAAGGTGGGGATCGTCCCCAGCGTCCGCAAGGAGACCGCCCACGAGGCCAGGGTGGAGACCGCCCACTGGGTGATCGGCCGCCACGCCCACAAGGGGACCGTCCGCCACGTCCACAAGGGGACCGTCCACTGGGTGATCGGCCGCCACGTCCACAGGGAGAGCGCAACGATCGGCCGCCACGTCCACAAGGGGACCGTCCGCCACGCCCACAAGGGGACCGTCCGCCACGCCCACAAGGTGAGCGTGTGCCTCGTGCCGAACAGCAGCCTCCTGCTAACCCTGTGACACCAATGGAACCGACGCCGATGCCACCAATACCGCCAGTACCACCATCAGCAACTCCGTCAACGGATGCTGGGGCCGCTCAGAGCGAGTAGTAGAGGAGAAAGCTAGCCATGTTATTGGCACCGTCACGTACAAAGTACCGCCGACAGCATCGCGGCCGTATGAAAGGAGAGGCCCATCGTGGCAACTCACTCGCCTTTGGCGAATTTGGGTTGCAAGCCTTGGAGCCTTGTTGGATGGAGGCGCGTCAGATTGAGTCCGCCCGTATCGCGCTCACCCGCTTTATGAAGCGTGGTGGTAAGGTATGGATTCGCGTCTTTCCTGATAAGCCTATCACCGCCAAACCTGCTGAAACTCGTATGGGTAGCGGTAAAGGCGCAGTTGACCACTGGGTCGCTGTCGTAAAGCCTGGTCGTATCATCTTCGAGATTGGCGGCGTGAGCGAAGAGATCGCTAAGGAAGCGGTACGCCTGGCCGGTCATAAATTGCCCGTTCAGACGCGCTTTATTACACGAGGGGAGGCGGAGAGTGTCGAAGCTTAATGAACGTCGTAAGCAGGTTGCTGAATATGGCATCGGCGAAGTCCAGCGCGAAGTCAAAGACCTGCGACTCAAACTCTTCAACCTCCGCCTACAGAAGCAGCGTGGTGAAGTGAAAAATAACCGCGTGTTCGCACAGACTCGCAAGGACCTTGCGCGTTTGCTGCACCGCTTATCACAGTTGGAGAACGAAGCATGACACAGCAAAGTGCAGTTCCTGCTGCTACACCACAGGCACCAGAGGCCGCTTCTCAGAAGAGCCGCCGCCAACAAAAAGTTGGTCGTGTCGTGAGCAACAAAATGGACAAGACGATTGTTGTCGTCGTCGAGTCTCTCAAGAAGCACCGCATTTATAAACGCACATTTAAGCAGACAAAACGCTTTTATGTGCATGATGAAGGCAATACGTGCCAAATCGGTGATACTGTTCGCATTGAGGAGAGTGTCCCAATCAGCAAGTTGAAACGCTGGCGAATGATCGAGATCGTGAAACGCGGTAGCGGTATTGTGCCAGTTGCAGAAGTGTTGGCTGAGGCAGACCCCAAGTTAGACGCGGCGGATGAAGCAGAGGAGACTGAGAAATGATTCAGCCACAAACACGCATGAAGGTCGCTGACAATACAGGTGCAAAAGAGATTATGTGTATTCGTGTAATGAGTGGGTCCGCCAAGCGTTATGCTGAAATAGGTGATGTCATCAAGGCATCCGTCAAGCAAGCCGCACCCAATGGGCAAGTCAAAAAGGGTGAGGTTGTCAATGCCGTGATAGTGCGTGTCTCAAAAGAGTATGGTCGTCCTGATGGATCACACATCCGCTTCGATGAGAATGCCGCTGTCATCATTGCAGCCGGTAATAACCCACGTGGTACACGTATCTTTGGACCAGTGGCCCGCGAATTGCGTGAGCGAAACTTTATGAAGATCATCTCGCTCGCGCCCGAAGTGCTCTAACACGGTAGGGGCAGCAAATCCTTACTCATTCTGCCAACGACGCTAGCGCGTCTAGTGCTTCTTAGGTATCCTTATTCAGTCTGAAACGAGCCTATCGGCTCTAGTGCTACGCACTCATCAGACTGAGCAGAGTCACTCAGGCAGAATGCAAGGAAGTATTCATTGCGCCCCGTTGAGGAATAAGATGGCTACAAAACAGAAAGAGAAAAAGCCTCTTCACCTTGCCAAGATGAATATCAAGAAGGGCGACACTGTCTTGATTATCACCGGAAAAGACAAGGGAAAAGAAGGGCTAGTATCACGGGCGATGCCACAGATAAGCAAGGTTATCGTCGAAGGTGCGAATATTGTGAAAAAGCACGTTCGTCCGCAAGGTCAGACGCGCCAGGGCGGCATTATCGAGAAGGCCATGCCTTTGCATGTCTCGAATGTCATGCTGAAATGTACAGAGTGTGGAGAGGCGACCCGCGTCGGTCATGAGCGCCGCCCTATGGGTGATGACAAGAAAGTTCGCACTGTCCGCGTCTGCAAAAAGTGTCAGAAGATTATTGAAGATCGGACGAGGAGTAGTTAGGGCTATGGTATCACGATTAAAAGAAAAATATCTTCAGGACGTCGTGCCTGCCATGCGGAAAGAGTTTAGCTACAAGAATCCGATGCAGGTTCCGTCCGTTCACAAAGTAGTTGTGAATATCGGTATGGGTGAGGTCATCCAGAACGCGAAAGCGATGGATGCCGCTGTAGGTGACTTGGCGACGATTACCGGACAACGCCCTGTAATCACCCGTGCCAAACGTTCAGTGGCTACATTTAAGCTGCGTGAAGGTATGCAGATTGGCTGTATGGTCACACTGCGTGGAGACCATATGTACCAGTTTCTCGATAAGTTGATAAATGTTGCGTTGCCACGCATGCGTGACTTTCAGGGTGTCTCCGCTGAGGCATTCGATGGACGTGGTAACTACACATTGGGCTTGCGCGAACAACTGGTCTTCCCTGAAATTGACTACGATAAAATTGACAAGGTACGCGGCATGGAAGTGAGTGTCGTCACCACTGCCACGACCGACGAAGAGGGGCGACGGCTGCTCAAATTGATGGGCATGCCCTTTAAGAAATAACGCTGGAGGGCGAAAATGGCAAAAACCTCAATGATTGTGAAGTCGAAGCGCAAGCCCCGCTTTAAGGTGCAGCAGCATAACCGCTGCAACATCTGCGGGCGGCCTCGTGCTTACATGCGCAAATTTGGTCTGTGTCGCATTTGCTTCCGCGAACGTGCGTTACGCGGTGAGCTACCTGGTGTGACCAAGTCGAGCTGGTAGTCGCGAATATGTGTAAGGGAGTAAGGACGGAAGCGTCAAGTAGTATGAATGATCGCGAGCACTCACGTTTCCTGTTCTTCGTGATTATGGAGGATTTCCATGAATATGACTGATCCCGTTGCGGATATGCTAACGCGCATCCGTAATGCGGTCGCAGCACGGCATACTCGCGTACTGATACCGGCATCGAAAATGAAGCTGGCTATTGCGCGTGTGCTGAAAGAAGAAGGCTACATTAAGGATATCGAGGTCCTGAAGGATAACCCACAGGGGACCATCCGTGTGACGCTGCGCTACGTTGATAAAAAACCAGTCTTGACACAACTGAAGCGCGTCAGCAAACCAGGACTTCGCGTCTATACAAAAAAGGCTACCATCCCTCGTGTCCGCGGTGGACTGGGAGTGGCCATTCTTTCGACGCCGCAGGGTCTAATGACGGGCCATCGCGCCTATCAACAGGGCCTGGGTGGCGAAGTCATCTGCTACATTTGGTAGAAAGGCAGGTAGTAATATGTCTCGTATTGGACGAGCTCCAATTCCCGTGCCGCCAAAAGTGCAGGTGAACTGGAATGATGGCAATCTCGTGACCGTGAAAGGGCCAAAGGGCGAGCTATCGTATCAGATTGATCCTGAACTGTCTCTGAAGCTCGAGGACGGTAGGTTGAACGTTAGCCGCCCATCGGATAGCAAGGAGCACAAGGCGAAACACGGTCTCTATCGCAGTCTGGTCAACAATATGGTGGTCGGAGTAACGAATGGGTATACAAAGCAGTTAGAAATTCACGGTGTTGGGTACCGCGCCGCGAAAGTTGGCGAGAACCTGGTTATCCAGGTGGGTTATTCCCATCCTGTCGAGGTACAGCCTCCGCAGGGCATCTCCTTTACCGTTGATGGAGTTGATCCAGCCACTAAGGCGACAAAGGTCAGTGTCAGTGGCATTGACAAGCAGTTGGTGGGAGAGGTCGCCGCGAACATCCGCCGTATCCGCAAGCCGGAGCCTTATAAAGGCAAAGGTATTCGCTACGCGGGAGAGGCAATTCGTCGTAAAGCTGGTAAAGCCGGTAAAGTTGGCGGCAAGAAGAAGTAGGGACGCGACCTACGGCGTAATAGTAGTATGCGCAATGCATGCGAAATTGAGGGTAGATGAGAGATACGTAGTGCCGACCACGTATTTCGGAGAAGACCCTCCCATCGCAGAGATACTGAAAGAACAAGAACAGATGATTAAAAAATTCAACGCGAATAAGGCGCGGCTGCGGCGGCACCAGCGTATGCGAAATCATTTGGAAGGCTCATCAGAGCGTCCAAGGTTGTGCATATTCCGCAGCGGCCAACATATCTATGCGCAAGTAATTGATGATACGAGTGGTGTGACACTGGCAGCAGCTTCATCGATCGATGAAAGCCTGCGTGACTTTAAACTCGCTCCACCTCCGTCTACCCAGCAATCAAAAGAGGAAGAGGCGCGAGAAGCACAGGTGGAGATGGCTGCCGAAGTAGCCTCTACGAAGGGCAAGGGAGCCAGAGCCGAGAAGCCAGCACAGAAAGCTCCAGGCAAAGGTGGACAGCCCCAGAAGGGTAGTTCTTCTGGTAAGGGAGGCAAGTCTTTCACACAGGTCAAGACCCTGCTTCCTGCCGCGCAAAAAAGTGCAGCGAAGACGCCCGTCGAGGCGCTCGCCCCGATTGCACATAATCGAAAAGTAGCGACCGCTCGCGAGGTGGGCAAGCTTGTTGCCCAGCGTGCGAAAGAGAAGGGCGTCAGTCGTGTTGTCTTTGATCGGGGAGGCTACGCCTATCATGGACGAGTGGCTGCACTTGCAGAAGGCGCTCGTGAAGTAGGTCTGGATTTCTAGGGCCGCGAGGAGTAAGATGGCAAGAATAGATGCTACAAAACTAAACCTGGAAGAAACGGTCGTTCAAGTGAGCCGCGTCTCCAAGGTGGTCAAAGGTGGCCGACGCTTTAGTATTCGGGCACTGGTGGTGGTTGGCGATCACAACGGCTATGTCGGCTGCGGCCTCGGAAAGGCCAGCGAGTATACAGAAGCTATTCGTAAGGGTGTGGAAGATGCCAAGAAGAACCTGATGCAGGTGCCTCTTTACGGGACAACCATTCCTTTCATGGTGACAACGCGCTTCGGCGCCTCCGAAGTCATGCTCAAGCCTGCTGCCCCTGGTACAGGGGTTATTGCTGGTGGAGCGGTACGCGCCGTCATGGAATCGGTGGGCGTGCGCGATATCTTGACTAAGACGCTTGGCAGCACCAATAAATCGAACACCGTCCATGCCTGTTTGAAGGCCCTGCGGGAACTACGCTCTCCTGAAGAAGAGGCAGCACGCCGCGGCAAGACTGTTGCCGAGGTTGTAGGCAGGAAACGTGCTGAACAGATTGCTACCGCGAATGCTTACGCGGCTGAACAGGCCGCTGCTGCTCGCGCTGCCCGTGAAGAGGAATCGCGCGATCGTGAACGTCGTGGCGGTGACCAGCGTAGCGGCGATCGTCGCGGTGGTGCTGGTGGCCGTGGCGCAGGCGACCGCCGTGGTGGTGGTGCTGGTGGAGACCGTCGTGGTGGCGGCGCAGGCGACCGTCGTGGTGGTGGCAGCGGTGGTGACCGCCGCAGATAACCGCCCAATAGGAGTAAAGTAAAAATGGCAACACTGCGTATTAAATATATTAAGAGTTCGATTGGTTATCCCAAGGATCAAAAAGCGACAATCCAGGCACTTGGATTTCACAAGCTGCAGCAGACGGTTGAACATCAGGATACCCCTGCGATACGTGGCATGATCCAGAAGGTGATTCATCTCGTGCAGGTAGAGGAGGCTGTCAGTGAAACTGTCTGATTTGCGGCCAGCTCCTGGTTCGCACAAGGTAGAAAGACGTGTAGGCCGAGGACATGGCTCCGGTCGTGGCAAAACGGCGGGACGCGGTACAAAGGGTCAGAAGGCGCGTACAGGTGGTCATATCCATCGTGCATTTGAAGGTGGTCAGACTCGTCTGGTGAAACGCTTACCGTTTGTACGTGGCCTGGGCAATAGCAACACGCCTTTCCGCAAAGACTATGCAATCGTCGATCTAGCTGATCTCGCACGGTTTGATGCCGCTACTCAGGTATCACCTGAACAGTTGGTGGAGCAGAAATTGATAACACCCGCCCAGGGCCGAGGTCTGGTGAAAGTGCTTGCGAACGGTGAAGTGGATCATGCTCTGACGGTACGCGTCCACAAGGTTTCCGCCGGTGCACGTGCCAAGATCGAGGCGGCTGGCGGTACTGTAGAGATCATTCCGACGAAAGTCTATGAAAAGACTAAGAGGAGTAAAAACCAGGACACAAAAGCACCGACTGGCCAGGCGCAGAGCACCAGGAAATAAACTTCCTGGTGCCCTCATCGGTTGATTGTGTGTTCTCATTGCTTCATAAAAGGAGGCTTTCATGTGGGAACGACTGCGGAGTATCTGGACGGTTCCCGATCTACGCAATAAGATTCTTTTCACACTGGGGATGTTACTGATTTTCCGCATCCTCGCCCATATTACTGTACCCTTGACACATACCGAACAAGATAACCTGGTGAAACTCTTTGCAGGAAGTGGCGATAAAAACCTGGGTCAATTGCTGGGCCTGTTGGATGTCTTTTCAGGTGGGTCCTTGCAGACATTCTCTATTGTTGCGCTAGGAGTCTACCCATATATCACTGCTACGATTGTGATGCAATTGCTGCAGCCTATCATCCCCGCATTACAGAACTTGTCGGCTCAGGGCGAGGCTGGTCGTCTGCGCTTTAGCCAGATCACCCGCATCCTCGCCGTTCCTCTGGCCTTCTTGCAGGCGCTGGGTCAGACGGCAATCTTTGTTCGCGCAGGCGTGCTTGACCCAAATAGCTTTGGCCTCTTCGGCCCCAACTGGTTGGAGACCCTGTCAATTCTACTTGCGTTGACATCTGGCACGATGATTCTTGTCTGGGTCGGTGAGTTGATCACCGAGAATGGCATTGGTAATGGTATCTCACTGATCATCTTTGGCGGCATCGTGAGCCGAATTCCACAGTTGGTCCGCGAGGGCTTCCTGGCCGCGACCTCGACCGCAGGCAGCATCGTCAGCATCGTCGTTTTCTTGATTATTGGTTTGTTGACGATCATTGGCATCGTCTACATCTATCAGGGGCAGCGCCGTATTCCGGTGCAGTACCCAACAAAGCGTATGGTGGGGCGCGGCATGCTGGTTGGTTCCGCTCAAACAACCTACATTCCCATGCAGGTAAATAGTGCCGGTATGATTCCGCTCATCTTCGCGCAGTCTATCCTGATCTTTCCCGCGGTACTCTCGCAGTACCTGGCTTCGAGTGACGTGAAGTGGCTCGCGGGCGCGGCTAACTGGGTTGGCCTCTACATTGCCAATACGACGCTCTGGTACTACTGGGCGCTGTTCTTTTTGCTCGTGTTCGCTTTTACCTACTTCTACGCGTACGTGGTGTGGCAGCAGCAGAACATTCCAGAGAATTTGCAGAAACAGGGGGCCTTTATTCCTGGCTATAGGCCGGGAGAGCCGACCAGCAAATACCTGGTGACCATCCTCAACCGCATCACGCTGGCGGGTGCTCTCTTCCTCGGCATAGTGGCGATTTTGCCGTACTTTGCCAAGGTGGGTGGTAATCAGTTGTTGAGTGCAGCCGCGCTGCTGATTGTAGTTGGTGTCGTGCTGGATACCGTCAGGCAGCTCGAAGCCCAAATGGTCATGCGTAACTATTCGGGATTTCTATCATAGGTGAGGGTGCATTCATTGCACCCCTTCGTATCACTATGAATCGTTAGGGGTGCAATGAAGCGTTTTAACGAACTTCCATCGGAGGAGAGAAAAACGTGAATTTTATCCTGATCGGCGCGCAGGGTTCGGGGAAGGGGACGCAGTCGGAGCAACTGACCCGTTCTTTGGGTGTTCGCCACGTTGCTAGTGGTGATATGTTCCGCCAGGCTTTTGATGAAAAAACGGAGTTGGGGATAAAAGCCAAAGCCTATCTTGATCGCGGGGAACTGGTCCCCGATGATATCACGGTGGAGATGGTCCTCAAACGCATCAAAGAACCGGATTGTGCGCACGGGGTGCTATTGGATGGGTTCCCTCGGACGATTCCACAGGCACAGGCATTGGATGCAGGATTACAGGAGATCGGACAGCAACTAGACCTGGTGATCTATTTGAAGGTTCCAAGAGAGGAACTGCTAAAGAGACTCTCGGGTCGCTATATTTGTCGAGCCAATCAGCACGTTTATAACATCAATTCTCGCCCACCGAAGGTAGCAGATATATGTGACCTGGATGGGAGTGAGTTGTACCAGCGCTCCGATGATACGGGAGAGGCGGTACAGAAACGCCTGGACATCTTTTTCAATGAGACTGTTCATCTGCTCGACTATTATAATTCACAGCAAAAGGTGATCGAAGTGAAAGGGAACCAGGGCATCGACCAGGTGCGAACGTCTATTCTGAAGCAGGTCAAAGCTTTTATGGCGAGGAAGAATGAAGGGTGATGCAGGTAAAACGAGGTGGAATACAAACATCTGCCATTTTCATCTTTACTGAAAGAAACGATCATGGCAGCCATTATTAAATCGCAGGCAGAACGAGAGAAGATACGCGAGACAGGGCGTATAGTGGCGGATGTACTGGGGGAATTACGCGTCGCTGTACATCCGGGAATGACTACCGACGAACTGGATCGTCTGGGGGTGGAAGCTCTGAAGCGGCGCGGTGCCAGATCAAGCTCTTTGGGCTATCATGGTTATCCAAAGTCGCTTTGTACGTCTATAAACGATGAGATAGTTCATGGTATACCAGGTGATCGTACCTTACAGGAGGGCGACATTGTCAGTATCGACTTTGCCGCTTTCTACAACGGCTGGCACGCGGATTCGGCCATCACGGTGCCTGTGGGAACGGTAGCGCCTGAAGTTCAGCGATTGCTGAAAGTCACTGAAGATTCGCTCTACAGGGGTATCGCGGCGGCTCGTGCTGGAAACCGCACCAATGATATCAGTCGAGCGATCCAGCAGTTCATTGAGGCGGCTGGCTTCTCGATAGTACGCCAATATGGGGGACATGGTGTGGGACGCAGTATGCACGAGGATCCCCAGCTGTTGAATTATGTTGAGCCGGGGTATCCAAGTTATACGTTGAAGCCTGGCATGGTTATCGCTATCGAGCCAATGGTCAATATGGGAGCGAAGGAGACGCGGGTACTTGCTGACGACTGGACTGTAGTCACAGTTGATGGCAGCTACTCCGCACATTTTGAGCATACCGTGGCTATCACCGAGGGAGATGCAGACATTTTAACAATGTCCTGAAAGCGGGATTCAAGGGGACAAAACTTCCCTCACCCCTACTTTTGGGTGCTTTCCCTCTCGACATATATAAAATTTTGTGTTATAATTCGTAGTTGGCTGCAGCAGTGTCAACTGCTGCCATTTTATAGCTCTAGGAATCATCAAACCAGTCATTTTTTGTGGTTGGAATCGTCACAGGCCAGCAATCATCAATTATACGAGAGCGTGAACCTGTTTTTGCAAAAGCGTGTCACGGCTGCCACGCTCCATGCATCCTGGTTGGTTCGCAAGCGGAAAAAAGCTAAACGCGCCGATAGAGAAAGGAAACTATGCCAAAAAAGGACGAGATCGAAGTAGAGGGCAAAGTGCTTGAAGCCCTCCCCAATGCCATGTTTAAGGTTGAAATTGATGAGCAACATCAGGTCCTGGCAGTCCTCTCAGGCCGCATTCGCATGAACTTTGTGCGCATTGTACCAGGCGATAAGGTGAGAGTAGTTCTATCACCTTATGATCTAACTCGAGGCCGCATAACATGGCGTGTAAGATCGTGAGGTGCTACATCCCTCATTGTTCCTTTTTTTATCGGCGCTACCATCCATTCGTAACGAATAAGAAACGGACAAGCGCAGGCATAAAGGAAAACGAGTAGCTTTCCTGAAGCCGTTGTCCTGATAGTAACTTTTTCATTTCATCTATAAGGAGGGCAAGCCATGAAAGTGCGTGCCTCAGTAAAACCGCGTTGTGAGAATTGCAAAGTAATCCGTCGCAATCGTATTGTGATGGTTATCTGTAGCAAAGATCCAAAGCATAAACAGAGACAGGGCTAGGAGAAAAATGTAGGGGCAATCCCTTGCGGTTGCCCTGGGAGCCACAAGGGCCCTAGGAGAAAAATGTAGGGGCAATCCCTTGCGGTTGCCCTGGGTACCCTAAGGGGCACCCCTACATCTATGGAGGAAAACATGGCTAGAATCGCCGGCGTTGACATTCCACGCGATAAGCGCGTGGAGATTTCGCTGACGTACATCTACGGGATCGGCCTCACCACAAGCCAAAAGATCCTGGAGCGAACGCGTATTAACCCGGATACACGGGTTAAAAACCTGACTGAAGAAGAGGTCAACCGCTTACGCGAAGTGATCGACCGCGAACATAAGGTCGAGGGAGATCTGCGCCGCGAAGTGGACATGAATATCAAGAGGCTGATCGAAATCGGCTGTTACCGTGGTATGCGGCATCGCCGTAACCTTCCGGTACGCGGTCAGCGTACTCGCACGAATGCGCGTACACGACGTGGACCAAAGAGGACTGTAGCGGGCAAGAAAAAAGCCGTAGCTAAGAAGTAAGCAACGGAACGAAGGGGAGGCATTGCAAGCAGTATGGCAGCAGGCGACAAAAAGAAACCGGTAGGCAAACCAAGGCGGCGTGAACGCAAGTCCATCCCGCGCGGTCACGCCCACATTCAAGCGACATTTAATAACACAATCGTGACCTTGACTGACCCCAATGGTAACGTTATCTCGTGGGGTAGTGCTGGTGGACAGGGATTCAAGGGCTCCCGTAAGAGCACTCCTTATGCCGCGCAGGTCACTGCTGAGACAGCAGTTCGTAAGGCGATGGAACACGGCCTACGCCAGGTTGAAGTCTATGTAAAAGGACCTGGCTCTGGTCGCGAGGCGGCAATTCGTGCACTACAGAACGCTGGTCTCTCCGTCACTTCGATTATCGACGTAACACCTATTCCGCACAATGGCTGCCGACCGCCAAAGCGGCGACGCGTATAGATGGGGGTAACCCACGCTGTGCGTATGAGGAGGATATAACTGAATGGCACGTTATACCGGCCCCGTCTGCAAACTCTGTAGACGTGAGGGGGTAAAACTGTTTCTTAAAGGCGACAAGTGCATGGCAAAATGCACGCTTGAACGTCGCAATACTCGACCAGGACAACATGGTGGTGGTCGACCGCGCAAGGCGTCAGGCTACGCATTACAGTTGCGCGAGAAGCAGAAAGTTCGTCGCACGTATGGCGTTCTAGAACGCCAGTTCCGCAAGCATTTCAATAGTGCGGCACGTCGTCCTGGCAAGACCAGCGAGAACCTGCTGCAGGTACTTGAGATGCGCCTGGATAATCTGGTGTATCGCCTCGGCTTCGCGGACTCGCGCGCACAGGCTCGCCAGCTTGTATGCCATGGACATTTTGCCGTTAATGGCCGCAAGACCGATATTCCTTCGTTTATTGCCAAGCCGAACGACATGATCTCTGTACGCGATCGGGCAAAAGGACTTGAGTACTTCAAGGTCCGGACGTTATTGCTCGCGCAGAAGGGTGTACCTGCCTGGCTAACTTTGAATATTGCTGAAATGACGGGTCGTGTAATGACACTGCCGTCACGAACCGATCTTGAGCTGCCCTTTGAAGAGCAGATGGTGGTTGAACTGTACCAGCGCTAATTGTACGTTGAGTCGGCGGATGGGAACATGCCTTCACGGCCCTCATAGGACCGTAACAGGGCGCAAAACTCTTGGACTACCAAAGTTTCTGCTTTCTAGTTTCGATGGTAGAAAAAGAAAGGCAGGTTAGAACCTTGCAAGATAGTATTATTCTGCCTCGCATTAAGAATACAAAAACACAGGATAATTATGCGAGCTATGATATTGAGCCTTTAGAGGCGGGATACGGCGTAACCCTGGGCAACTCGCTAAGACGCGTGCTGCTCTCCTCCCTATCAGGGGCAGCTGTAACTTCTATACGAATAGAGGGCGTACAGCACGAGTTTCAAGACATCCCGAATGTGATGGAGGATGTTACCGATATCGTGCTGAACGTCAAACAGTTGCGATTGCGCTCCTTCTCAGACCATCCAGTGTCGATGCGGTTGGAGGTTAGGGGAGAGCGTGTCGTTACGGCAGCCGATATTATGGCTCCCAGTACGGTAGAGATTGTCAATCCCGATCTCCATATTGCTACACTCGATAATGAAAATGCCCGCCTCGAAATGGAACTGGTCGTTGAGACTGGTCGAGGCTATGTTCCCGCCGACTCGAAAGAAGATCAGCCCATCGGGGTGATCCCTGTCGACGCCATTTATACACCGGTGCAAACTGTGAATTACACGGTGGAACATACGCGCGTGGGGCAAATAACCAATTTTGATAAAGTTATTCTTGAAATCACGACGGATGGAACGATCACGCCGGATGAAGCTCTGCGGCAGAGCGCAGATATCCTGGTACGCCACTTTACGCAGCTTGCCAATTACCGCGCTGTCCTGATCGAGCCGGAGAAGGCACCATTAAGTAGCCTGCCAATACCACAAAAGATTTACGATACGCCTATTGAAGAACTTGACCTCTCAGTGCGTGCCTATAACTGCCTCAAACGCAGCAATATCACGAAGGTTGGTCAGGTGCTTTCGATGAACGAGGATGATCTGCTGGGTGTGCGTAACTTTGGCGAAAAGAGCTTGCAGGAATTGCGTGAGCGATTGCTGGTGCGTAACTTCCTGCCGAATCCGCGCACGAGCACTGTTGGAGCCGATATGGACGGCGATCACGAAATGGAGGACTAAGGTGAGGCACCGAGTTGCCGGTAACCGTATGAGTATGCCCGAGCCACGCCGCCGCGCTGCGCGCCGTAGCATGATGGCAGGTCTCATCCGTTACGATAGAATAGAGACTACGGAGGCGCGTGCTCGCGCCATTCGTAGCGAAGTTGAAAAGCTGATAGATACGGCTATCAAGGGTCGCCTGGCGGCCCGGCTGCACCTGCATTCGGCCATCTCTGATGAGGATAAGGCCCAGCAGATTCTGGCTTTTGCTCGCCGTGGGCGCTACTCTCTGGATAAGAAGGTCGCTTCAAACGAGGAGCGGGCCGATCTCCATAAAGCGCCTTTAACCGATAAGGGGCGCAAGTTCCTTGAGAGTAAGATCAAGGGACGGCGCGAAGAACTACTGCGTATCATCTCTAATGAAGATGAGGCAGAGAAGGCGCTGCATGCCGCGTACGAGTCAATGATCATTGAGCTGCACGCCCGCCGCCGTATCCTCAGCTCATTGCCGGACGAACTGGTCGTCAAGAAGATGTTCGAGGAACTGGCGCCGCGTTATGAAGGCCGTCCTGGCGGCTATACACGCATTACAAAGCTGGGTAAACGTAAAGGTGATGCGGCGGATATGGCCCAGATCGCCCTCGTGTAGGGATCAGGGATTCAGGTCCAGCGCTTCCCATGGGTCACAAGGTAGTGGGGTAAAACGATTGGCGCGTACGTGCCTATCTACATTAAAATTTTACATTAAAATGAAGAATATTGCGTGTGGTATTGAGTATGATGGTAGCGGGTATCACGGTTTTCAACGTCAGCCCGAAAGTCATGGGCAGACGGTGCAGGGAGTATTAGAGGCAGCTATTGCCAGTATTTCCCAGGAGAAGTCCGTGGTAAACGGTGCAGGGCGCACAGATGCCGGGGTGCATGCAAGTGGCCAGGTAATCCACTTTCGGACAACCTTTCACTTGTCGGCAGCGACCTGGCAGCGTGCCCTGAATGCCGTCTTACCTGGTGCAGTAGCGGTCCGATGGGCGAAAGAAGTTCCAGAAAACTTTCACGCTCGTTTTAGCGCCTTGAGTCGTTCCTATCGCTATACGATTTGGAACAATGGAGCACCAGCGCCATTGCTAGCACGTTACAGCTATTATCGTCCACAGGCGTTACATGTTGACCTGATGAACGGAGCGTGCCAGCTATTGTTGGGGCGCAAAGACTTTGGAGCGTTTGGACGCAGTCCCGACGAGACAAACCCAAGGAAACCAGGGCCGCATTCCTGTATTCGTACGATGTTACAAGCACGCTGCATTCGTGAAGATGCGCGGGCAAAAGCACTTATCTATTGTGATTTTACTGCGGACGCCTTCCTTACGGGGATGGTTCGCAGAACGGTCGGGACATTGTTACTGGTAGGGCAGAAACGTCTTAGCCTTGCCGAATTTGCCGCCATTGTGCAAAATGCGGATAAGACGCACCCTGGCTCAGCGGCCCCACCACATGGGCTGTGTCTGGTACGGGTTGATTATCCTGAAGAATTTGGAGTATCAAACAATGATGAAGACATATAGCGCCAGGGCCGCTGACCTGGACCCCAAATGGTATATTATCGATGCGGAGGGTCAGGTTCTAGGTCGGTTGGCATCAGAGATCGCGCAAATTCTGCGTGGCAAGCATAAGCCAACGTTTACCCCACATCTCCAGAGCGGTGATTTTGTGGTTGTAATCAACGCTGAGAAGATTGCTGTCACGGGCAAACGCATGGAACAGAAAGTCTATTATCGTCATAGCCAGTACCCGGGTGGTTTGAAAAAGACTACACTGCGTCAAACGTTGGAGGGCAAGTTCCCTGAGCGCGCGCTGGAGCACGCGGTACGGGGTATGGTCATGCATAATCGCCTGGGTGCAGACATTATGTCCCACCTGAAAGTTTATAGTGGCCCGACCCATCCACATCAGGCTCAGAAGCCTATTCCCTGGACAGGCCCGCAGGCATTGCTAAAGCAGCCCTCTGAGACTGCCGAGGCTAAGTAATCAAGAAAGAGGAGAAACCTACCTTGGCAGATACCATCAAAGGTGAGTATTACTATGGTATGGGACGTCGCAAGACGGCTGTAGCCCGCGTGCGCCTGTACCCCAATGGTGATGGCAGTATTACAGTCAATGGGAGAAGTGCTCAGGCGTATTTTGGCACGCGCGAAACTCCGTTCGCCACCATGAATGCACCGCTGCGTTTGCTCGAACTTGGCAACGCCTATACCATCACGATACGCGTTCTCGGTGGTGGTACCAGTGGACAGACGGGTGCTATCCGTCACGCCGTAGCTCGTGCCCTGTTGCGGGTAAACCCCGAGTGGAGGCTTACCCTGCGCAAAGCTGGCTACCTCACGCGCGATCCACGTATGAAGGAGCGCAAGAAGCCCGGCTTGAAGCGTGCTCGTAAAGCTCCACAGTACACGAAACGCTAATAGCTTCAGGCAACTCGATCAAAGAAGAATGGCTTGGTGCAGGGGTGCCTGCACCAAGCCATTCTTCTTTTCTTTATTAAGCCTTTAGAAGCCTTTAGTTCCTTAAGTCACCTTGGGCAGGAAGACAGGAGGAAAATTGACGGGGCTAACGGTAATGATCTTGATCTGCTGCGGGTCGCCTGGCATGATAGTGCCGGAGGAGAGGTGTATGGTTACCGTCATAGGCTCAATCCCTGGCTGCCTTTTCAGAAAGGCAAGCGCGTCTTTTTCTTTCATACTCTTGATGGCATTTTGTATACCCTTGAGTTGCTCAGATGGAAATTGGTACTGCGCATCGCCGGCAGCGGCAATATCTATTAATACATCTCCATTACTGTTTGCTCCCTTGACCACAGGTTGACCAATCTGAATCAGCGAGCTGAGCAAAACATAGTTTGAACCCAGTTTCTGTGTTGCCTGTTTCAATAACAAGCGTGCCAACTGCTGGGCATCGTGGCTCACGATGTAGGCGCTCTGTCCTTTTTGTCCCGCAATCGAAACGGTCACAGAAGTGCCATCTGCGCCAACCTGCGGGTTCGAGGTTACGGGGGCATCTGCAGGCTGAGTCGTGCCAACCTGGGTGCCGTTCTGGTTGCGAATCTGTTGCTGTATGTCCCCTGCAATTTTATTGTCCAGACTCTGTCTGAGTTGTGAGGAGAGACTATCTACATCCGCCTGAGCAACCACCTGGCGACAGTCTATCACAGGAGGAATGAGGCACTGCTGGCCGGAAGTCGCTCCCGACAGAGATCCATCCTTACTACTTGACAGGGTCTTCACGGGGATAGTTGCAGAATTCACATCGATGTTTTGCTGTGATACTCTCCCTTTGATGTGAAAAACTTGCTTGATGAGCCGTACCTGCGGCCCAAAATTCACGTTGCCCTTAACGACCAGTGTCGGCTGCACTTCTGTGAAGAAGAACAGCACCGCGGTCGCAAGCAGCAGAAAGACAACCAGCAGCGTCACAATAGCCAGGATAGGATTTTTGCGCTGCCTGGAGGAACGTGGTGGCTTGCTGCTCACATGCGACGTTGTAACCGGTATATGCGAGGCAGTTACCTGCTGTCTTTCCTGTAAACTCGCGGGATCGATATTCACAGTAGGGGAGGCGTAATCATGCTGATCAAATCCGTCCGGCGATGGCGGACGAGCGGATGGCGCAGGAAAGAACGGGAAATCGTCAGAGTGATGCAGTGTTTTGACCTGCTGTTTATTATTGCCCCCGAGACGTGGTGTACGATTAGAGCTGATATCTTGCTCTGGAACGGGGATGGATGGTGGTGTCAAAGATGACACTGTGAGATACTGATAGGCGTACTCGAAGGCGTTCAAAACATCTTCAGCGGTCGCGAAACGCTCTGCAGGATTTGGGGCAATACTGTGATCAACCACGTATTCCAGCGGTTGAGGCAGAGAGATACGATGGTCAGCCGAGGGCAATTGGCCCGCCAGCATTTGATAAAGAATAACGCCCAGTGAATAGATGTCGTTGCTTGGCGCAGCAATGCCGGAGAGACGCTCAGGGGCCATATAGGCAATCGTGCCTACTTCCGAACCCGCTGTAGTGAGAGGCGGACTGGCCGCCATCCCCTGAATGCTGGCGATGCCAAAATCAATGAGGCGCACATAAACCTCGCCCGTGTTGCCCTCTTGATCAAGCAGAATATTATTCGGTTTGAGGTCGCGGTGCACGACACCTCGTCGGTGGACGTATGCCACCGCCTTGACCAATGCCGTAAAAAGTTGGTATACCTCGGTTAACGATAGCGGACCTGTCTGTAGACGCCGCAAAAGCGTACCACCCGCGATATAGGGAGTTACCAGGAAGAGGCGCCCCTGTTCTTCGCCAAATTCAAACAAGGGTAGTATATGTTCATGTTTGAGGTGCGCATTTACCTCGGCTTCGCGCAGAAAGCGCTTGCGCGCCGTAGTGTCGTGTACCAGGTCAGAGCGGATAATCTTGATGGCGACTTCACGGTCAAAGGCTGTGCGCTGGTGAGCTAGATAAACTTCGCCCATCCCACCCACATCAATACGGCGAATCAGGTCATAGTTACCGAAACGAAACTTGCTCTGTTCTTGCCACCCGTCACGTTCGTTATCAAAACTTTGTGGCTCTCTCATTGCTTTGTTTTCAGATGTCATAAAAGCAGCGCTTTGTTTTCAGACGTCATAAGTACATGCTCTATATAGAAAGACGCATATCTCGGTATATATCAAAAAACAGCGTTTGTACGTTTTCTTAGTGGATGGGTCAGCTACCCCATGAATACATTCAGGGGCTTGTCCCTCACCCTCTACCGGAATGCTGATTATCCAGCACTTCCTCAAAGTGGAGACGATAGGCGGGCTGACTTCCACGAGCTACGTGTACGACGCTCACAGGCGACTGGCCGCCCACACAGAAAGGAGACACAAGCTAACACGTGCCGAGACAGTTGCCCATCTCCATGCCAATCTGTGCATGGTTCCCGTACAGGTGTTCCGTTACAAAGATCGAAACTGTTTCTCACGCATACGCTGTGAGTGCCTTTGATCGACGGACTGACGGTAATGATCTGTTCTTAATTGTACCACACGAAAACAGAAAGGAGGCGGCAGTCCTCCCTGGCCTGAAGGCGCGGGGTCTCCTACCGCATTAGGATGAACAACGTCACATTTACCACAACTGTCACAAACTTTCCATTCACTTATACTCTAACTGCCACCTGCGCTTCGCGCGCGTGCTCCTCAGAGGGAGGTGGAGAGGGTTTCCTTTTCCTCAATCTCCCAGTTATATACAAGAAAAACAGGAGTATCAGGATTGCTTCAATGATGTTCAGTATCTCAATAAACGGCAGCGTGACAAAACCTAGATTCAAATTCCAGCTATTTAAAGTGGTGCCTACTGGACCGGGCAGCAGCCCGAGGACTGCGGTGGCGTTCCAGACGAAGTGTTGGAAAACCGCGTATGACCAGAATCCCAGAGCTTTGAGGAAGTGATGTTTTTCAGCGTGGATCAGGTAATACCAACCAAGCGTCACCATGCCAGCTCCGACACCATGCAACAGCCCGGCTCCGGTACGCTCGATTGCGACAGCCAGCCAGTCGTGATAGCCAGAACCGATGTATCCCACTGTCTCTACCACGGCAAAACCAATGCCGCTGGCCATCCCTAGCAGAAAAGCTTCCGAGGGACTGCGCAACCGCCCGATATACAATACCACCGCCAGTGGTTTTACCGTTTCCTCGACTATTGGTCCGATGATCGCCACTATGAGGAAAATGATGTTGAAGGCTGTAAATGTTCCACAGAAAGGCAGGTCGGGATTGCCGATACACTCTCGGGCCTGCGCCGCACCGGGTCCCTGTATCACCAGGTAAAGCAGCGCTATTTCAATGATCAGCGCCAGGCCAACACCCAGAGTTGCCCCGCTGGTCAAGGCTAGCGTAAAACGTCGCCACGTCGTTGTCCAATCTGGGAAACGCAGGCGTCGCACCGCGAGCGCGAGCAGGGTGAGTGCGGGAAAAATGGCGGCCAGGATAATCAAGAAGATGGTTAACACAGGTATAACCACTTCCCCCCCATTTGCCAACAACGTGTAGCCAATGCCAAGCACGAACAGGTACACGATGAAGAATATCCAGAACCAGGGTAGTTTAAAGCTGGCCGAACCTTTGTGGAGGATGCCGCGAATGCTGTGATAGAGACTGAAGCCGCCCCCAACAATATCTGCGATGGCGAATGCCGTCAACGTCAAGAGGCTGCCGAAGTATTGTGAGCCGCTGATAACACTACTGTTTGGATTGACCGTAGTACCGATGATGACCAATAACAAAAAGAGGATGCTGCCCAGTCCAGCTACTATAGTCAGGCCCGATGCGATCAGCGAAATGATGACGATTGTGAGCCGGTAGCCATCCTGCTTTGGTCGTGGCGCTTGCCACGCGTAAGGTGGATAACCATTGTAGCCAGGGTATCCAGGGTATCCTCCATAGGGATGATAGGCCGGTGCGTACCCTTGATAGGCAGGATAGGGAGGATATCCCTGTTGTTGATAGGGAGGGATTCCTTGTGGTGCATACCCCTGCCATTGTTGTGGAGGGGGATAACCTGCTGCTTGTGGCGGGTATGGTAGAGAAGTAGCGGGTCGAAACAGCGGCGCATCTGATGGGTGTACGGGGAGAGCGCTTGTTACGTGTTCGCGATGCGTGAACTGTGAGTTGTTGATTGGCTGTGGTTGTTTCTGTTGCGGCGCAACATGTTGTTCACTGGCAGGCTGTGAAGGACCGGAAGGGACTGATAGTGCGCGCTGTGGTTGGGTATCCTCGTCGTCTACCGCCCACGCTCCCCAGCGCTCCGAGGACATTGGTTGGCGGTTGCCAGCGCCGGGATCTACTGGCAATAGATCCCTGTTCTCATAACTCACTATATTCTACCTTTTCTCAGCTTTGCAGCATCCCTCTAGCGCCAGATTGAAAAATACGTTTCTTGATTCTTACGTTTGAAGATCTACAGAAGTTTTAAGAAAAAACTATCCATAAACACCTCACCAAGAATACCGCAAATTGTGCTATTTGGGAAGTGTCACATTGAGCGAAAAGCGAATACGACCACTTGACATTTTCCGATTTCCCTGTTATTATCTAACCAGTTAGTTAAAATAAATTAACTAGTTAGTTAGTTAAGAGATAAGAGAAAGGACAATGATGTCACCCGATACACAGCCAAGGCGCGAGCGTGATGCTGAAACTGCTCGTCAAGCTATCTTAGACGCAGGGGAAAAAGTCTTCGCGGAACATGGTTTCGATGGGGCGCGCATCGATGCCATCGCGGCGGAATCGGGGTACAACAAAAGCCTGATATTCCACTACTTCAACGATAAGCTTGGCCTCTATGCCGAGGTGGTCAAGCGTGCCGACAGAGAAATGACTGTATTACAGGTGCGTGTGCTCACACCCTTGCTAGAGGATGAAACCATTGCCTCCAATGCTCACTCGTTCAAGGCGGCACTCGAAATAATCGTCATCACATTTTTTGATTACCTGGTCGAACATCCGCGTTTCATGCGCATGTTGCTCTGGGAACAGGCAGAGGGCTGGCAGACCTACGCAAAAATCATTTCACTATTTGTTATTGAGGATTCCCAACAGCGACAGTTCGAAGCATTCTTTCGCAAGGCGCACAGCGCAGGACTGCTCCGATCTGAATTCGTTCCCTTGATACAACTGAGCATGATCTTGCAGATCTGCCTGTCCTATCTGACCTTCATTCCTTTGTATCATATGATTCTTCTCCCGGGTGAGGACTTATTCTCCGCCGCGGCGCTCGCACGCGCACGGGAGTACATTGTTGCCTTTGTCGTGCATGGGATGATAATCGATCTCCCGGAGACAAAGCCCTAGAAAAGAAAGGAGATGAGCTATGCATCTCTCATACAGGTGGCAGGCGACGCTCGTCATTGCGCTTGGCCTGCTGATGGCAATTCTCGATAACACGATTGTCAGCGTTGTGCTTCCCCAAATAGCCAGGGCATTCCATACAGATTTCCAGACGATTACCTGGGTCGGCACCGGCTACTTCCTGGCAAATGCGGCCGTCATTCCTATTGTTGGCTATATGAGTGATCGCATTGGGACAAAAACGATCTTCCTTGTCTCACTGGCGCTGTTTACGCTTGGTTCCGGGCTGTGCGCGTTCGCGCCCAACGAACAATTTCTGATCGCTTTTCGCGTCCTGCAAGGCGTTGGAGGTGGGGCTATGGTGCCAGTCGCCCTGGCCATCATCTTTCGCCTCTTTGGACCGACGGAGCGTGCAGGTGCGATAGCGATCATCATGATTCCACTGCTGCTCGGACCTGCCTTTGGTCCAACACTTGGGGGGTACCTCGCGACCAACTTTAGCTGGAATGCGATCTTCACCATCAATCTTCCGATTGGCGTCGCCGCGTTCGTCCTCTCGTTGCTTGTCCTGCGCGACAACAAAGCTGAACACGAGGCCAACGACCAGGAGCAGGCACTCGTTTTTGAGGCTGGATCGCAGGGCTTTGATATCCTGGGACTGATCCTGTCAATGGCAGCATTCACCACCCTTGTTTACGGGATCAGCGAGGCAGGCCCGCACGGCTGGAGTGATACAACGGTCATCTCGTTCTTGATTGCTGGCAGTGTGTTGCTGATCGCTTTCATTATCGTCGAGTTGCGATTGAAAGACCCGGTCATGGATGTACGGCTCTTCAGCAACTATACTTTCACAATGGCGAACATCTTGCAGTGGGCGACGGTAGCGGTACTCTTCGGAAGCCTGTTCATCTTGCCGCTCTTCTTTGAGAACGTGCAGGGGCTCTCCTCGCTCACAACGGGTGAGATTTTGATTAGCCAGGGCCTGGCAATGGCAGTTGGGCTGGCTATCGGCGGTAAACTGTACAACAAAGTTGGGCCACGCGTCCTTGCTGTGGCCGGTCTGGCTATCGCTGCGCTTTCGATGATTGGCTTCACGCGCATGGACATCAGCACCTCAGGCGCGGACCTGCAAATCTGGTTGATCCTGCGCGGTCTTGGCCTGGGCCTGGTAGCCCAGCCCCTGCAGACCCTGGCGGTATCGGTCGTCAGCAACAGGCAGATGGCAAAGGCGACATCGCTGATCAGCTCAACTAAAGTGGTGTTCGGCGCGGTGGGCGTGGCTGTGCTCACCACCTTCCTTACCCAGCGGGGAACAACTCATGCCCAGGAGATTGCCGCTGGCTTCCTGAGCCGGCCACTCGGCGCGGTGGCGGCAGCCTGTGTCCAGCAGGCGGGTCAGAATCCCCAGGCTCTCAAAATATGTGTGACGCAACACGCCGTGAAGATGGGCTTGAACGATACCTTTCTGTTCGTCCTGGTCGGTTGTGCCATCTGCACGGTGCTGGCCTTCTTCCTCGGTCGCGACCCTGCTATCGAGGCAGCCAGGGCAGCCAAAAAGCGCGGTGAGACGGTTGAGACCCCGGTTGTCCCGGTCATGAGCGAATAATGCCTCCCCACCAGGGCAGGGGCAAGCCCAGCCCGTACATTTTAACGCCGCCATCAGAGGAAATGTAGGGGCAGGGCTTGCCCCTGCCCTAATATTCCACCAGTGTTGCCTCGATTGCTCCCTTACCGAGCACAGCCTCCAGTTTATCATGCACCTCTGTTGTATAGTGCATGGTATTATTGCTCGGTGTCAGTAGCACCTGCCACTCACCATTACAGACCCAGATATCGTAGAGATCGCGACCGGGTTTATCACGAATACAATTGTAGACATCATAGACACGCAACATATCATCGGAGACAGCCTTCTCATCTGACCCGCTCAATTGCACCGTAATCCAGACATGGTATTTCTTGCGGTTCATCTCTTCCTCGACCGCTTTGAGTTTTTCGACACTGTTACACAGAATGCCCGCTTCATCGCGTCGTACCTGTACTTCACCGCGCACAATCAATACCGTTTCTTCGACCCACAAATCCGTCGTCTCCTCGTAGAGCCTGGGAAAAATGGTCACATTGATAGAGCCAAAGGCATCCTCCAGCTGAACGACACACATGGTGTCGCCCTTCTTGGTGGTGATGCGCCGCGCCTCTTTGACTGTCCCTGCCAGCACCACCTTCTGCTTGTCGAGTTCTTCGGTGATCTCCGCTATGGGATGGGTCACCAGATCTTTGAAGAGGTCATTCAAGTAGGCCAGGGGGTGTTTTGAAATGTAGACGCCGATAAGTTCTTTTTCCCAGGCGAGTAGCTGCTTGCGTGAAATCTCATCGACGTCGGTTTTGAGCGCGAATTCAAAGGCGCTTTCCGTCTCTTCCATGTCGCCAAAGAGGCTCATCAGGCCCTGCTCCTGTGAAATGCGCTGATTCTTGCCCCACTTCATAGCGGTATCGACAGATGCCAGCAGCTGGTGGCGCGCTCCAAGCGAATCCATCGCACCAACTTTGATCAATGTCTCGATGGCCCCTTTACCGACAAATTTGGGATCAACGCGCGTGCAAAAGTCCGCTAGCGACTTGAAGGGACCACCTTCACTGCTGGCGCGCACAATCTCGCCAATTGGTCCCTCGCCAATGCCCTTGATAGCGAGCAGACCAAAGCGCACGCCCCCATTTTCTACCGTAAAGCCGCGGTCGCTCTTGCTCACATCGGGTCCGTGCACTTCGACGCCCATGCGCTTGCATTCCGCGATGGCATTGGCAATCTTCTTGGCATCAGCAGCTTCAGTGGTCATCGTCGCTGCCATGAACTCTGCTGTATAGTTGCCCTTGAGATAGGCGGTGTAGAAGGCGACCACGGCGTAACTGGCGGCGTGTGCCTTGTTAAAACCGTAGCCACCGAACGGTTCGATCAGGGTAAAGAGTTCATCCGCTGCCTCTGCCTTGACCCCATTCTTAATGCACCCTTGCACGAAATCTCCACGGTAGCCTTCAACTTCATGGACAATCTTTTTACTGAGCACCTTACGAAATTTATTGGCTTTCCCCCAGGAGAAGTCGGCCAGGTTGACTGCGATGAACAGCACCTGGTCCTGATACACAATCACACCGTAGGATTCATTCAGCCATTCTTCCAGCCGTGGGTCGAGATAGCTGACCTTCTTGCGTTTATGCTTGGCGTCGATGAATTCGGGGATGCTATCCATTGGGCCGGGCCGATAGAGCGCAATCATCGCCATCACGTCCTCAACACAGGTCGGCTTGAGTTGTTTGATGTACTCGCGCATCTTGGCGCCTTCCAGTTGGAAGACGCCGGTAGTTTCTCCACTGGCAAGCAGGTCGAAGGCTTTTTGCCGTTTCGCGTTTTGTCCTTCGTCTTCAATCTGGTCAAGGGGAACCTTCTCCAGGATAATATCTTCACCGCGTGACTGTTTGATGAACTTGAGCGTATTATCCAGAATGGTCAGGTTGGAGAGGCCGAGGAAGTCAAACTTGATCAAGCCCAGTTCTTCAAGGTGTGACTGCTCATACTGCGTGACACGCCCCTGCTTTGGATCCTTGGGGTCGCGTAACTGCAGCGGGACAAAGCGCTCAAGTGGCTCATTGGCGATGAGCACTCCTGCCGCGTGGATCCCTGTCGAGCGCACTGCGCCTTCCAGTTTCAAGGCCTGGTCAATGATCTCCTGCGCTTCTTTGCTTTCCTGGTACAGGTTATTGAGTTCCCTCACGCCATCCAACGACCCCTGTAGGGTAACTTTCGGACCCGTTGGAATCAGCCGCGTGATGCGGTCACCCAGGTCCTGCTTGCCCATGACACGGGCCACGTCTTTTACCGATGCCTTGGCGGCCATCGAATTAAAGGTAACCATCTGGGCCACGCAGTCCTGCCCATACTTGTTCGTGACATAGCTGATCACTTCATCACGACGGTTATCCGGGAAGTCCATGTCAATATCAGGCATGTCCGCGCGCTCAGTGTTGAAGAAGCGTTCAAAGGGCAACTGATAGCGCAGCGGATCGACATTGGTGATGCCCAGCACATAGGCCAGCACACTTCCCGCGGCAGAGCCTCGCGCGGAGCAGCGTATCCCCTGGGAGCGTGCATAGTTCACGAAATCCCATTCGATGAGGAAATAAGGCGCGAAGCCTTTTTGCACGATCATGTTGAACTCGTAGTCAAGCTGCTTCTGGATGACTTCGCTCATTTCGCCGAAGCGTTCTTTGACCCCTTGCAGGCAGATCGCGTAGAGGTATTCACCCTCGCTAGTATAGTCCGCTGGAATGGTATAGGTCGGTAATTTTGCCTTGTACGCCAGCGGGTCAACGCTGCACTGTTCCGCGATGCGCACGCTGTTTAGCAGAGCATCAGGAAGTTCGGGAAAGAGACGCGCCATCTCCTCGGGACTCTTGAGGTAGTATTCGTTGCTATCGAACCTCATGCGTTTGGGCGAGTCGAGCTGCTTGCCCGTCTGCACACAGAGCAGTACATCGTGTGATCCTGCATCATTCGCATCGACATAGTGCAGGTCATTGGTGGCCACCATCGGGATGTGTAGCTCTTTGTGCATCTGGTAGAGCATTTGATTGAGTTTGCCCTGAGGTGAAGGTTGCCCATCATCGAATGTACCGTGGTGCTCTTGAATTTCGAGGTAAAAGTTCTCCTCGCCAAAGACGTCCTGGTACCAGCGCGCCGTCTTGTACGCCTCGGCTGTCTGTTCCTTGAGCAGCATTTTCGGAATCTCACCTGAGAGACAGGAGGAGGTAACGATAAGGCCTTCCGCGTACTTTTCCAGGACGCTTTTATCCATACGCGGCCTGAGGTGCCACCCTTCTGTATTGGCGATGGTCGTCAGCTTCAACAGGTTATAATACCCGGTATTATTTTTTGCCAGCAGCAGCAAGTGATGGTAGTCATCGCTGTAGCGTTTGGAGTGATCGCGCATATGCTCGGTCAAATATGCTTCAATGCCGATGATAGGATTGATGCCTCCCGCTTTACATGCTTTGTAAAACTCGATGGCTCCATACATGGCGCCGTGATCGGTAATGGCCAGGTGATTCATTCCCTGTGCCTTCGTCTGCTGGACCAGTTTCTTCGTGCGGCTAAATCCGTCCAGCAGCGAATATTCGCTATGGACATGCAGGTGAGCAAAATCGGTACCCATAAATATCCTCCGTCCCTCAGGAGCATTCTGTTCTGTATTCAGGATAAAGAACGCGCGTTCTGTTTGTCAAGCTATTTGGCCGCAATAAATCGGGCCTCTACAATAGAACGTACCAATTCAATCTTCGTCATCACCTTTGCAATGCCTTTGCAAAAAGTGTTACAATGAAAACGTTCCATTCAATGGAATTGCTGATTGGTTGCTACAATGTTGGGAAAGATACTGTGACCATATTTCAAATAGAGGTACGCGCAAAATCGGAGCAGCATGACGCGCAGGCGCACCGACTCGCTCGTGAAATAATATATCTATCACCGCAGCGACTGCCCTCGCTTAGCAGCATCGCCGCCACGCAAAAGCAGCCATGTATCCTCCGTACCGCACAACTCTACTACCTCACAGGCGACCTCTCTCCTACACATATCGACCAGCTTACTACCAACCTTCTTGTTGATCCCGTCATCCAGGAAGTGCGCTCGTCAGCTGATGAAGTGCTTCATAATCACATCGCCGACGTCTTCTTTCATCCCGGCGTAACCGACACTTTAGCCGAGAGCGTGGTAGCTGGCGCGCAAATGCTGGGTATTACAGGATTGGCACGCGTCGAGACAGGACTGCGCTACCTGCTCGACAGCCGCCTCAGCGAAGCCGAGGTCAGAACAATTGCCGAGGCGCTTTTATACAACCCAGTAATACAGCACTATACCATATCTCTGGCCGGTGAAAATGCAAACGTCGAGGCCCAATTCATTGCGCCCAACTTCACGGGCGCAATAAATTGGGCCCCTACATCGTCCATACCCATCCATCAAATGACCGATCAGCAATTGCTCGATCTGAGCAAGCGAGGTCTGTTGGCCCTCAACCTTGATGAGATGCGCACTATTCAACAGCACTATCGCGAACAGGGACGCGAGCCAACCGATGTTGAAATCGAAACGCTGGCGCAGACCTGGTCGGAGCACTGTTCGCACAAAACCTTCAAGGCCACTATTTCCTACCGCGAAGTGGATAGCGACGGCAACGTCCTTGCAGCAGAGACTATCAACGGCTTGCTCAAACACTACCTCATGCGCGCTACAGAGCAAGTGAAGCAGCCCTGGTTGGTTTCAGCCTTCAGCGATAATGCCGGTATCATTCGCTTTACAGAGACGCAAGATATAGCATTTAAGGTCGAGACGCATAATCATCCCTCGGCGATAGAGCCATTTGGTGGCGCAAATACGGGCGTGGGCGGGGTCATTCGCGACATACTGGGAGTTTCCGCGCAGCCAATTGCCTGTACAGATATCCTCTGCTTTGGCCCGTTGGATACACCCATCGAGGAGCTGCCAACCGATATCCTCTCGCCGCGACGCATCGCCAGTGGTGTGGTGAATGGCGTGCGCGACTATGGCAACAAGATGGGCATACCGACGGTCAATGGCGCTGTGCTCTATCATCCAGGGTACCTCTACAACCCTCTCGTGTTCTGTGGCTGCCTGGGAATACTGCCGCGTGGTAGTCATCCGCGCCAGGTAGAACCTGGTGATCGTATTGTCGTGCTGGGTGGACGCACGGGCCGCGACGGTATCCATGGTGCAACCTTTTCCTCCGGCGAGATGAGCAGCGAGATTAACGCGCAGGTTGGCAGTGCCGTCCAGATTGGCGCCCCCATTACGGAAAAGAAGGTGGCGGATGTTGTTATCCAGGCGCGAGATCGTCGGCTCTATAACGCCATTACAGATTGTGGTGCGGGCGGTTTCTCATCGGCCATTGGTGAGATGGGAGCGGAGACAGGCGCGTATGTTGAGCTGGCAAAGGCTCCCCTCAAGTATCAGGGGCTGGCACCCTGGGAAATCTGGCTATCTGAAGCCCAGGAACGCATGGTGTTAGCTGTGCCACCCGAACATCTTGAGGAATTGCTAGAGATTTGTGCCATCGAAGAAGTAGAAGCCAGTAGTATCGGCACCTTTACCGATAATCACCGCCTGGTCGTAACCTATCAAGGTACAACCGTTGCCGACCTGGCAATGCATTTTCTGCACGATGGCAGACCGGGAAGAATGCTAGAGGCCGTGTGGACGCGGACGGCGCGAAAGGCACATACATGGGACTCTTCATCACATACCTCGACATACATGCGCGATGATAGAGGCGCTACCCATTATGCCCCCACGCTATTGGCCTTGCTCAGCCATCCCACTATCGCCTCCAAAGAAGCGGTAATTCGCCGCTATGACCACGAAGTACAGGGAGCGACGGTACTGAAACCCCTGGTCGGGAGAGCAGGCAACGGGCCGGGCGATGCCGCCGTATTACGGCCTATCCTCGACGAAGCATCAAAGATGGGTATTGTCCTGTCCAACGGCGTCAACCCACTATACGGAAAAATTGATCCGTATCACATGGCCATGAATGCTGTTGACGAGGCGTTGCGCAATCTCACAGCCGTAGGCGGCGATATCGAACATGTAGCCATCCTCGACAATTTCTGCTGGGGCAATCCCACCGACCCGGAGCAATTGGGCATGCTGGTACGAGCAGTGAAGGGTTGTCATGATGCAGCTATTGGCTTCGGTACACCTTTTATCTCGGGTAAAGACAGTTTGAACAACGAATATCGTGCTGGGGAACAACGCCTGCCCGTTATCCCCACGCTGGTAATCTCGGCTGTTGGTGTCATCGAAGATGCAGCACAAACCGTTGATATGTCGCTCAAGGCACCCGGGAATCTGCTCTACCTGATAGGCAGAACGAACGAGGAGATGGCCGGTTCCCATTATGGCGAAGTGGTCGGCCAGGCTGTGTTTGAACGGTTCTTCCCCTATGCCACGGTACCAGAGGTTGATATCTCCCACGCCTACGACAGTATGAAGGCAGTCGGTGCGGCCATACGCAAAGGGCTGATCTGCTCCTGCCATGATCTTTCGGAGGGTGGCTTAGCTGTTGCTCTGGCTGAGATGGCAATAGCAGGCTTCTTGGGAGCACGGATTGATCTAGGTCATGCAGGCCCGGTGAACATCCAGCGTAACGTCGTCAATATCGTACAACTCTTCAGCGAATCAGCCTCACGTTTCATCGTTGAGGTAATGTCCGAACACAGGGAAGCTTTCGAGCAACATATGCATAGCAGTGGTATACGAGATATCAAACATATTGGCAACGTCACTAACACAGGCTACCTCCACATCCATGATTGGGACGAATTGATCTATCTCCCTGTGATGGAGCTGCAAAAAGCATGGAAGGGAGGCCAGGCATGAATCGCGCACTCGTACTCCGCGCTCCTGGCATTAATTGTGACCGTGAAACGGCCCACGCCTGCCGCCTGGTTGGTTTTGAAACCGACGTACTTCATATTAACCAGCTTATCAAAGCTCCCGAACGCCTGCTGAACTACACCTTGCTTGTCATTCCTGGTGGCTTCTCCTATGGTGATGACCTGGGAGCTGGCACTTTGTTGGCGCAAAATGTAACTACTCATCTTGGCGCTCAACTGGATCAATTTATTGACGATGAACGACTGGTGTTAGGTATCTGTAACGGTTTCCAGGTATTGGTGCGAGCGGGATTGTTACCAGGCCATGTTTCACATAGAACCGGGCTAGTGAGCGGCAACGCTATGGCAAGCCTGACCGACAATGCATCAGCACAGTTTGAATGTCGCTGGGTCACATTGGGCGTAGAAACCAGCATCTGCCTCTTCACCCAATGGATTAAGCATCCACTTGAGTTACCTGTTGCCCACGGCGAAGGTCAATTTGTCTTAGCGGATACAGCTCTCCTGGCACAATTACAAAAGAATGGGCAAGTACCGTTAGTATATATGACGCCAATAGAACAAGGTGTGACGCATCCTACGTATCCTGCGAACCCCAATGGTTCAATTGGCAACATAGCAGGCGTATGCAATGCTCAGGGCAACGTTCTGGGCTTAATGCCCCATCCTGAACGCTACGTCTCAGCTATGCAGCACCCACAGCGGCGCAGCACATCTGCTGGCGAGGGTGGGGAAGCAGATGGATTGTTGTTATTTAAGAACGCGTATGAGTATACAAAGACAATGTTTGATCGACGACAATACTCTGTGCCAGGGCACACATCACCAGGACAAGCCGAAGGTGCTGTTCGCCCTGCCGGGATGCAAACTTCCTACGTCACAAGCGGCGTTGACATCTCCGCCGCCAACCATGCCAGGGAACTTATGAAAGATGCCGTCCAGGCGACCCAGGGGCCAGGCGTTCTCGCGGGTATGGGCGCCTTTGCCGGCATGATTGACGCGCGCAGTATCCAGCAGATGCGGCAACCGGCGCTGGTGGCCTCGACTGATGGCGTTGGCACCAAGACGTTGATTGCTGCCCAGGCAGGCCGCTTCACTACCATCGGCCATGACCTCGTCAATCATTGCGTGAATGACCTCCTGACTCAGGGAGCCAGGCCGTTCTTCTTCATGGACTACCTGGCAATGGGCAAACTGGATGCACTGCAAGCCGCGACGATTGTGCGCGGTGTAGCCGAGGCGTGCAGGTCAGTTGGCTGCGCCTTATTGGGAGGCGAGACGGCGGAGATGCCAGATGTCTATCTTCCAGGAGCCTTTGACCTGGCAGGCACGATTGTTGGTGTGGTTGAACGAGATGCAGCGATTGACGGCAGCACCATCAGCCCTGGCGACGTCTTGCTGGGTCTCCCTTCGAGCGGACTGCATACCAACGGCTATTCGTTGGCTCGCCGTGTCTTCGCTCCCTACGCGCTGGATACCGTCTTTCCTGAACTGGGAGAGCCATTAGTGGATGCTCTGTTGCGACCGCATCGCTGCTATCTCCCAGAGATACGGACGTTACAAGAGCACGAAGACATTACCATCAAGGGCATGGCACATATCACCGGCGGCGGCTTCACGGGGAATATAGGCCGCATTTTGCCTGAGGGAGCACAGGCTGTGGTCGAGACGCGTGCCTGGCTAGCGCCTCCCCTGTTTCAATTGCTTGCTCGTTTAGGCCAGGTCGAGCGTGCAGAGCTATATCAAGCGCTGAATATGGGTATCGGGATGGTGCTGGTCTTCTCGGTAGAGGCGGCTGAGCGGGCGCGGCATGTCTTGCCTGAACTGCTTCCCGTCGGCTACATTAGAGAGGGCAATGGTGTCGTATTACTTTTTGATCAAGGGGAACAATAATGATACAGAAGCCACGTTTCGGACCGCTGTTGTCCGAGGGTAAAACAAAATTAATCTACGCGCACACCGAGGATGAGAACCTGGCGTATATGGTCAACAAAGATCAGATTACGGCAGGTGATGGCATGCGTCGTGACGAACTTGTCGGCAAGTCACGCTGGAGTACCATTACTACAGCCAATGTCTTCCGCTTGCTGAATGATGAAAGCATTGCCACGCACTTTGTCGAGCAGATCGATGATGTCACTTTGTTGGTGCGCCGTTGTACGATGTTGCCAGTCGAGCAGGTGGAGCGGCGCATCGCTACCGGCTCTTATTTGAAGCGGCATGCTGATATCAGCGAGGGCACGCGTTTCGAGCCAGTGCTCGTCGAAACGTTTCTCAAGGACGATGCGCGCCATGACCCGCAAATCTGGCAAGAAGATATCGTTCAAATGGGGCTGGCTACACTGCCAGAGATCGAGTGGATGGCGCAGCAGGGGCGGCGTGTCTTCGAGACTCTAGAGAGAGCCTGGGCGACCGTAGATGTGACGCTGGTTGATCTCAAAATTGAGTTTGGCCGTGACAAAAGGGGCGATTTGCTGGTGGCGGACGTCATAGATAACGATAGCTGGCGACTCTGGCCCGGTGGCGACAAGACGCGCATGCTGGATAAGCAGGTTTATCGCAATCTACAAGCAGTGACCGAGCAAGACATGCAGGGGATTGCCGACCGCTACGCGCTGGTCGCAAACCTGACGGGCAAATTGAAGCCAGGAAAAGCATCAAAGTAAGGACATAAAAGGGAGGATTATCATGGAGCGTCTGCACGATGCATGCGGCATTGTCGGCATGTTTGCGCGCGCGAACGACGAGAGCATCGATGTCCGGCGCTATCTGACACTGGCGCTCACTGCGCTGCAACATCGCGGCCAGGAGAGCGCGGGCATGGCGGTCTACTGTAATGATGGCAAGATTGCTGCGCGCGCTGCCATGGGTAAAGTGCGTGAGGTCTTCTCCGACACGGGAACCGGGCTGCCTGAAACGCACTGTGGCATAGGCCATGTGCGCTACTCTACTATTGGTTCAAGTTGCGTCGAGAATGCAGGCCCTTTTGTGGTGGGTACGGAACCCAATCACTATGAAGCGATCGCGGTTGCGCATAATGGCAACCTTGTCAACGGTCCAGCACTGCGCGCGCAATTGCCCCAGGAACTCTTGAACTCTACCACCGATAGTGAAGCGATCGCCTTGTTATTACTGCACGCCGATGGTCCCAGCCTGCGCGAGCGTATGATCTCGATCTTTCCTCAACTGCGGGGAGCTTATAGCCTCGTAATCCTGGCGGAAGGCAAACTCCATGCCATGCGCGACCCCTGGGGCATGCGTCCACTCTGCCTGGGGCGCATCGGCGAAAACTGGATCGTCGCTTCTGAGTCGTGCGCTTTGGATCGTTTGGGAGCTAGCTATGTCCGCAAGGTTGAACCGGGAGAACTGATTACGATCGATGAGCAGGGTGTGCGTTCAGAGATGCTGGTACGCGTGCCGCGCCAGGCACTCTGTGTTTTCGAGTATATTTACTTCTCCGATGCCACCAGTAAATTGAATGGCAGGTATGTCTACCCTGTGCGTGAGGCGCTTGGACGCGAACTGGCAAGGGAATTTCCCATCGATGCCGACCTGGTTGTACCCGTGCCCGACTCCTCTATTCCTGCCGCGCTCGGTTACGCTGAAGCCTCGGGTATCACGTATGGGCAGGCTATCATCAAGAACCGCTATAGCGACCGCACCTTTATTAAACCCGATCAGCGCCTGCGCCAGCTGGAGATTGACCTGAAATTCAATCTTGTCAGGCCAAAGATCGAGGGTGCGCGCCTGATCATCGTAGACGATTCAATTGTGCGTGGCAATACCATGAAGCGGCTTGTCGCTGCACTGCGTCATCAGGGGGCAAAGGAGATTCATTTGCGTTCCAGTTCGCCGCCACTGCGTCATCCCTGTCACTTCGGTATTGACATTCCACAGGAAGTCGAACTGGTCGCCGCTGGCCGCAGCGTGCAAGAGGTTGCCGACTATATAGGTGTGGACAGCCTCGGCTACCTGAGTATAGCAGGATTGGGCCGGGCTATTGCCGCAGTGGAAGGCGGTACTCTAGACGACGAGGCCGCAACCGCCAGGCTGCATAGCGAGTTCTGTTATGGCTGCATGAAGAAACAGGGCTGGCCATTCGATCCTGTAGGGGCTGCGTCCAATGCCCAATTTATTATGCCTGCCAGGCGCGACACCGCAATTCGAGGAGCATAATAATGCGCGTATTGATCATCGGCTCGGGAGCAAGAGAACACGCGCTTGTCTGGAAACTGGCGCAAAGTACCCGTGTTACCCACATTTACGCAGCTCCTGGAAATCCTGGCATGGCGTTAGAGGCGGAGTGCATTCCAATAGGTGCAACTCAACTTTCGGAACTGGCGGACTTCGCCGAACATAATCAGGTGGATTTGACGGTGGTTGGACCGGAAGTGCCGCTGGTTGCCGGTATCGCTGACGCATTTCGCGCACGCAACCTGCCTATCTTTGGACCAGGGGCGGCGGGAGCCGCATTGGAGGGCAGTAAGGCTTTCGCCAAAGAGCTGATGACCCATGCCAATATTCCCACGGCGCAGCATCGCACCTTCATACAGGCCAGTGAAGCCCTTACTTATCTTGAGCAGCACGGCGTGCCGGTCGTCGTCAAGGCCGATGGTAACGCGGCTGGCAAGGGGGCTATCGTCGCCCTTGATATGGCAACCGCGCGCGACGCTATTCAAGAGATCATGATCGACCGGGTATTCGGCTCAGCCGGGGACATCGTAGTGATCGAGGATTATTTGCAGGGTGTTGAGATTGGTGCGACCGCTATTTGTCATGGCACGCGCTATCTCCCTTTGGCGCTGACGCAGGACCACAAACGTGCCCTTGATAACGACCAGGGACTGAACACGGGCGGTATGGGAGCATTTACCCCCCTACCTTTTGTGGATCAGCAGCAGGAGCGGCAGATACATGAACAAATCATCGCGCCAACCCTCGCAGCTCTCAAGAAGCAGGGTATTGAGTTCAGCGGTGTTCTCTACTCCAACATCATGCTCACCGAACGCGGCCCTTTCGTACTGGAACATAACACGCGTTTCGGAGACCCGGAAACACAGGCACTGATGCTGTTGTTACGAGCAGATCTACTCGATGTGTTAGCATTCGCTGAAAACGTGCAGGTGCAGCAGGATACGCTGTGGCATCCGGGATATGCGGTGAGCCTGACGCTGGCATCGGGCGGCTATCCCGGCAAATATCGCACAGGCCTGCCGGTAGCCGGTGTAGAGGAGGCGAATCGTTTGGCGGGAGTGCACGTCTTTCACGCCGGTACTGCTCTCCAGCATGGACGTTTAGTGACGGCTGGCGGTCGCGTCCTCAGTGTCGTATCACGGGGTGAGAGGCTGCCAGAGGCCGTGGCGCGCGTGTACGAAGCCGCGGCGCATATTTCATTCGATGGCATGCAGTATCGACGCGATATCGCATGGCAAGGTGTACAAGGATTAACTCTATGACCTCACAAGTAATCATCATCATGGGGAGCAAGAGCGACCACTCCCACGCCCAGTCCATAGCAAAAACGCTCAAGGCTCTAGAGATCAGCTACGAAATGCGCGTCTGTTCCGCGCACAAAGCCACCCGACGCCTTTTAGAGATACTGCATAGCTATGAGCAACAAGGCTCGCTGGTGTATATCACTATTGCTGGACGTTCAAACGCCCTATCGGCGGTAGTAGACGCCAATACGCGCTATCCAGTCATCGCCTGCCCGCCCTACAGCGACCGCTTCGCGGGCATGGATCTGCTCTCGTCGCTGCGACTGCCCTCTGGTATCGCCTCCCCCACCATTTTAGAACCAGAAGGCGCAGCCCTGTTAGCTGCTAAAATACTTGCGCTCTCGGATGCACAACTGCAGCAGCGCGTACTCAATTACAAAGAGCGGCTTGTTGCTGAACTCGTCACGGCGGATGAAGAGGTCCAGCAGGGATGAGCAGCCGCCAATCTCCTGAGACGCCTCTGCGCCTCGCTGTTCTTGTGTCGGGCAGCGGCAGTAACCTGCAAGCTCTCATCGATGCCATAACAAGTCAGCAACTCCCGGGAATTGAAATTGCCCTCGTGGTGAGCAACAACGCCCATGCCCACGGCCTGCAACGAGCGCTCAATCACGCTCTGCCCACGCTCTACCTCCCATGGAACACCGTAGGGGCCGCATGCAATGCCCAATTTATTGCGCCCAACCTCGCAGCCAATACCCCCCAAATAGGAGCACTATCCGCAAGCGAAGCACTGCTGATATCATTATTACATCTCTTTCACGTAGACCTCATCGTCTTAGCTGGCTGGATGCGCATCCTCAGTGCCCTCTTTCTCGAGCAATTCCCCCACCGTGTCATCAACCTGCATCCAGCGCTGCTACCCGACGATGGCACAGGCAATACCTATACCACGGCAGATGGTAGCACGATCCCCGTCTTTCGCGGACTTCATGCCGTCAGACAGGCCCTCGATGCCGGGGTGAAAGTAACCGGCAGCACCGTCCACTATGTAACCCCAGAAGTTGACGCCGGGCCGGTCATCTGCCGCGAGGAGGTCCTGGTTGAACCAGGGGACATGGAGGAAAGTCTGCACGAGCGCGTGAAGAAAGTAGAGCACCGCTTGATTGTGGAGGCAGTGAGGAGCTTGCATAGGAGAGATGCTACCAGTAAATAAAGGAAACACTACAGCCTGAGCCAGTAGATGTTATTGACTCCTTTTCATGAAGATATATTTGTTGCATTCAACCATCACAGCATTCAGCCATGTATAGCAGAGAAGTGGAAAGACGACCACCACCAGTCTGTTGTATTGAAAAGCTTTTTTGAAATCAGCGTGGAACACACACGAAATAGCCCTGGTCATTCCACAACCGGGACAGGGTACCCCAAACACGTTACGGATCAAGCAGACCGAGTGACGCGCTTCAAACCAGGAAGTGGGAATAAGAGCAAAAATTGTGGGAAGGAGGAAATAGCCTCCTACCTTCCCCAATGACTTGAGTGATTCGTTACTCATTACCTTTTAAGCAATGGAAGGCCATTGCCATCTTTGTAACTGTCTGTCAGGATCATGATAAAATCAATCAACCACCAGATGCCACAACCACCACCCGTGAGCAGTTGAACCACCCCTATCCCAGTACGGCCCGTGTAAAAACTATGTACTCCTAGACCTCCTAAAAAGATACATAACAAGAGTGTAGTTAACCAGTCTTTTTGCATCGGTTGCATCGGCTGCATGGGTTGCATTGGAGGCATTTGTTGATAACCCATTGAAGAATCTCCTTTTTTGACCTGAATTTGATGTGTTTGTGATATGAGCGAAAAAGGCTTCTTGCCTAACATCACAATCTCAACAATGGCCATCGGTAATACTTCTTATCAATCGCAGTCGGCCTTTATAAAGATTGGATTATAATAGCCATTATATTATCGATAAACCCTCCCGTTGTCAATCCCCTAATCTCTGTCTGTAACCGTTCAGCGTTGAGGAAAGATCTTCTGTGGGAGCGCAGAGGTGGCATTTTCACATCATCTTCTCGCGTACATACTGTCTTAGCTCTTCCAAAGGATAATTCCCTGGACAAAAGGAACGTGTCACCGGGTTAATCGAGCGATGCCCGACAATATGTGACGCTGCTATCTTGTGCCTTCTGCAAATATCGGCAACCAGCGCGAAACTTGCTCGTTTCTGTGCCTCGGTCACGGGCGTGCTATTATTCGGGGTAAGGTCTACATGCTCTAGCGAGATTGTCAGCACATTTAAATTAATGTTGGTAGGCCAGAAACTATCATGGCCCGCCTCAAGGCAGCAATTTGCTCCCGCGCCATCCTTCTCCGCTACGCATTGAACAATGGTGCCATCCAGACCCACAATGTAATGGGCCGATTTTCGAGCAGGGTCTTGCGCAAAGTAATGCGCAACGTCCTGGGCAGTAGGGCAGGAAGGTTGCGCGGTCTTGTGAATAACAACCCAGCGCGGTTGGTTCTGATCGATAAATACATTTTCGTGTGGCACATACATCGGAATCGCGGCACTATAATCGACCATGGCTTGTCTTCTCCTATCGCTTGCACTATGCTGAGGTCGAGCTTTTCAATCACTCTCACTTATTCTACCTGATAAACGATGAAAGCAGGTATATGTATAGTTGTGGCCGTTTGTTGCCCCCGGTGTGATAAAATTACGGCACGATGAACCTGTGGGCCGAATTTGACAACCAGCACGCACAAGAAGAAGCTGTGGGACCCAAACAAACACGCCGTCTCACTGAACAGGTCGTTCTGTCCAGCTTGCGCGCGTGGTTGTTACAGGACTATGCCTTATCTTACTGTCATTCGCTGGCCGCGATGCGTATCTACCGCCGCTGTTATTGGATCGATGCCTGGGGTATCAATGCACGAACAAACAACCGGGATGCCGGTACAGGAAACACCTCCAGCACAAACAGCACACGGGTACTTCCTCCCGTTCTCCAACCAATAGCCTCGCTCTCTCAAGTCCTGGCACAGGCAAGTAAGCCAATAGCCCTCCAAGGGATTGTGCTTGGAGCTGGTAGTAGCAGGCGAAAAGAGCGTAGGGCTGGGCAAAATGGCACTATGGACGGAGAGGAAGAGGCTACCGCCACGCTATTCAAAGATACGCTAATCCTACCGAAAGAAAGCGGCATTGTGCGCGGCAGCTGGTTAGAAATTGCACCGGCATTACTCAAAGAAATTACCTCGTCACCCGCTATCTTCTTACTCAACCCCTTTGGGCAGACGCTCTTCACCCACAATGATCTCTTACCGCTTTACCAGCGCAAAACGGCGCCAACCGAACTCTGTTTTCTCGTATCGCACCAGCAAGCGGAGATGCGCTTGCTATCATCGTCTCGTAATCCAGTTGGTGTTGCTGCGTTGACAACATTGCTGCGCACGGATCGTTGGAAGGCCTTCCTGTCTGAAGGTGGAGGAACGGCACCTTTGCTGGATGGAGTACTCGACCTGTTTATGGCATCAATGCAGCAGCATTTTCTCTGGGTGCAACGTATTGCTTTTCCGCTGCAGGTGCGGCCTGCTGTCATAGAGACAGCGCCATATTCTCTGATCTTCGCCACTCGTAGTAAGGATAGCCTTGCCAATATGAACGATGCGGTCTGTCTCTATCGTCGTCGTCTGTCACTTCAGAGTCACCGGGGACTTTTGGGAGAAGAGTGGTTTGTCGCGCAGCAACAGGAACGCTTCGCGGAGGAGCTGCAACAACTACATCAACACATACTGCACCAGGGAAGGGCACAGCGCATACGGCGCTGGCCCGATTTACGCCAGCAATTATTCCCTACCTACTTTGGTCAATTTACGCTCCGTGATTATGACGAGGTCATATGCTCATTGATAGAGCAGGGAGAAGTGCGCTGTGAGTGGAGACGCGGGCCAGCAGGAGAAGAGAGCCAAAGGGTACCTGGGAACGAAGATATGCTACTTTGGAAGATGGTATAACAAGCAGCTATGCGAAAAAAGAGATATTACTAGGGGGAAACGCTGGGCATGGGGAATCCCAGTCGTTTTAGTAATACCTCTCAGTATAGGAACGTTGGGCTTAGGGTAATGGTGGCATAATATAGAAGAAAAATACTAGAGATGAACATCTTTCCATCAGACACTGTTCACAGTGTGACACCTGGCCTGTTGGACTAATTCCTCTTCGAGTGTTTGCACAAACTTCTCAATAAACTGGTCATCGTACTCAGAGACTAACCCCACCTCGCGCATCACCGAGAATGTCGTCAACACAGCAGGTTTGATCTCTGCAAGACTGACTTCCTCAGCCCTTGTTGTTTGTTGCGCGACAGGTCGTCTGTACATCAGTCTTGTCCTGACGTACAAATCTCGCAGGAAACCCAGGTTATCCCGGCGATAATGAGTACTTCCAGCTTTATTAATGTGAGTTGCCACCTGGTCAACCTCAACTTCATGTTGGAGATCCTTCATGTGTTGTTGCGCCATCTGCTGGCTTATGAATGGATGCATTTGTATCATTATCCCCTTCCGCTTAAAAAGGCCTATGCGCTATGGCATATTCGTGACAAGTATAAAAGGACGCAACTACAAATTTTATGCTTTCAAAAGGATCAATACATGAAAGATAGCGGGAATTCCCTCACAGAGACTTGCCTTTCAGGTAACTATTGAGCAGTTCAGACACCTCGGGAAGCATGTTGTGACGCAAGCTGTACATCTTTTCGTTGGACTGGGCCCGTACTAAACCAGCAGTGCGCAAAGTGCCGAGATGATGGTGCATCGTCGTTTTCGCAACGCCAAACTCATCGGCAATTTCCTGTAAAGAATAGCTCCGTGTCATCAACATTTTTAAGATGCGCAGCCGCCGTTCGTCTGCTAGAGCCTTAAAAAGCCTTACCAGGCGTACGGGTGGTGTATTGCTATCCTCGGTAACACTCTCATCGGCGACAGGGTAGCAAAAAATCTTCATGTCCTGGTATTCGCAAGGTTCATTCCATGGCCGCAAAACATAGCTGGGAATGAGCAAGACCTTGCGCAATCCTGGTTCAGGAACATATGCCAAACCATTAGTTGCTGTCTCAATCAAGCGTTCAGCCGACATGTTCGGTTTCATTGCCCGTTTGGCTTCGAGATCGCGCTCAAGTATTGGTAACACTTGCGGCTCCAGGTCACGGAAGACTTGCTTATACCAACCTTGCAGAATGTCCATCACAATCGATTTAGTCTTCTCCGCGTCAACAGAAAAGAGATTGTGCAGGAATTCCTGCCAGTCACGATCATCCGGTGACGAAGTTTTTAGCACCTGTCGCTGCGCTTCTGCATCGCCCTCAGCTGCCTGGACTATGACATCTAGAGGTGTGGAGCGGCGCACACTGCGCTGGTAGTAGCCCAGCAAATGCAGGCGCAACTCGAGCGGCTCAATCTCCTCAAAATGTGCCAAAAATGCTGGCACATCTCTGGGGGGATCACTGTCATAGACAAGACCAACCAGGTGGTGCCAGATATGATTGCAGTTCGAGCGAAACAACGCCGTGGCTTGAAGCAAATCGGGATCTGCCTTGGCGCGTATAGCATCAAACCACTCGTTACCCAACTCATATTCATAGCCCCCTTGCTCGTTAAAGACAATCAAAGACAGCAAGAATTCGTATGCCAGGCCATATTCGATTTCTATAGTGGGAGGCTTCCCTCCCGTTGGGTAGCGTACGTTCATAGATCAACCTCGACATGTCAGTTCGGTAAGTTTCGTATGTTCGACATTTTTCGTACATAGCTATTATAGTCGAATGGAACCACATTGTCAAGGACTTCAAGCGCCTATTGTAGGGCGGGGGCAAGCCCAATCTGTCTCAATCTCATGCGTCAGCAGGGCAGGGGCAAGCCCAGCCCGTACATTTCATCCAGCTGCGGAGTTAAAATGTAGGGGCTGGGCTTGCCCCTGCCCTGGATAAGAAGAAGTGCTGCCCTACCATATTGTTTAACAAACGGGTATAATTAGGGGAAATAAAAAAAGATAGACACAACCATACTTCAAACCCCATCGTTAGCAAAAAGGGAGAGCATAAACAGTGTCACGAAAAAATAAATCTCCAATGGATTCCGACAATACCCCGATCCACTTTAATGGTCAGCAAGATGATCAAAATTTTCGCCGCTACGAAAGCGATGACCTGAACTTACATCCTATTGATCAAATGGCGCTTCCCGCGACGAGTACAACCTTTGAACACGAAAACGGGCATCACGAAGCTGGCAAACGCGACGTTGAACTCTATATTCGCACCTACAACACCCTCCTAAGCAGTTCTGGCGAAATAAGCCTGAAGGCTCTGGTGCAGGCACATTATAATATCGAATCGAGCTTGCATCCTGAAGCGCGTTCACCGTATCCCGATATGTCCGCGCTCATCTATAGCGTTCTGCGGCTCCCGGCCTCGATTATCCATTGTCACCTGGTTTTGCTGGGGCAATCGGAAGAGGTATTCCAGCAACAGGGATTCCATGTCAATGGTTGGAAGGCTGTTACGGCCTCGGCCAGGCGTCGTAAGTGGTTCTACGATGGCAAAGAGACGCTGGCCGTCTACGTTGCCAGCGTGAGCGATACCGATGATATCGTGCCCATCCTGGTTGCCTTCCAGATCGAATGGGACAAGATGTACTACTTGCTCAGAGCGGATGCTACCACGATGCAGTTGCTGGAGACGCGCATGGACCGCACCTCTCCGGTCTTCGCAGAGATCACCAAAGTGTTGCGCGAGCGACTACATATTCAACCGGATGACTGGCGCAGACTCGAATTGATCTGGGGTGATCGCCTCTGGGAAAATTTGCGCATGATTGGCAGGAGCCGCAAGAGCTTCTTGCTGCGCATGCTAGGTGGTTCACATGTTGGCTACGTGCGCTCCACCCGCAAATGGTGGGCGCCCGTTGAACACCTACTCACCGATACCCTGGGAATACAGAATAAGCCGGCCTACGTCGTTTCCAGCAATACACATAGCCTCGTCAACCTGATGTCTGGCTGCGTTCTGAGACGCCAGGATGAATTGACTCAATTCGCGCTGAGCGGCCAGGATCCCTACCTCGCAGACGAATGCCGCAAGCTCCAACAGGGAACGGTTCCCGGTAACTGGCAAAATTTCCTGTATTTTGCCGCTCGCCAGTGGTTGCGCACACCTGACGGGAAAGAGTTCGCACGCAACCGCGTACGTGAAGAGCAAGAACGCGGCATCTGGCATGTGGGGGCGCGTCACGGCCTGGAGATTGACGCTCAGGTATTTGATCTCACGAAGCTGCGCCACATGGAGATCGATCCGCGCTGCCGCATGCCAGGGATGGACAACCTGGCAAATAGCCAGGCTATTATTCTCAATATTGATTATCCCCTTGGTATGGCTGCCTATAGAATGCTGCGTGAAATCATGGAGAATGTGACGCAGATACGTGGTATCTATATCCTGGGGAAGGCTGCCACCTTGAACGGCAGTATCGGCGATGTGATGATCTCTAATGTTGTACTTGACGAGCATAGCCAGAACACCTATTGGTTGGATAATTGCTTTATCGCGCAAAATGTTCAGCCCTACCTGATCTACGGCTCTGTGCTGGACAATCAAAAGGCTGTTTCGGCAAAGGGGACCTATCTGCAAAATCGGCAGTACCTGGATTTCTATTACCGTGCGAACTACACGGTCGTCGAGATGGAGAGCGGGCCATATCTGAACTCCGTCTACGAAGATCAGTACCTGACGCGCTACCCCACGGGAGAGAATATTAATTTTGCCCGCCTGCCCTATGAATTGGGTCTCCTGCACTATGCCTCGGATACTCCATATACGCGTGGCAAGAACCTTGGAGCAGGCAGCCTGTCGTACTTTGGCATGGACTCGACCTACGCTTGTGCTGTAGCCATTCTACGCCACATCTTCGAGAACGAGATACGCGTGGTGAAAGAGCAGGCAGAAAGTGCCAGTATTATAGAAGCTGAACAAAAAGCGGAGACAAAAGTGCCGTAGGGGCGCCATTCACTGGCACCCGGGTGCAGGGGGCAATACGGCCCAGGCGCCAGTGAATGGCGCCCTACTCGACGCCGATATCCCAGGCCTGTTGGAGATCGGCCCGCGAGTAGCATTGAAAGGCCATCAGGGTGTTGGTGTTGGTGATGTTTGGAAGCTGCACCATGCGCGTAGTAACCACTTCTGACAGGTCTTCATACCGTTGCAGCCGTAAAAGCGCTACAAGGTCATACTCTCCTGTGACTGAGTAGACCTCCGCCACCCCTTCGATCTCTAAGAGGCTCTGGGCAGTTTCATTGACCTGCCCTCGTTGTACATTGATGAGAACGACAGCGGACACCATACTATACTCCTTATCAAGTCACATGGGGTCACATCGACCTGACCCTTTCAACGTCTTTAAAACACTGGCGGTGGAGGCACCACCGGCAACTCCATACTCAGGCCAATCACCTTGATTTTCTTGCGCAACGAGTCCAGCGCGTAACGTGGTGACACCCACGGGTCCACCTGCATCGCCAGGATGTTCGGGATGTATTCGTCTGCCGGCGTCAGCGCGGTGAAGGCAACGGGTGCATATTTATCGATGGCCGCCTTCACAATTCTGGCATGAATTGCGTCTCGCTGAATCATTTCTCTCAGGAATTTCACACCAAAGACAACATGGCGTGATTCATCGCGCGCGACAGCGGTGAAACCACCGCGAAATGCCGGGAAGAGATTATTCTGACGGTAGAATTCGAGGATGGCGCGCTGGCCTGCCAGTGCCATTGTCCCTTCGACAATGACATGGTAGAGTGTTACACCTTCGACCAGGTGAGCAAGGTTAGTGGGTTCCTGCCGAATTCGTTCGGCGACGTCTGAGAGTGAGTCAATCAGGATATACTGGAGTTGCTTGTTCATATACTGCTGTATCTCGGCCAGTGTGTCCTCCAACCTTGTCTTATCTATGCCGAGCACCTCTTTGAAAAAGCGAGCGAAGAAAACCGTATGCCGGGCCTCGTCTGCCAACTGCGTGGTCAGGAAGATACGCATCTCCTCGTCGGGCATCGCGCTGATATATGGGCCTAACGTGTCTGTGACGCACGCCTCTCCCTTAAAGAAGGCCGATAGTCCATACAGGCGGTCCTGGCGTTCCTCTGCTCCCATCTGCTGCCATTGGGCGCGGTCAGCGGAGAAATTAATCTCCTCTGCGCGCCACTGCTGGCGCTCCCAGCGGTAGAAAAGTTCCCTATAGGAAGGCAAATGGACCAGCCCCTGATCAATAATGTCTATCACGTTATCGATGGGGGTCTGCTGTAACTGGGTTAGTGAGGCATTTTCTAAGGGCATTTCAATGGACATTGTGTCTCCTTAGCTCTTTCTTGTCGATCTTTCCCACTGCATTGCGTGGCAATACACTGATAAACTCAATCTCACCAGGCGTTTTATAGTTCGCCAGCGACTCGCGGCAGTAAGCGAGGAGAGTCTCCGCCTCAACGGGAGCGCGCGTAACCACAAAGGCTTTCACTTCTTCACCCATGCGCTCCGATGGAACGCCAATCACCGCCGCTTCGGCCACTGCTGGATGCCTGCTGAGGACTTCTTCCACGTCACGCGGATAGATATTAAATCCCCCGCGAATGATCAGGTCCTTCTTACGTTCGACAATATACAAATAACCATCTTCGTCAAAGCGTCCCATATCGCCTGTATGCAGCCAGCCGTTCTTCATCGCGGTCTCTGTCTCGTCGGGCATATTGTAATAGCCCTTCATGACATTGGGGCCTCGCGCAATCACCTCACCCACTTCGCCAATCGATACAGGTTGATCGTTTTTGTCCACGATGAGCACTTCCACGTTTGGCAGTGCTTTTCCAACCGAACCTGCTCTCCTCTCCATTTCAAGACTGTGGCCGGTGAGAGCCGCGCTTGCCTCAGAGAGGCCGTAACCCTCCAGGATGCGGCAGCCAAATTTCTGCTCGAAGCCCTGTAAGATCGCTACTGGAAGAGGAGCAGAACCGCTGACACACGTTTGCAAACTGCTGGTATCGTACTTCTCAGTATCTGGCGTGAACAACAACGCGACGAACATGGCTGGTACGCCAGCGAATGAGATTATACGGTGGCGTTCTATAGCGGAGAGTACGGCGGCAGTATCAAAACGAGGATGGGCTACAATCGTCAGTCCGCGCAAGAAGAAGACATTGGCGGCGATAATGCCAAAGGCGTGAGCCAGGGGAAGTACAGCCAGGTTGGTCTCTTCATCCCGCGTCTGACGTTCCGGCCCTCGTCCACTCTGCGCGTTGGAGATGAGGTTACGATGGGTGAGAACGACCCCTTTTGGACGACCGGTGGTACCAGATGTATAGAGAATGACCGCGGTATCATCTTCTGACAAGGGCACCGCTTTCTCAGGTGAGAGGAAATGTTCAGCGCCTGCTTCGCCCTTTTTTACGACATCGCTATAAGCACGAAGTGTATAGGAGCGCGAGCTGTCTCCTGCTGGCACAGCAGTTTGTACCTCCGTTCTCCCTGTAGAAATAATGTGCTGCATAGTAGGGACATCGGCCAGCGCGCTGCTGAGTAAAGGGAGGAGAACAGGGCTGGTAATCACGGCCCTGGCGGCGGAGTTCTCCGCAATATAACGTACTTCCGGCCCTTTGAGGAGTGGCATTACCGGTATGATGACCGCACCCGCGCGCGCAATTGCCTGGTACGCAATGATGACTTCTGGGCAGTTCAGCATCATGACAATGACGCGGTCACCTTTCTCAATTCCTAATGCCTGTAGACCGCTAGCCAGTTGTGCCGCTTCCCTGGCTATACCCAGGTTGGTATATTCGCGTATATCTTGCTGATCTTCGTAGATGAGCGCTTTGTAGGGACCGAAACGAACGCAGTTGTAGATGGAGAGGTCGGAGAGCACATGCAGGTCCTGATCGTTCATCGTGGGTTTCTCAACCGTCATGCTTTTACCTCTTCTTTTGCCCTGCCGAGTCTTAAGGGAATAGATACCATGGCTTCACCAGCAGTGACCTTCTCACCTCTCTGGTTTTGTGCCCAGCACTCAATTGCCACGGACTCATATCCCTCCCTTGGGGTGGTACGAGCTTTGACAACGCCATGACAGGTGACGGTATCTCCCAGGCGAACCATGTTGATAAAGCGTACCTTCAGTTGTGTGAGCAATGCTTCAGGCGTGTCGGAGATGTGCTGGTCGATGAATTGACCGAGAAAAGCCATGCTGAGCATACCCTGGGCGATGACACTATCCAGACCTACACGATGCGCAGCCTCTTCATCAAGATGGATGGGATTGTAATCACCAGATGCTTCAGCGTAACGTTGAAGCTGCTCCTGCGTAATTGGCGGCTTCACCAGTGGAATAAACTTTTCACCGATTGCTGTGTTCAAAATACTCATGGGATGCCTCCATGTAGTTCGGGTAAGATCACAGCGCACAGTATTGCGCCAGACCCCGTCTCCAGATGAGCGTCATTATGCGCCCCTACAACGTTTCGTTTATGTAATGGAGGATGAGATATAGCATGACCTTTTCACTGTAGCATTTTTACTAGCTATTACGCAAGGGGCTAAAAGACGGGATGCATTGTGCGCCATATCGTGGGGGGAGTTTCGATAACAGCTGGCTCCCATCCCGCTTCACCATATAAAATAGTTCCATTCCAATTTGGATTTTTGCCAAAGAAGCGATAGCGTATGTGCCACCAGTTTTCGACTTTCTGTTTCTCATGATAGGCGGTATCCAGACCAAGATGAAAACTGAGCAATTGAGCATAATACGGTTGTAAGGTGTACTCCATATGATCCGTATCTAGCTCGTGATCGGCAAAAGCCATTTGCAGGTCAAAGCAGTAGGGATAGTGCATCACCTCCGGGTCGCGGTCTTCCTCGTCGGCGCGATGGATCAGTATGAGCATTCCTAACATCTCAAACTGGCAATACGGTTCACCCGCGAAAGAATCCTGTCGAAATGGTGGGAGCGCGAAGATAGTGCGTATCTCAGAAGTGAGTTGTTGTAATGACTTCTCTGTTCTTATACATATTTGAAACGACATGCCAAAAACTCCTTACGGGAGGTAGAAGGTGAACTTTGTTAAGACCAATCTCATCTTACGACTCACAAGAATAGGTGTCAAGCGAGGAAGCTTGATAGCAAAAAGAAGAAATACGATACCTTGCACTTGCTTGCTATGCCTGATATACTTGCATCACAGCACTTGCATCACAGCACTTGAGAACATGTGTAAGGTTGACGTCGCGATCGTCCAGCATCCCCTGTGGATGTCCAGTCTAGCAGGTAGGAGTAAAAAAGCGGACATGGTTGCCGCCCATACATCTCGTACACCCACACCGCCGCCACGGCAAGTAGGCCCCATTGTGCACGCAAGTCATACGCTTGAGGATTGGTTAGCACTCTATTGGCAAAAATTAAACCTCCCAACGCAAGAACTCGGTAAACTGGCTATCACGCAGGATCGCCAGGAATTCATGCATTGGACGGGCAAGCGGCTCAGTAGTATGGTGTTAGGCTGTTACTGCTATCTTCCAACACCACATCATTCCCAGGTAGGAGCGCAAAAACGCACTCGCATTTCCTCGTATTCACAGGCTCTTCCAGTCTTTGAAGACGCGTTACAACTCCATCTGCCCAGTCATCGCCACCTCATCTTTATTGAACCGGATATGCAACCCCAGTCGATTGAGGTAACCGTAGCCCATGAATTGATCCACCTTGCCGACCGCGTGAAAGGGACGCCGCGCCGTCATCGCCATCATGGTTACGACTCAATTGCAGCCGATGAGGCCGCTATCACCGGCTATGGACTGGAAGAACTACGCCGTCTACTGCACGAAGAAAGTATGCGACGCGAGGCTCTGCGCCGCAAACGACGCCCTATTCGCTACCTCTACGTCTGCCCAAATTGTGGCAATCAATATCCGCGAACGCGCCGCTACTCACAGTCCGTTTCATGTAGCAAGTGCGATAAGACCTACAATCCACAGTACAAGCTTTTGTTGCGTGCATAATGCGTGCTTTTTAAGCGCAAGTTCTGCTCATCGTTGAATTTCTGCGAGTTGATGCTGTAATTCGTGCAGCCAATCGAGCAATGAGCGGGTCTGGTAGATGCGTCCGCGCAGCACGACATGGTCGAAGAATGCTCCATCGCTAGTCTCTAGAGGTAGCGAATGTTGAGACTCGAGGTGGTCGAGGAAGTTTTGGCAGGCGACAATTTGCTGATCGATCAAAGGTCCTGTCTCTTCTGGAGTAAACTGGCGGACAAAGTAGAGCTTAATGAGGAAGAGGATGCGAATCTCGCGCGGTCGCTCAACGGGTTCTTTCAACCACTGGAAAAAGGTACGTCGGCCCTGTTCGGTGAGGCGAAAGATTTTGCGGGGTGGACGTGGTCCCTGGACTTCCAACTGCGCTTCGATATACTTCAGGCGTTCAAGTTTTTTCAGGTATGCGTACATCTGGCTCATTTCAAGATGAACAATCTGCCCTAACGCCCCATTTTTGAACTGCTGGAACATTTCATAGCCATGCATGGGCTGGCTTTCGAGTAGCCCCAGAATGGCATATTCTGCTGGTTCACTGATGTACATTATTTTTCCTCGATAAGAATAGTTTCATTATAGTGTATCTGAGCTATCAAGAGCAATATGCTATGTTATTTGAACGTGTGAAAGCACAATTGAGCTTATCTATCAAGGACACTCGGGTTACGTGAGCAGCGTCGCCTGGTCTCCCGATGGGAAACGTATTGCCTCCGCGAGCGGTGATAAAACAGTACAGGTATGGAATGCCTTGACCGGTAACCATGCATACATCTATCGCGGACATGCTGACTATTACCCCGGTCACTACACCTCGGGAAATGCGGTCAATAGTGTGGCATGGTCGCCCAATGGGAAGCAAATAGCATCGGCGGCCGGGGATGCGACCGTGCAAGTGTGGCTTGCACAATAGCGCAAGAGCCGCCTGGGAGGCCAATTTTCTTCTTACTCGATTGTTATAAAATGGCTTCTCATGCGGTACGAGGCGCTCAACCATGGTATAGAGCAAGGCTACACCCTTGTTTTCCATGGAATCGCGTGCTATACTCCTAAACGGCAGTGAGGTTGTGATGCCGCTCTACAGGCCCAACAATACATTTTGGGATAGAAAGCGACGTGTGTTAACTATTGTAAGGAGGACCTTGAACCCATGGCCACGAAAAAGACTGAAGCAAAGAAAACTGAAGCAAAGAAGACTGAAGCAAAGAAAACTGAAGCAAAGAAAACTGAAGCGAAATCGACTACTGTAGGTAGACAAGAATTGTCACGGCGTATAGCTAAAGATGCGGAGCTTTCTCAGAAGCAAGCTCAAGCTGCCTTAGAAACCACTTTGAAGGCCATCCGCGAGGCTCTTGAGAGTGGTAGCGAGGTGCGCCTGGTCGGCTTTGGCTCATTCAAAGTGCGCCAAAGTGCGGCACGCAGAGGGGTTAATCCACGCGACCAGAAACCAATCGAAGTACCCGCGAAAGATCGTGTGCGTTTCTTTCCTGGCAAAGAACTCGCGGACGCTGTCGTCAAAAAGTAATACTGTGGCATTCTTCCTTAGGATGCCCGTTGTTCTCACTGCCGCCGACGAACAATCTCATACTGGGAAATACTCATGCCTCAGGACGGGGTCTCTAACTTTGCCAGAGACCCCGTCCTGGCTTTTGTCAAAGTAACCACGACCTTCATCTTGATATGACCATGCATACCCCTATGATTCTCATCTTTCTTGCGGTACAATGAGTAACGATGCAATCACAGTGTAGTGAGATAAAGGTCTCATCGTATACAGTGCTGGGGCGGGTTGGTCACGCAAACAAAAAGTTTCATAGTACAGGGGAGGCCTATGGCAATCAGCAACGCAACGCTGGCGGGTTTAACCCGCACAGAACTACTAGAGATGCATTATAAGATGGCTCTCATCCGCCGTTTTGAGGAGAAGAGCGCCGAAGAGTACACCCGCGGTAAAATTGGTGGTTTCATGCACCTGTATATAGGCCAGGAGGCTGTGGGAGTAGGTAGCATTACCGCGCTGCGACCTGAGGACAAAATTCTCTGTAGTTATCGAGAGCATGGCCACGCGCTGGCAAAAGGCATGGATCCCGGCGCAGTGATGGCCGAGCTTTTTGGCAAAATTACGGGGTGTAGCAAGGGCAAAGGCGGCTCCATGCATATGTGGAGCAATGAACTGGGTATTTACGGAGGTAATGGCATCGTCGCCGCACAGATGCCGATCGCTGCTGGCGTGGCCTTCGCCGCACACTACCAGGGGCAGGATACTGTTATCGCCTGCTATTTTGGTGATGGGGCCGTTGACGAGGGAGCCTTCCACGAATCGCTGAACCTGGCATCCGTCTGGAAGTTACCCGTGGTATATATCTGCGAGAATAATCAGTATTCTATGGGTATGGCCGTGGGGAAAGCCTGGGCAGTCGACAGTCTTCTGCCACGTGCGGCAGCGTACAATATACCCGGTGACCAGATTGATGGCATGGATATTATCGCTGTCTATGAGTCGATGAAACAGGCTGTAGAGCATGCCAGGAATGGTGATGGCCCCACCTTACTCGAGATCAAGACATACCGCTTCCGTGGACACTCCATGACCGATCCCGCCTATTATCGTACTCGCGAGGAAGAGCAACAGTGGCGTACTACACGTGACCCCATCGGTATTTTCGAGAAGAAATTGCTGGAGAATGGTCTGGCGACACAGGCTGAATTTGATGAAAACGACGCCATGGCGACACAGGTATCCGAGGATGCGGCTGAATTCGCCGACAATAGCCCCGATCCTGCACTCGAAGAACTCTATACCGACGTAATGGTTGATAACTCCACCGCCCTCACTTATCGCTATGAGAGGAAATAGCAAGCATGCGTACGATTACCTATCGCGATGCGCTTCGTGAAGCGATCCGCGAGGAGATGCTGCGCGATGAACGCGTCTTTATTATGGGCGAAGATATCGCCGGTTATGGTGGCACCTATGCTGTGACAAAGGGTCTGTACGAAGAATTTGGCGAGAAACGCGTTCGCGACACTCCCCTGGCAGAAGAGGTGATTACGGGCGTAGCCATTGGTGCAGCGCTGGGCGGTTTGAGACCCATTCTCGAACTGATGACGATCAATTTCAGTTTACTCGCCTCTGATTTACTTGTGAACAGCGCCGCCAAAATGCGCTACATGTTTGGTGGCCAACCATCTGTGCCATGTGTCGTGCGTATGCCCTCTGGTGGTGGCGCCCAACGCGCCGCGCAGCACTCGCAATTGTTTGAGACGTGGTATGCTCACATTCCAGGGTTGAAAGTGGTCATGCCCGCTACGCCCTATGATGTCAAAGGGATGCTCAAAGCGGCAGTACGCGACCCTGACCCGGTTCTCTTCATCGAGCACGAGTTGCTGTATAACGTCAAAGGTGAGGTGCCCGACGAAGGTGTTGAATATACTGTGCCACTCGACCGTGGAGAGGTGAAACGTCCGGGAGAGGATATCACCATTATTACCTTTTCGCGTATGCTGCATATCTCGTTACAGGCCGCTGAAGACCTGGCTAGAGAGGGTATCGAGGCCGAAGTAATCGACCTCAGGAGTATTCGACCAATCGATATTGACTTGCTCGTTGATTCCGTGAAGAAAACGAACCGCGTAGTCATTGCAGAAGAGGGTTGGAAATATTATGGGACGGGCCAGGGGCTGGCGGCACTGATCTACGAACATGCTTTCGATTATATGGATGCTCCTATCCAGCACGTGACCGGCGCGGATGTACCCATGCCCTACTCAAAAGTGCTGGAACGCGCAGCACTTCCGAAAAAGAGCGATATAGTTGACGCGGCGAAGGCGATTGTGCCAGCAGCTCTCGTTCGCAAATAGGTTCCACCAATAGTGGCGAGTATAGTATAGTAGGGACGACCCTTGCGGTCGTCCTGGCAGCTAGCCCCCGCTTCGTGGTGGAGCCTCGCAGGTAAATCGGAGCCTCGCAGGTAAATCGGAGATACATCTATGAAAACAGTAGAAATGCCCAAAATGGGCGATAGCATGGAAGAAGGCAAGATTCTTCGCTGGATCAAAAAAGAGGGCGACCCGGTCAAAAAAGGCGAGATGCTGGCAGAAGTTGAGACAGATAAGGTCAATATTGAGATAGAAGCCTTTGCCAGTGGAGTACTACGCAAGATTATGGTGCCTGAAGGTACCGTGGCGCCGATTGGCGCGAAAATAGCGCTGATTGGCGCGCCTGATGAACCCCTACCAGCCAACTTGACCTCCTTCCCAATTCTACAAACTCAGGCAAGTAGCGAACAGCAGGCGCAAGCTCCCGCCGCGCTCGACAACATGTCCATCGGCGGGACCCCTACAGCGGTCAGCCAGAGCCGCATCTTCATCTCGCCTCTGGCTCGTCGCGTGGCCGCTGAGAACCACCTGGACTACGCTACTTTGCAGGGAACAGGGCCAAACGGACGCATCATTAAAAATGATATCGAAGCCGCTTTAAATCGGCAGCCGGCAGCGCTCAGTATCCTGGCTTCTGCAAGAGTTGCGGAACCGATTCCACCTTTTGCAACTCAACCAGCGCCGGAACCAGAACTAGTTCCAGAGCTTGCTGCCTCTACAGGCAGCGACGAAGTGATAGAGCTTCCATTAACGGCCATGCGCCGTACCATTGCCAGGCGTTTGAGCCAGAGTATGCAAACTGCACCGCACTTTTACGTCACCGGTGTTATCGATACAGGCAAGCTTGCTGCCTTCCGGCAACAGATTAATGACTACACTGCTAGTGACGCTCCGCCAGTCAAGGTGAGTTTCAACGACCTGATCGTAAAAGCCGTGGCAAAAGCATTGGTACGCATGCCACAGGTAAATATTTCTTTCGCGGAAGACCGGCTACTGCAGAAGAAGCAGATCCATATTGGTGTCGCTGTTGCCCTTGAACAGGGCTTGATTGTACCTGTAGTGCGCAATGCAGATCGACGCGGTCTTCTTGACATTGCCCGTGAGACACAACGGCTGGCGGAGGCGGCGCGCCAGGGGAAAATCCGTCCAGAAGAGTTCAGCGGCGGCACTTTTACCGTCAGCAACCTGGGTATGTTCGACGTTGATAGTTTCACCGCCGTCATCAACCAGCCAGAGTCGGCTATTCTCGCCGTTGGTTCGATCACACCGACTCCTGCTGTCGTCGATGGTCAGGTGGTCGTGCGCAACCGTATGAAGGTAACGCTCTCTTCTGACCACCGCGCCATTGATGGCGCAACCGCCGCTCGTTTCTTGCAGGAGGTCAAGCGCTTATTAGAAGAGCCATTCGGGCTGGTATTATGATGCAATGGGGGGTCGTATTCATGTCTACATATACAATTAACGGCGTGACCCTGGCGTTGCTCCAGGGGGATATCGTCAAGGTGCAGGCGGATGCCATCGTCAATGCTGCCAACAGCGCGTTAGCTGGCGGAAGCGGTGTCGATGGCGCCATTCACCGTGCTGGTGGACCGAGCATTATGCAGGAGTGTCGCGAAATAGGTGGGTGTTCGACGGGAAGTGCCGTAGCCACGACCGCTGGGGAGCTTTCAGCTACATACGTTTTTCATGCCGTTGGACCAATGTACAGCGGTAGCCCGGAAGACGAGCGCCTCCTCAAGAGGGTCTACCAGAGTTGTCTCGACCTGGCAGAGCGCTTCAAGGTTGAGAGTATTGCTTTTCCCTCGCTCAGTACGGGCGTCTATGGCTATCCATTGCACCTGGCTGCTCCGATTGCGTTAGGCACCATTATCGAGCATATCAAGAAGCCCACTAGCCTCAAGCAAGTCACCATGGTATTGTTTGGGGAAAGCTCTTATCTGGCGTTTGCTCGTGTTCTGGACAGGCAGGGCTTGTCTTGATTGTCCTGATATGAGGTGTAGTAAGTAGCTTCGCTACCTCTCATCATCATCCTCTTCCACTTCGACTATAAGTTTGCCGCGCAGACCGGTCACAGCGGTGGTATGCGCAGGTGGATCCCACTCAAACGACATCTTCTGACGTTTGAGCGGTACTATCGCCTGTAATTTATCCCAGCGGTCTTCGCGCGCCATGCGAATCTCGACATGCTGTTCATCTATGTCCAGGCGGCGCGAGATGGCTGTAAGAAGATCGGATTTGATCAATTCCAGCATCTCCGGATTCACCTTCATGCGATCTTGCACCAAGGCAACCTTCAGGCGTTCTTTCGCAATGTCTCCAGTCCTGGTCTTCTTGCGTCCCGACATAAATCCAAAAATACCCATAGCATTTGCCCCTTTTCAGAATGGCTAAGAACGAACGCGCTTTTCAGCTAGTGCTGGGCCAAACCCAACTAAGCGTCGCAGCCTCTCCAAAAGTGATGGTACTTCCGCTACCTCGTTAAGGGGAACCTCCTCGCCCAAAATACGCTGGGCGGCATTCAGAAATGAGCGGCCTGCCCGCGAGTGTTTGTCATAGACAATAGGTTCACCTTTGTTGGTTGCTACAATGATCATTTCATCTTCAGGGACAATACCTAGCAGATCAATTCCCAACACTTCTAAAACATCCGCTACGTCCATCATGTCTCCGCGCCTCGCCATCTCGGCGCGCAGCCGATTGAGAATCAATCGTGGCTCAGGTTTTCCGGCTGCTTCCACCAACCCGATGATACGATCGGCGTCACGCACTGAAGCCATCTCAGGGTTGGCCACAATGATGATTTCATCGGCGCCCACAATCGCGTTGCGAAACCCCTGCTCGATCCCAGCTGGAGAGTCGATCAGCACAAAATCGAATTCAGCGCGCAGCTGCTGACAAAGTTGCTCCATCTGGACACTATTCACGGCATTTTTATCGCGTGTCTGAGCGGCTGGCAGCAAGAAGAGCTCAGGCAAACGTTTATCTTTGATCAATGCCTGCCGTAAACGACACTGTCCCTCAACTACATCGACAAGATCGTAGACGATGCGATTCTCCAATCCCAATACCGCATCGAGATTGCGCAGACCAATGTCTGAATCCACAACGGCAACCTTTTTGCCCTGCATCGCAAGGGCAGTACCAATATTCGCAGTAGTTGTGGTTTTCCCGACACCGCCCTTCCCTGATGTGATGGTTATCACCCGGCTCTCCATAAAACACGCTCCATGCAAAGCTACAGATCACACACGACCACTATGGCCGTTTCTACATATATGAACCAGGACGCATTAGCCGTCAGGTTGTAATTAAGCTGCTACTTGCGTGATGGGCGACCACTGGCCCAGGTCTCTACCACAATTCGACCATTTTTGATCGCCGCGGTTTCTGGGTTAGGTTGGGCACCCGCGCCTTCAGGTGGACGTGAGAGCAGGCGCGCTATACGCAATTGCACTGGCGCTAGTTGCAGCGAACAGACGCAGGCGCTCTCATTATCGGGATAGCCAGCATGCACCATCCCTCGCAACACGCCCCAGACAACGATGTCACCTCCAGCAACGATCTCCGCGCCAGGATTGACATCACCCAATATGACGATAGAGCTGGTATGGTGAATGGCCTGCCCAGAACGGATAGTACGTCGTATAAAGAGGGTATCATCAATTTCTCGCGGGTCACGTTGAGCCTGGTTGGTTTCACTTAATGGGACTATATTTGGGGCTGTATCGTTCGAGGAGACTGACTGCTGCTCGTCATTTTTTTGCTGCATAGCAGCGACCTGTTCTAACGGCGTTACCGACATATGGTAATGTGCCAGGAGGTCTTCAAGTTGCGTTTGTTCATTCACACGAAGCATACGTCGACTGGTATCCAGTGCCAGCGAAGCGCCGCGGAAAAAACCAGGGGCTTCCGCAAGCCGATCAGAAAGTGCGTTAAGCAATTCACTAAAAGAGGTCTCCGGCTCAAGTGTCAAAAGTAAGCCATTACGTGTTCCCTTGAGAGCAATATAACCTTGCACAGACTGCTTCTCCTCTCTGCCTGGATTGCTACCCTCTGCGGAAGCTACTTTTTCTGAAGTATCCTCCGTACCCATAAGGCCCCCATTTCATTACTGGCAGCAGGGTTCTATGAACTCACTTATACATGCTCCTGGTTGGTATATCCAGATGCATCGTAACACAATACAGTATAAAGCGTCCAGGTAGTAAAACGCAATAGGTCTTCTCGTTGTATAGCCCATTTTGCATGTATACTCTTTGTGAAATACAATAATGCCAGGATAACTCTGTCAGAACGGATGGGTATATACATGGCTGATTTTATGCAATTTCCTACGGCGCGCGAACGTGTGCTGATCTTTGGAGACACTACGATAGGCGTCATCCCTGAAATTTGCCTGATCTCTCATTTCCAGGTCGGCTCATGGCCAATACTGTATCGACCTGCAGAGACGGGCAATGTTAAACGCTGGGGCATGCCGCTGATGATCCCCAACTTTTCTCGCCTCAAGGATGGTATTTTTAAGGAGAAGCACACGACCCTTCCAATTCATGGCTTTGGTCGCAATCTGCCATGGACGGTAATCGCGGGACAGGATATAAAAGGTGCGACACAGCTGAGTATACAGTTGACTGGTAGTAATGCGACTCGCCCCAGCTATCCCTATGAATTTACCTTTACCGCGACTATTGCTGTTGGTGCAGGGACGCTTACTTATACCCTGGCGATGGAGAACTGTGGAGATGAAGCTATGCCTATCGCCCCCGGCTTTCATCCCTATTTTAGCGTTGCTCAGCAGGACAAGCCGCAAATAGTAACCGATGGTCCTCCCGGCTTCGACGTAAAAGCGTTTGATTGGGAGAACAACCCGCCCAACAATCCCTATCTGTTCCCACATCGCGTCACTATTCAGATACCCTATCACGGCACCGTAGTGGTCGAAGAATTGCCGGTTGAAGGTGCTTACGCGCTGGCTACTATGCAAGTATGGTCAGAGCCTGTCACAAAACCCGATTGTGCCTTCGTCTGTTTTGAGCCGACTGTCGGCAGCGAAGATGCCTTGAACCGACCCGTTGACCGCCTGATGATCCCGCCGCGCAGTGTGCGGCGCCTCGTGTTGCAGTTGACGGCGAAGCCACAAGAGCTGCAATCCGAATAAATGACGTGCATTTCTACCACCTGTGAGATATAATAATGATGAACGTTACCATATAATGGCCCCATCACGTATCGCCCACAATGGGAATGCTGTTGGAATTTCAGGCTTCAATTGGCATCTGAGGGGCTTTTGGTACACCTGTCACGGACCCAGAAAGCAGGTACACTTGCATGGATAATAAATCGGCCAATAGACGCTGGCTACAAAATAATAACAACAATACACCGAGACGGCAACCAAATCAGCTGCGTCCAGGACCTGGCGGTCGCCCTAATGGGCAACCTGCCGGAGGACCATCAAGCCTCAATCGCTGGCTTCTCGTCATCGTCCTGGTCATGCTCGGAATTTACGCCTACTCGTTTTTCAATCAGAATAACAGTAACACTACGAACCAGGTCGATCAGCTGGCTTATAGCACCTTCTACGACCAAATCAACCAGGAAAATATCAAAACAGCCGTTTTTAATGGGCAGACCGATATTACTGGATCACTCCGTCAACCGATTGGCTCATACACCCAGTATCGTGTCATACAGCTGCCAAATGGAGACCCACAGCTCCCACAATTGCTCCAGTCCAAAGGCGTTACCGTTTCCTCTCAGCCTCCCCAGGATAATAGTTTCTGGCTGAATCTTCTCATCGCCTTCCTTCCCCTGGTTCTGATAATCGCGCTCTTTGTCTTTCTGTCTCGGCGCGCGGGCCAGGGACAACAGGGCATATTCAACTTTGGGAAAAGCCGGGCAAAACTCATTCTGGAAGATCGACCTAGCACCACATTTGCCGATGTCGCTGGCGTCGATGAGTCCAAATACGAACTCCAGGAAGTCGTCGAGTTTCTGAAAACACCACAGAAATTCCAGCGCTTAGGAGGCAAGATTCCACGCGGAGTATTGCTGGTTGGCCCTCCAGGAACAGGTAAAACGTTGCTGGCAAGAGCTGTGGCCGGTGAGGCTGGCGTCCCCTTCTTCTCCATGTCCGGTTCGGAATTTGTCGAGGTGCTGGTCGGAGTTGGCGCCAGCCGTGTGCGTGATCTCTTCGATCAGGCGAAAAAAGCCTCTCCCAGTATCATTTTCATCGATGAGATCGATGCCGTAGGACGGCAGCGTGGCACGAGTATCAATACCAACGACGAGCGCGAGCAGACATTGAACCAACTGTTGGTAGAGATGGATGGTTTCGATAATCGGCAGGCAGTCGTTGTAATCGGCGCTACCAATCGTCCCGATGGACTGGACCAGGCCCTGCTGCGCCCAGGTCGTTTTGATAGACGTGTCACGGTAGACCGCCCTGATTGGAACGGACGCCTGGCCATTCTCAAGATTCATACACGAAATGTACCATTAGCTCCCGACGTGGATTTACTGGCTATCGCCCGTTCGACCCCAGGCATGGTTGGCGCGGATCTGGCAAACCTGGTCAACGAAGCAGCGCTATTGGCTGCTCGCCGTAACCTGGATAGTGTGACACAAAAGAGTTTTGACGAAGCGCTTGACAAGATTCTGCTTGGCGCAGAACGGCCATTGGTGCTCAGCGAAGAAGACTTGAAGGTGGTGGCATATCACGAGGGAGGACACGCGCTGACAAGCCTGCTTTCAGAACATGCAGACCCTGTAACCAAGGTCACTATCGTGCCGCGCGGTCAGGCATTGGGCGTCACTATATCGACGCCGCTGGATGACCGCTATAACTATTCCAAAGAGTACTTGTTGACGCAAATTGTCACTGCCCTTGGCGGGCGTGCCGCTGAAGAGGTGGTGATTGGACGCATCACTACGGGCGCGGAGAATGATTTGCAACGAGTTACAGCCCTGGCTCGTCAAATGGTCACCCGTTGGGGCATGAGTGAAAAATTGGGCACCGTCTCTTTTAGCGAGCGGGGCAGCCCATTCGCGGCTGGAGGCGAAACCGGCGCTCCAACCGATTATAGCGAGACGACCGCCGAGACCATCGATGATGAAGTTGATCGTATTGTCCGCAGTTGCTATGCTCGCTCTGTTGATCTCTTGAAGACGCACCGTACTACCCTTGATCGCATCGCCCAGGAGTTGCGTAGAAATGAAGTCATCGATTCACGTCAGCTTCAAGCTATTATGCAGGAGACAGGGGCAGTGATTGCATCCCCGCAATCTTTACCTCAGGGCGTGCCTCAAGTTATTACACCGCCGCCTGTTACAACTCCCCCGCTGCCCGAGATGAATGGCACCGGCGGCGAACAATTAGCGTAACATTGTTATTGCAAAATGAGGTGAAGAGCATGGTAAAAACTGTCAGCAAAGAAAACGTTACTTCGTCCCCAAATGGAGCAAAGAAACAACGTAAAAAGCAAGCCAGGCAAGAAGCGAAAGCTATGCTGAAACTCGAACAGGCAAAGAAAAATGAGCAAAAGGCCGTAAAAAAAGTTAGCAAGGCACAGGAACAGCTTGATGCTCGTCGCACGCGGATCCACAAAATCGAAGAGAGATTAGCTGAGATGCGCTCCTCTCATAGTGAAACGAATGCACCCGAAACGTCTCAAAATGGACAAGCGCATCAGCCTGACACAGCGAATACCCCATCCAGCGCGTCCGAGCAAGATAGCTCCCAAAGTAGTTCTGAGAATCACGCCTCTACATCATCTTCTCAGGACAACGAGGAGGCTTCTTCACTGCAGGGAGAAGACCGCGAAAGTGCTCATGACCAGGAAACTGCTTCACCGGAGGCAGAAGATCATACAGGTGCTTCGCAAGAACAAGAAACATCTTCACCTGCTGATGACTACACCTACATTCCGGGACATGCAAACAGAGAGACTTCCTCCGCGGATGAAGGCCAAAGGGATTAACCATTGGGCTGAGGAGAAGCAGCGCCCCGGCATAGCTTTAAGAATTATGCCGGGGCGCTACTTCTCCTGCTAAAAGAATTTTGCAATGGTTCATGCCTGCGGCGCTGCCTTTGGCGCTTTCGGGTCTTTCTTCGACAATACTCCCCTCTCTTTGAGCCTGAGGTAGATCCAGAGCGTCACTCCCAGCAATACCCCTCCTATCAGGTAAGAACCCAGTACGTCGCTGGCCCAGTGATCACCAAGGTAGATGCGTGAAGGTCCCACCATTACCACAAAAAACGCTGAGACAATTAATAGTGTGATGCGCCACCAACTGTTTCCCTTAAAGAGAATAATACACAGCGAAAACAGGAAACCCCAGAAAGCCATGTAGGCCATGACATGCCCGCTAGGAAAACTCAACCCACCGGCAGCCTGGAAGATATCGACGAGACGCGCCGTTGGGCGTGGGCGTTCAACAAGTAATTTTAAGAGAACATTCAGTAAGGCACTGATCAACGAGAGAACCACTAGTGTAACAGCCTCCAGATGAAGATGTACTAACCAGAGGATGACGCTAGCTAGCACGACAAGACCTATTGAGAGCAGGAATACGTTACCCTGGAGACTAATAGCAACCATGGTATACTTCAGCCAGGGGGTCGGGTTCTCTTGAAATTCACGAGTTATCGTAACATCGATCGGCAAAACGGGATTGAAATGTACCCACAATGCTAGTACGCCAAAGAGCGCTAACTGTATGGTATATAGAGCCAGTAAGAGACGTCCGCGTTTTATCGAGCGATACCATGGTACTCGAGCGGCCTCTACTTCCTTCTGCGCTTCCTCTATAGCTCCCTGAGTATTGGCCTGGATAACTTGGGATGCCGGTTTTTGTTCATTATTCTGCTCTTTATCATGGGTAAATTTTTGCGACATATGAGACTCCTACCTGTGTAACTAACCAGTCTTATCCTATAGGATAGTAGTTATAATACGTTTGAGGTTAGTTATCTGTTTCGGCGCAGAAGTTCTACCTGAAATACTGGCGTCCTGAACATAGTGCATATTGACGAAAAACGTAATTCTCGCTACATTCAGTATAAGACAACGAGAAGGAGAAATTATGCCTGAGACAGAAATACGTCCCGCCCGAGCAGAGGATCGCGCAGCAGTACTCGCGTTTTGCCGTCAAACCTGGGAGTGGGGAGACTATATCGAGTATGTTTGGGACGAGTGGCTACACGATCCCCAGGGCCTTCTGCTAGTTGCGACCGTCGATGGTCAGCCTATAGCGGTGTCCCATCTCGAGATGCTCAACCAAACGGATGCCTGGCTTGAAGGGATGGGTGTCGACCCGGCCTATCGACAGCATGGTCTTGCCAAGGCGCTCGATGGTGCAATGCTGGCGGAGGCAATGAAGCGTGGAGCGACGAACGCGCGCTTGATCACTGAGTCCGCCAATACCGTGGCTATCTCGCTGGTCGAACGAGGGTTTTTCCGTAAAATCGGTGCCTTCGCCCAGTTCCGGGCGGCGCCAGAGACTGTTCCAGCAAAAAGCCAGTATGGACTGGATGCGCCACAACTAGCTACCCAGGCGGACCTTAATGAAATTATCGACTACCTCAATACGTCAAATATTTTTCCAGCTAGTGGCGGTCTGTACTATCACAGGTTCACTGCCTACGCTGTTACCAGCGACTTATTAGAAACAAAAATGCAGGCGCAACAGATCTACATCTTGCGCCGCTGGAATCGGCTGGATGGATTGGTTATCGCTGAGCCACAGCAGGGAATGTCTGGCTCTCAACTCTCCATCGGCTATATCGATGGCACGACCGAGTCGATTAGCCTGATCGCCTATGCCCTGCGCGGCCAGATAACCAGCATGAGCTTAGAGAGTATCACCGCCTATGTACCTGACCTGATGATGGTGCGGGATGCCTTTGTGGGAGCAGGGTATGAATGGGATGGCAAGATTTTTTATACATATGAACGGAGTTTGACATAATATGAGATGTGCTATGCCGCACGGCATAGCACATCTCATATTATGTCTCTTTGTAGCGGAACGCTCGAATGCGCTCAAGTGTTTCCAGGTTTTGATGAAGCAGGATTTGAAGCAGCCTCCGCATTCTTTAGCTCATGGAAGGGTAACAGCCAGCAGCCATAATTCATGCCGCCGCCCACAGCGGGGAGCGCCATCCATTGGCCCTCGTGGAGCTGGTTCTGGCGTAGTAGTTCAACCATAGCAGTGGCGATACTGGCATTGGAGAGATTGCCATAGTAGCGGAAATTATCAGCCAGCTTGTCCATGGTAGTCTCAGGCCAACCGTAGTCATTGATCAATAGTTCGCCCATACGGCGTGTAATGCGTGAATTGGCCTGATGTGGCACGATATGGGCCAGTTCATCGGGACTCAATCCCGCGTGACGGCACAGGGCATCGACCGACTCCGCCATAGCGCGAGGAGCCTCGCGGTAGACCTCTTTCCCGTTCATTTTGGTATAGCCAACCATGTACTGCGCGAGCACATGATTGAGTTCTTTGCCTTTGCCCTCTTTGAATAGCGTCTGTATCTTCATGTCAACTTCCGCCATCTCGATGACGTCTTTACGTAGAGGCGTCTGGTAGTAGAGGGAAGGACCCTGGTGAGCGTCGGAACCATTGATGACGTAGGTATCTTCATCGTCGCTCCGTTCCAACAGAAAAGCCGACGCACCTTCGCCAAAGAGAGAACTCGTTTTCCAGTCAAGGACGTTCATAATATTGGGGAGAAGTCCTTCGGCTGTGACCATCAGCACCAGTTTGGCGGAACTGGCGGCCAGCACTTCGGCGCATACTTGAAATGCTTCTGTTTGGCAGGAGCATGCCCCTTTGAGCATCGTTGCGCGGATGGGTCCTAATCCCAGGCGCATTTGAACCAGCCCGGCAATAGTGGGAAAGGCATCGTTATCGGAGGAAGAGGCCCCAATCACCGTGTCAATTTCGGAGGCGTCGCGGCCAGCACTGGCGAGCGCGCGTTGGGCGGCGATAACGGCCATATCAACTAACGACTCGTCCTGTGGCGCATCTGGTCCGTCAATCAATCCTGGCGCGTCGGCGCCAGCCATCCTGCGGCAGAGATCCATGGTACTGGCACGAACGTGACGTGTGCTCAGGCCGGTTACACGTTCCAGGTCATCCGCGCTGCGAGGATCGCCGAGGCGCGTAGAAATGTAGGCAAAATATTCGTTAGTAATAGTACCTGTTGGGACATAGTTTCCTAAACCAACCAGACGTACTTTCGCCCGAGTATAGATATGCGGAACGATATATGTGTAATGAGGCCATTGGTCTGCTCGAAGCCGCGTCATAAAATAAAAACCTCCATACCTTATGGGATTTTGCCCCTAAACCACGTATTCATTGTATCATATAGATACGAACATTACAGCAAGCATGATGCCATAGAGAGGACAGGTTTTGCAACCCTATCCAGATCTTAACCTGCAATCACGCCAGGTACACACGGTCACTGATCGTTTTTCAATAGCGAATACCTATCTCATCAACGGCGAACACCTGGCCATCGTTGATCCAGGCTCGGAACTCAATGTGCGTTTAATGTTGACCTATCTCCGAGATGTTCTTCATCGTGCTCCTGATGAAATCGATCTTATCGTATTAACACATCTGCACGCGGATCATACCGCGGGAGTAGGATTTCTGCACCGTGTAAGCCATGCTCCTGTAGCCGCCTCTATTGCCGCGCGACAATTAGCTATCGAGGAGACTCAGGGGAAGCAAGGTATGCCAGGGATAACACATCTTGCCGGAGAGGTTTTGAAACAGAAGACCTTGCCAGCAACGCTGCAGCACCTGGATCTTTTCCCACCCCATTATGCCAAACAGGTAGAGCTGATCGATCTATGGTTAGAAGACGTTGCAGGTTTGCCTTATCACCCTGACTGGCGCGTTGTCGCTAGCCCTGGTCATACCCCTGAGAGTATCTGCCTCTATAACCCTTTCAGCTTTGAACTTCTGTGTGGAGATACGGTGATCACAGTAGAGGGTGGAGCACCGCTTTTACGAGGAGCAAGGAACCGTCGCCAGGTAGAAGAGACATTGCGGATGCTGCGCACCCTCGAAGTTCACTATCTCTACCCCGGTCATGGCAGGCCAATTTTAGCGAAACGCCCGCTGGAGAATGCTGCTGTGGAATGGTAGCAATCACCCGTTTTTTGGCCTGCTTGGTAGGCGCAGGGGAGTGGGACCGCTCGTGAAGGGACGCGCTTGTGGTAGGAGTGTGGCAGGCAAAGACGTTGGGATACTGGCCGCTTCTTGCAGCGAGGGACGACTATACTCGAGGACTACGCTGCCCAGGCAAACAATATCGCCAGGTTGGAGAAGCCTGGGGGCGAGCAAAGGATCGTTGTTGACTTTGCTGCCATTGCGACTGGCCAGGTCTTGTACATAATGTCCATTAGCCTGACGCGAGACCTGGGCGTGACGACGCGAAATTGAAGCATCATTAATGACAAGATCACACTCAAAGCCGCGTCCAATGGTAATCACCTGGCGCTCCAGCGTAAAGCGCTGCCCTGCTATCTCACCATTTTGAATGACAAGCACTCCGTTCAGATCGGTGGTCTGGGGCAGTGGCGAGACAGGATTGAGCGCTGCCGTATCTTGTAGCTCGGCAAGCCTATCTTCCACGGTTGCCGCGGGAAGGGGCTGTTCACCACGGTTGCTTGTCTCACCAGAGTTGTCCTCCTCCAGCGGCTGTGTCATTGGCAAATGTTCGCTATCCATAGAGAGCGTGCTAGAAGAATGCCAGACATGGCGTACGAGAGGGTCATCTTGTTCTGCGGATGTGCTGCCCTGTTCGGCTCTTTCAAAGAGAAAACGCTGCGACCCGATTTCTAGCAACTCACCCGCTTCGATACGGGTGGAACCTCGAATCCTTCGGCCATTGAGCAAGACTCCATTCAGGCTATCACAGTCGGTAATATACACACTCCCCTCGTCCCAGGCAAGTTCGGCATGATAACGTGAAGCCAGGTCATCATCCAACCAGATATCGTTATCCTCTCCTCGCCCGATGGTGACGATGGTCCGCTCCAACGCCAGCCGTTGCCCCTGGAAACGCCCTCCGCGATATGTAAGCCAGCCCCAGGGAGCATCCTCTCGAAAGACGTAGGGCGGCACTACACCAGGTGTATGCCTGGGAGGTTGAAAGGCGCTGGCAGTGTTAGCACGCGTGGTGCGATGTTGACGAGGGATGTTCACAGAAGTTGTCGAGGTACGCGGCTGGGTAAAAAGACAATAACTGGCGGTAACGCCAAGCGGCAATAACCAACCACAGAGGGCAACATAGCCGAGAGCCACCTCAACTTCTGCCGTTGAAAGTGCAGCTTGCACTACGCTGAAGCGCATATTGAACCAGATGAGAGCAGGCAGCAACAGCAATGCTGAGATAGCGCAGGTGACGATAGCACCGGCTAGCTGCCGGGTCGTTCCACGTTTCCGTAGAGAGGTATAGAGAGCGTTGACCGCGATAGCGAACATGCAGCACGCTAACCCACAATAACAGCCAACGCTAAACCAGGTTGGGAAATCTACGCTGCTCGTCGTCGTAATCCTCTCTCTCGTTAAAGCATGGCGTCAATAGACGCATTGCGTGCGTCACTAATTGCAATAGTATCTACGATAGTATGTTGCTGTACATTCAAGGCGTAGACATCGTCAGTCGCGACATTGGCCGAGTCGCCTGCCACATTGTTATTGACCTGTACAGCATCCCAGTACTCAAAACGCTTGTCATCGGGTGTCACAGAGACGCCGAGAAACGCATGCCCTGGAATAATGACAATTTTGGCGTGCAATCCTATATGCTCGACCGCCGATGCTAGTAAGAGTGTCAGTTCAATGCACATCCCACTGCGCTGCTGTAATACCTCGGCAGGCAATTTGATGTTTTGGGCTGCGGCACTGGCATCTCCCGGCCCACTATAAGGCACGCTAGCCTGGAGATAGTGTATTTTATAATCAACGCGCAGTGCATCATAAATGGCGTCAACCTGCGCGATGACTTGCCTCGCATTGGCTTTGCTATAGCCAATCATCGCATTTGGCACGGGTGGCGCTTCCAATGGCAGGTGGCCAGCGGCTTTGAGCACCAGTGCTCCAATGGCCGGGTCGTTTGGAGTCACCCAGGCGGCAATATTCAGGCGATTGGCGGCGGTCCACTGCATTGCCCAGCGCGAATGCAGCACCAGGGGAATATCATTGAGATAGTACAGTTTTTTACTGTTGTCGGTGACCTGCACACGCAGCGAGGTATGATCCTCGAATGTTAGTTTGCGAAAGTTCTGGGGGATCAAGGGAGGCAAAATACCGACTGACTGGAGCGTGGTAGTGGCATTGACGGTCCGCAGTTGCACCTGGCTCAGTCCTACGACGCTCACGCTTATCACCAGTGCCATGGGATTACTGCTACTATACTCGATAGTGAAGAGATGAGACTGGCTGGCGACATAAGCTGGATAATAGGCACTGAAGATAGCAATCGGTACGCGCGCACAAATATGCACAGGTGGCTGATCGCCACAGTGCTCCTGATTCGCAAAATTACTCTGTTGGTAGTGTGAGTAGGATTGTAGCCCTCCCACAACGTAACCCCCGGAGAGTCCAACGAGCACAAAAAGTGTGAGGAGCAGAATTATGAGTCGTGTGCGCATCTATTCGTTCATTCGCTCCTTACCGCGACAAAAAGGCCTTTATTCGTCTAAAGTCTGGCGCTTGCTTGGTTGCAATTATACCATTTAAGTATAGCGCTTTCCAAAATGTATCTTTTTGTACTATCACCCTCCCTCAATTGTCTTGTAAAGCCATTTTATGTTAAACGATACTAACATTTCATACTAGTATCGGTGAGTCGCTGACCTTACTTTTTGGCTAGCATGGACAGGATAAAGCACTATTTAATCTGCTTCAAAAACTTGCAGGCCGAGAAGAATGCCCTGTAGAAGATCATAGCCGGAGGTTGCGCCCATAGCTGATACCGTCCTGGTTGCCGTTATGAGTATTGTCTCATTATCTCTGCTAATAGTCTCCAGTAGCGCTTTGATGGGCTGTGCTACATTTCCTTCTGCTGCATAGCCTAACCAGGATCGGCTGAGAAGATGTGTCTGCCGCCTGGCAACGGTCATAATTTGTTGAAATGCTTCGAGAAGACAGGGTTGAGGCCCGTAGAGTAGCCAGTTGATCGCCATCCATCCTGCCAGTATGTCATCACCTGTTGGTGTTAAACCGGGTCCACGACCACAGAGTCTGCGTGCCATAGGAAGTACATCGATTTTGTAATCGCTCTTAAGGGCAGCAAAAGATGGTGGCCTACACCCTTTGAGGGCATCTGCAAAGAAAGAAGAGGAATCTCTTGCTTTACCTTGTGAATGCCTGCTAGATGAGGAACTGGCCGCAAGGTATCCTGCCAGCCATTCCCTATTTTTCACTACAATATCCCTATCCAATTGTGCTGGCCTGGAGATATGAGGATCCCACTGTGTGCAATGGGAAAGATCTAGCGAACAATTGACTGCTTCGATGACGATGCGCTGTGCGCCAAAGATAACTGGCATACCAGGACGGAGCGCAGTGAAAGGGAATGTCCTGGAAAGAGAGGAAAGTTCGAGGCCATTGGGCATGCGCGGCGAATTGGCCGCGTTAAGCGAGAGGACCAGGTCACCTGGGAAAACTATATTAGCGGCAGCATCGAAAGCACTGTGTATCATTCCACGCTGTGCTTTACCAGCTGCCGCTGTCACAAGCAAAGTGCTATAGGAGGTTGCCCTGATTAAAGCAAGGCTCCCCACCATTAGTATCTATTCTTCGGGCTTAGGAGGAGTAATGGAGATACGAACCAGTCTCCTAAAGAGCCAGAAGATCAATGCGTAAATGCCCATAGCTATCAACGTTGTCCATTCAAAAGCCTGGTTCGGATGAAGTGATGGATTACTTACAAGATTGCCGAAAGGAAGAAGAATAACGTTGGTCAAAGCGTAGAGAAAACTCGCGAAAATGTTGTCTGGAGACGCGCCGATAAGCTTGAAGAGAAAACGCAGCAATAATGTAATCTCCAACACAATAGCAAACCATTGCAGAAAATCGTTGACTTTGCCAAAAACGAATGCGAGTGTTTGACCAGGAGGTTCTTGCGGTATCTTCTCCCCTTCGTCTATTGTTTCACTATAAGCCGCACTTTCGAGGACAGGCTGTGGCATCTGCTGAACTGGCTTTGGCGGTAAATCTGGCAGCGGAGGGATGATATCTGTTGATTGCGTATTAATTGGGTCGTTCGGGTACGGATTATTGCGCATCCTGGTCACCTCCAAAACCTATGGATCTGGCGTTTTAAGGTATGCTTGTGCTGCTGAAGGGTCGGGCGAAGAAAAAGAATGGGATACCACTTCCCTTTGAGAAACGATCGGCCCTGAAACCCTCACGCTTTCAATGATAGCTTAAAAACACCATCCTTACGTTTATAATATCTCTCACCGATTATAACATGATTTGTCCCTAGTATGCTACGTCGGACGCCTGACAAGTAGCACGACTCCCTCCGTGCGAGCAAGTTCAATGTATTGGCCAGAACGTATCAAATGATTGATCTCGTTGTCAGTTGACACCCGGTCCTCGGGAAAGACCGCGTTGAGATCAACAATAATATATTGGACAGTGTAAAGAGTATCGGGGCTGGAATCGCTGATGGAGGGAAAGACCGCGAGGCGCTGCCGTTCACTCACGTGCGGATTGAGGTTGCTACCGGCGGAGATGGAGGCATCAGCTGGAATCATTGATAGTAGCCTTTGAATGTTTTGTTCACGGCTGCCAGGAAAATGATCAGCCCAGAAATTGCCGAGGGTTGGTGAGATCACTACGAGATTCAATGCAGCCATTACTAAGACCCAGGCGAAGGTGATCCATTGGAGACGCAGCACCGGGACTCCTCTAGCCAGAGGTTCCATGCGCTCACTGAAGCTCTGCCACTCGATAGAGAGCATGCACGCTAGTGAAATACGTCGCGCCTGGATAAATGCTATGAGACGAATAAAGGCTGAATTCTGCTGTACCCGCTGGAGTACTCGCTTCATAATATCCAGACCTGTGCTAAGCCACGTGTTGATAGCGGCAGCGAGGCGCTTGAACGCACTGGAAAAAGAACGTGCGAGGGATTGCCATGACGTGAGAGGCGCTGCTTCGTACTGCGCGTGCGGAACCGCTTTCGAAAGTGCCCGCCGCTTCAAGGTGGTGTACCCCTGGGGAGACGGCCCATTTTCACAATGTTCTCCCCGCCAGGTTTGCCAACAGGTGATCAGGCGTCTTGTACCATGAATTGCTGCGAGCATCACAAACGGGATAATGGCGGCATTGTAATGATACACCCCGCTGTAGAGTAAAGGGTCAGTGCTCAAGAGATTCTCGGCCAGTCCAGGTAGGGTCAGGAGGAGCCACTCTGGAGCCAGTAAGCAGAGAAACCCCGTGCTGCGAAAGAGGCTAGCCAGGTAGTAGAAGCGGTCAAATGTAATGAACGTGGTGAAGAGTAGCCAGGGATGAACGATCAGGTTTCCGATAGCTGCACTAGGCGAACTGCCTAATACCTCGTAGCGGTACCAGAAATTATTGTGCTGGGTACCTGGGTAGAAATGCGGGATGATGATACCAAAGGCCATAAAGCTCCAGAGGAGACTGCCGATCGTCAGGGCAATACCCAGGCGCGGTAGTTTGTACTTCCAGATCAAGAAGAGACCCAGGATCGCAAGGGTGAAAGGTATATCTTCTTTACAAGCAGCCGCCAGGATACAGGCCAGGATAAACCACCCGTAGCGTCGGTAGGTCAATGCCAGTACAGCATAGAGTAGAAAAGGTGTGGCGAGGCTGATTGGATGAAAGTCGAAGATGTTGAGTCCGAGCAAAGCAGGCGAAATGAGATAGATTACAGCCATCAGCGTTGCCAGGAAAGGCCACTCTGGAATGTACTTGCGTGTCAGTAAGAAGACGGGCAAGGCTCCCGAAGCGAGTGCCAGTGTCTGGAAGATCAGCAGAAGGTGTGGGTCTGCACTGAATGCGTAGAGTAAGGACAACGGCAGGAGAATAGGTTCAAAATGCAGTGCAAGGCGCGTTGGTGGTCCATACCAATCAACTGCCTGGTTCGTGAATTGAAACCAACGGCCGTGAATAGTATTCCAGAGCACCTGGTCCATATTGCCGAGGTCGAAAGCGGTCGCCTTAAATGTATCATAGCGCAGCATTGCCTGAAGGCTCATTACAATAGCATATACCAGTATCGCCACTAACAAGAGCCACCAGGCAGCCCGCTGCTGTTTGCACGCGTCAAAGTGCTTTATCATCTACGAAAAAAGTCTTGCATGTTTCTCATACTACAATAATAGACATATAGATACCTACGCCAACCAGGATCATGAACGACCACACAATCACGAACTCTGGCCACGTACCCGTGCGAAAACGCCAATGCGGATTCGGCGGAAAACCAAAGCGTTTATGGTTTGGCCAGAGCAGCGGCACTCCGCCTTCTGTCATCCCATCCGCCGCAATATGCATGATACAACCAAATAAGACCGCAAAAAAGACTAAGTGTGTAGCACTTATAAATTGTGCCGGTAGCGTAAGCCCTCGTTGATCCAGTAAATAGGTCACCAGTTGTTCCAGGCCTATCGCCATCAGCGATCCAATCAGCAGGCCCAGTAGACTATGAAACAGCGTGCGATGACCTGCTAGATGCTGTATTTCTTTGCTAATCCAGCCGAGTTTGTGCCCAAACGTGCTGCGCGCATTGTCGATGTCCGGCAGTAGCGCGCCAAAACCAACCATTGTGTAATAGATAACCTTATTGACAAGCACCCCGATGGTAATACCTTTTACACCTAGGGGATCGCCAGTTAAGTGTACCACGCTGTCCAGGACAACCCCCGCTGTCAAACCAACCAGTAGATGGGATCTACCTTCCATCTGTTCTTTTCTCCTCTAAAATGGTTATGTATTCTTGAGCCATTTTAGGGAAATTTGTTCCAAATAGCAAGTGCTGAACTGGCAAGATGTATGATAGCTATGGTAATTCTGGCAGGCTCACTAAAATGGCATCATCCTCTACCTTAACGGGGTAGGTCAGAATATCCTGGCGTGCTGGGCCGCGCACCACTTTGCCGGTGCGCACATTAAACTGGGCTCCGTGCCAGGGACAGGTCAGGATATCGCCATCAAGCTCGCCCTCGTTCAGAGGGCCACTGATATGGGTGCAGTTATCGGTGAAGGCGCATACATCACCATTCACTTTTGCCAGGCAAATGGGTTCACCATCGACCTCTACAGCCATCATAGCGCCTTCTTCTAATTCAGCAAGTTCCGCTACTTTTATAAAATCGGTCATAGGTTTTTTTAGATCCCTTTTGCTTGTACAGGGAGAATAACGCCATTCACACCATCACTGGCGGATGAAACAAGAAAGATTGCCGCTTCCGCGATGTCTGCGCGGCTGACCCACTTCTTGCCCAGGTCTTCCGCTGATGGCTTCATGGACTCAATGTTGGATTGCGTAATGATCAGGCCGGGACCAAGTGCGTTGACATAAATATCGGAGCTTTTGCCCTCTTTGGCGAAGGTCACTGTCAGCGCATCCACGCCAGCTTTAGCGCAATTATAGGCAGCCATCATAGGACCTGAACTCTGTACACCGCCCGCGCGACTGAAGTTGAGAATTTTGCCACCGCCCTGGCTCTTCATCACTGGCCATACTGCGCGGATGCAGAGGAAGGTGGAGCGCAGGTTGTTATTCAATTCGGCATCCCAGTCGGCCAGCGACAGTTCATGGGAAGGCATGTACTTCGTCAAGCCGCCCGCCAGGTTGACGAGGATGTTGATCTTGCTATAAGCATTCAGCGTTTCCTGTATCAGTGCCTGCGCGCCTTCTTCCGTCGTCAGGTCGGCGGCCACGGGCAAAACCTGAACCCCTGTGGCTGCTAGTTCCTGAGCACGAGCGTTTACGCGTTCGGCGTTGCGCGCACAGATAGCGAGGGTTGCTCCCTCGCGAGCAAAGGCCGAGGCAAGGGCAAAGCCAGCCTGTCCAGCATGGCTCACACCTGTGATAATGGCAACTTGACCGTCCAGGCGCATAAAAACAACCTCTTTCTACCTTGTTGGAACTGCTCGGATGGAGGAGTGTGACGAGGCCCTACTCATCATCGTCGCTATCGTGCGGTTTCTCAAAACCTGCCAGGGCGAGACTGCGATGCAGAACGCGCAAGCAGAGAAAAGCGCACTTCGTGCGAGCAGGGCTGATGGGGATGCCCAACGCGTCCAGGATATCATCCTTGCCGAGCTGGGCAACCTCCTCCACGGGCTTGCCCTCGATCATCTCGGAGAGCATAGAGGCAGAGGCCTGGCTGATAGCGCAGCCACGTCCTTTAAAGCGCACCTGGGTAACGTGGTCTCCCTCGACAATAAGGTCGATGCCAAGCTGATCTCCACACAAAGGATTGGAATCCTCCGCGTGCGCGTTGGCATTTTCTAGCTTGCCGTAGTTGCGCGGGTTGCGATAGTGTTCCAGGATATAATCACGATAATCCATTGACATGGGTTGATCCCTTTTTAACGTTGTCAGGCTACAAGCTAAATATTTTGATAGCTTTCTGCATGCCCTGTACCAGTGTATCAATCTCTTCTCTTATAGTATAGACGTAAAAACTGGCACGCGCGGTTGCAGCCAGGCCAAGGCGTTCCATCAAGGGCTGCGCGCAGTGATGCCCGGCGCGAACCGCGACTCCCGCCTCCTGGTCGAGAATGGAGGCGAGATCATGCGGGTGAATATCTCCCAATGTAAAGGAGATCACACCTCCGCGCCTGTCAGCATCCGGTCCATAAATGGTCAGCCCCGGTACGGCCTGTAGCTGCTCCATGGCATAGCGGGTCAGCTCTTGCTCGTGTCGGCGCACATTCTCCATGCCCAGCGTATTGAGATAGTCGACCGCCGCGCCCAGCCCAATCGCTTCCGCGATGGCGGGTGTACCCGCTTCAAACTTCCAGGGCAGATCATTCCAGGTGGATTGTCGCAAGCCAACAGTGCGAATCATATCGCCGCCGCCCATAAAGGGAGGCATCTCTTCCAACAGATCGCGCTTGCCATAAAGAACGCCGATACCAGTCGGGCCGAGCATTTTATGGGCGCTGAAACAGAGAAAATCGATATTGAGCGCCTGGACATCCACCGGCAGATGGGGCACGCTCTGTGCCGCGTCGAGCAGTACCATTGCTCCCGCCGCGTATGCCTGCGCGATCATCTCCTGCGCCGGATTGATGGTCCCCAACACATTGGACATGTGAGTAAACGCCACTAGTTTCGGCTGCTGCCGCAGTAGCTCTTCATAAATATCATGTCGGAGCAGGCCATCTTCCGTAATTGGCACAAACTCTAGCCGCGCTCCCGTGCGCTGAGCGAGCAATTGCCAGGGAACGAGATTGCTATGGTGCTCCATCTCTGTCAGCACAATCAGGTCACCCGAAGCAATATGTGTGCTGCCCCAGCTGAAGGCCACCAGGTTGATGCTCTCGGTAGTATTGCGGGTGAAGATGACCTGTTTGCTCCGGCGAGCATTGATAAAGCGTGCCACTTTCACGCGCGCCTTCTCCATAGCCGCCGTTGCCTCTTCACTGATCTCGTAGACGCCGCGATGGACGTTCGCGTGGTACGTTTCGTAGTAGACGTTCATGGCATCGATGACGGCGCGCGGTTTTTGCGAACTCGCCGCGCTGTCTAGGTAGACCAGCGGATTCCCATGTACCTGTCGTGACAGGATCGGGAAATCTTTACGAATATCTGTGGCGCTGCGGTAGATTGCGCTCACATCTGTTGCCTTGTCCGACGTTATCATAGATTACTACCTGGTTTCCTTTATGTTTGAGTCCACACCTTAATAGCCAAAGGACATCATGGTGTGGACTCAAGTTATTAGTACTCTGTAAGTTTAATTTCTTCATCAGGCTTAGTGCCATCGAGGCTGACGGCATGTTCATCCACGCCTTCGATCTCCCAACGCTCCTGGGCATCAACCCAGGTGTCGGTCTCATCAGCTCCACGCATGCGGCGCACGATACTCCGCCTCAGGCGTGCGCGTAGATTCTCCAACGGCACCCGTTGGAGTACAGGCTCGAAGAAGCCCTGCACGATGATACGCTCGGCCTCTTCACGGTGAATCCCGCGTACCATCAGGTAGAAGAGTTGCTCCTCGTCGATCTGCCCGGTCGTGGCGCCGTGACTGGCGCTGACCTCGTTGGCCCCGATTTCCAGGCTAGGAATCGATTCCGCGCGGCACTCGTTGCTCAGCAGCAGGGTATGGTCGGACAGGAAGGATGCCGTCTGCTGGGCCTTGGGTCGCACGCGAATCATGCCCTCGAATTCGACGCGTGACTTGCCTGAAAGCACGCCCTTCACCAGCGTCTCGGCGTTCGTTGCCACAGCGGCGTGGTCCGACAGGGTATGCATAGTGAAGCGTTGATCGTGGTCAGCGAAGAATACACCAACCAGCTCAGCGGCGCTGCCGTTGCCACTCATAGTCGCGCCAATGTTCGCCAGCGTCACCTTGCTGCCAAGATCGGCCATCACCCAGGTAACACTTGCGTCCTTCTCGTGGATAGCATTCTTATTGGTGACATTCCAGGTATTCATGCCAAGGTCCTGCATGTTGCTGAACTCAACACGAGCCTCGTTTTTGGCGTACACCTCGACGACATCGTTCAGAATCGCGGGCTGCTCACCTTCGAAAGCCGAGTTGTATTCAGCGACGAAACGCACGCTGCTCTGCTCTTCAGCGATGATCAGCGTATGCACAAAGTTGGCCGACGCGGGCGAGTCAATCCAGATCTGCGAGAGGATCGGCTGCTCGATCTCTACGCCTTTGGGAATGTAGAGGAAGACGCCGCCACTCCAGAATGCCGCGTGGAGAGCCGTGTACTTATTGCTCTCGACCGGCACGCACTTCGTCATAAAGTATTGCTGTACCAGTTCCGGATATTCACGAACGGCGGTGTCCAGGTCGGTCAGGATGACACCCTTACGCTTGAGCGCTTCGTCAAGTTCGCTATGTACGACCGAGGCATTGCGCTGTACCACGTGTCCCGCGCGCTCATTGACGAGCGCCTCCTGGAAGGATTGCTGGATCACCGCTGGCAGTGCGCCGCCATCGGCAGGGATGTAGGGACTGACCTCCTGGTACTTGAAATTCGCCACGGCCCGATATGTGCCCAGGTCGCCGCGTCGCCCAAGGTGGGCTGGAGTGCGCTCTGAAACTTCCCAGGCCTGGAGGCGCTTTTGGAGCATCCAATCAGGCTCACCCTTCTGACGCGACAGTTCTTCTACCGCGTCACGGGATAGCCCTCGTGCCAAAGTGTTAGCCATTGACGCCCACCCCATTCTCTTCATCAACAGGTTTAAGCCATTCATAGCCCTTATCTTCCAGCTCGAATGCCAGCTCCTTGCCACCCGACTTGACGATACGGCCATTGAACATCACGTGGACGAAGTCAGGAGTGATGTAGTTCAGCATGCGCTGGTAGTGGGTGATGAGCAGGACGCCCAGGTTTGGCCCGGTCAGCGCGTTCACGCTTTCAGACACGATCTTGAGTGCGTCGATATCCAGGCCGGAGTCGGTCTCGTCCATCAGCGCGATTTCTGGCTCGAGCAGGGCCATCTGCAGGATCTCGGCACGCTTTTTCTCGCCGCCTGAGAAGCCATCATTGATAGCGCGATTGATAAAGCTGTTATCTACTTTAAGCAGGCGCATCTTTTCCTGGAGCAAGGTACGAAACTCTCTGGGCGGAATGCTCTTGCGCTTGCCCATCTTGCCGGTGGGCTTATCACCCTCTTCAAGAGGTTTGTTGCCTTCGCGTACAGCCTCCAACGAGCGGCGCAGGAAGTTTGCCACGCTCACACCGGGGATAGACATAGGATATTGGAAGGCGAGGAAGAGGCGCATGCGAGCGCGGCGATCGGGAGAATATTCCAGGATGTTCTCGCCTTTAAACCAGATCTCTCCATCGGTCACTTCATATTTTGGGTTGCCCATAATAACATTGGCGAGGGTACTTTTTCCAGAGCCATTTGGTCCCATCAGGGCGTGAACTTCACCCTGTTTCACCACCAGGTCAACACCACGTAAAATTGCTTTGCCTTCAATATTCGCATGAAGGTTCTTTATAACTAATTCTGATTCCATTAAGAAACACGACCTCCTTTAAGATAAGGGGCGAACCTCACCCGGTTCGCTATTTTTAGATGGTAGGACGAACCCTACGTTCGACACTACCCTAGAAAACGTCTTGCCAACGACGCTAGCGCGTCTAACTCCGCTTAGGCAAGGCGAAAGGATGTACTTGAATATCTGAGAGGGCAATGAAGCGACTGCCAGCGGGTACTGCCACCTCCGATTGCACTGGTTCAGGCGTTTCCGCCACCAGGTCCGCCAGCGTCATACTATCGAGCGTTTGAGCAACCACGTCACGCAACTTTGTCCAGAGCGTGCGCGTCCTGCACGCGTCGAGAAAGCTGCATATCTGTGTCATCTCGCCCTCGGTCGCGCAGATCATCGGTGAGATTGGTCCTTCGAGGACGCGCACAATCTCGCCCATAGAGATCTCCTCGGGACTCCGGCTGAGACGGTAGCCGCCGTGTGCTCCGCGCGTGCTGATGACAAGCGGCGGTTGGGCCTCGCGCAACATCTTCACCAACTGCTCCAGATATGCCAGCGGCAGCGCTTCTGCGTGTGAAATATCCGTAAGGGAGCGAGGATGTTCACCATAATGCCGCGCGAGATCTACCATGATCCGCACGCCGTATTCGCCTTTTGTAGAAACTCCTAAATTCATGGCCTTCCCTTCTCCCTTCTTTCTTTTTCGTCCTTGTTCGCAGTCTTGCCAGGTGAATGACGCAGCGCATCAGGAAAACTGCTACGCCACCATTCAGATTAATCCGACTAATTCACTAGGATATATTTTAGCACCTTTAGAGACGGAGCGCAACTACACCCAATTTCGCAATGCTTGCTATGTAATTACTCATGCATTATAATGAGCAGCACTTGACGCTATTTGAAACATATGACCTTAATATGCTATACTAAACAAATTTTCTAATATGACTGAGGCACTAAAAGTAAAATGAGTAATACATCGCACATACTCGAACAACCAGCTTCTCCTCGCGCTTTCCTGGACGAGGTGTATCGGAGTTTGGGCTATGGAGAGGGAACATTGCTCAATGCTATCAAGCTTCCAGAACCTGGAACGCTTGAGGAGCAAGAATGGCTAGAAAAGGGAGATTGGTTAACACTTGCTTATAAAGTTGGTGCGGAAAAACTATTTTTCGTTAATAATGATCCCTACCTTGTCTTTTGTACGATACAAGATACTTCTCACAATGAACAAGCTCTGCTTGAAAAATTTCGTCGAGTCTGGTGTATGGCACGCCCGCTCTATCTTTTCATCGCTATGCCTGGAGAACTACGCGTTTACCGTCTTGATCTTCCCCCTGTAAGAGATGCTAAGACATTGCAGGAAAAGCGGCAAGTTGAGCTAGTTCAACACGTCCCTGAAGTAGCTGAGAAATTACAGGCTTTTCGACGCGAACAATTGGAATTGGGTCATCTACCAGCAGATAAGCACTTTGGAGGCATTGATCAACGAGCCGATAAACGGCTGATCCAGGATCTGAAAGCAGTAAGGGAAGAGTTGCTGGATACAGATCTCACACCTAGATATGCCCATGCGTTAATTGGACGTTCTATATTTATTCGCTATCTCGAAGATCGAGGTATTATTGATGAAGCGTATTTTTTTGAAAGGGTAGCTAAAGACAACCTATCATGGCAAAAAACGCTTCTGAATGAACTTGATCAGCCAGACACAGCACCTGGGAACGAGAAACGCCGCTATTATCGTATCTTGTCAGATAAAAACTTCACTTTTGCTCTTTTCCGACAACTAAGTGTTGACTTCAACGGTGATATGTTTCCTAATGTTGACGAAGACGAAAAATATGTCAAAAAAGAGCACCTTGAGCTTCTACAAAAATTTTTGCTCGGCGATAGTGACAAATGGCAACGCACTTTGTTTCTTTGGGCATATGATTTTGAAATCATACCAATTGAATTGATCAGCAGTATCTACGAAGAATTCTATCACAGAGAAAATACTTATCGCGCAGACCAGAAAAAGAATATCAAGCAAAGCAAAAGACAAGATGATATCAAGACACACTATACACCAAGTGTCTTAGTCGAATACGTTCTCTCTCATCTCTTGCTGAAAGAGCGTCTCGCGACTAAGCCTACAATACTCGATCCGGCCTGCGGTTCTGGCATCTTTCTCGTTGAATCTTTCCGTCGTATTGTCAGATATCATGTGCAACAACGAAAAGGAAAGATGCTTTCGCCAGAAGAACTGCGTCAAATCCTTAAAGAGCAGATCAGGGGAATAGAAATTAATGAAGAGGCTATACATATCGCAGCTTTTAGTCTGTATCTTGCCCTTTTGCACTATCAAGAGCCTCCAACTATTCGGACAAAACGATTGCCTAATCTCATCTACCGGAAGAATCTAGCTGAAGATGAAAACCATTACCATGTTCTCTTTAGAAACAACACCTTTGCCCTCATAGATGAAGAACGAGAGCAAGTGACGGAAACATTGCGTGAGTTGCCAAGATATGAAGGGCGCAAAGAGCATGAGAGGCTTCATCATTCGGAGGAAATTTTGCCTATCGATCTACATTCATTTGACATCATTACTGGCAATCCACCCTGGGGCTTTGCCAAAGGAGAAACTCAGGAGATTCAAAAGGCTCAGGAACAGGCGAAAAGGTGGTGCGAGTATTTCGACTGGTCTATAGGTTATAAAGAGCCTTCGCAGGAGTTCATTGCTCGTTCATTAAGTTTGCTCAAACCTGGAGGGGAATGCGGGCTACTCGTGTCAACAGGCGTTTTTCTGAAGCATCATGACAAAAGTAAAGCATTTAGGGAACGTTGGTTAGAGGAAACTATCATTAAGATTGTTGTCAATTTTGCCCATGTCCGTCATGAGTTCTTTAACGCAGACGCTCCCTTTGCATTTGTACATTTTGTAGCTAATCCTCCTCCTTTAGACCATTGGGTTCAGTACTGGTCAGCTAAAAAGACAGAGATTGTGAATAAAGCTCAGGCTGTTGTTCTGACGCAACCAGACATCCGGCAGGTAAAGCAGCTTGATCTTGCCTGTAATGATTTTCTCTGGAAGATCTACTGGTGGGGAAATCATCGGAATGCAGCTTTAATCAAAGCTTTACGGATGAATACAACGCTGGGAGAATTAGCAGAGAGGAGAAAGTGGCCTAAAGGATTGGGCTTCAAAGATCCTAGTTCAGACCCGAAGAAAAATCTTAGTAGTGATTGGTTGCTAGATTACAATGCACTTCCTACAGATAACTTTAGAAGGTATGGGCAGATTAAGTCTACTGAACTGAAGCCTGTTCCTACTGATGTTCATAGACGTGGTGATGACCAACTTCAAACTGGTTGGCGATTGTTAATTGGGCAAGGTATAACTCAGAGTCATAACACAAATGGAAGAGTAGAGGTACGGCTTGAGCACGAGAGTTACTGTTTTCGCAGTTCAATATTCGGTATAAACATAGATAATACGGAGGATTGGGAACGCAAAGTACTTGTCGGAATCATCTGGTCCTCACTAGCCCGTTTCTACTATTTCATGACAGCAAGTTCCTGGGGTACATGGCATCACCAATTACACCTTGAGGAAGCTATGAGTTTACCCGTGCGATTTCCTAAAGAAGGAAAGTTACGCGAAGAAATCTTAGAAACTGTGAATACACTAATGAATTTACCTGTTCATGGCTTCATGGTCGGCGATATATTAGAAGAGACTGCTCTATTAGAACAAAGGCTGGATAATGCTATTTTCGACTTGTACCAATTAAGTGAGTCTGAACGCGATTTAGTGCTAGACCTTTGTGAAGTAAACCTCGAATTCCTCTATCGGGATATCAAGAGCAATGCAGCACGTCCAGTAGAGCATTTTCCTCCGTCTCCACAAGGGATCATTAAGGATCTTCCAGTTGAGAGGCGACGAGAGCGAGGGCTTGAGGGCTATCTCTATCCATTTCTCAAAATATGGAATCGAGAAATTGCACTGGAAGGTGAGTTTCGTTGGCGTATTATACGTCCGCAACATATTCCAATGATTGCTGTGGTTTTTACTACTCAGGAGGTAGGCGATCCATTACCTGCTATAGACACGACTGATGAAGAAGAATGGGACGGAGCGCTGAAGCGTTGTAGCGAGGCTCTTAGGCAGCCAGTAAGCCAACGCATCTACATTGATAGTATGGTGCGTGTGGTGACCGACACAGAGATTTACATCATTAAACGTGATGAGCGTAGGCTCTGGACACGCAGTATGGCGCGTGAGGATGCAGAAGCAACTCTGGTGCAGATGATGCACTTACAAGAAATGATGCAAGAAACTGTGTAGGACAATTAAATGGGGAGAGTTAGTATTCTCAAGCAAAGCCCAGAGAGGCCGAGCAGGTGGACAGAATTCACGCAGCATGTCGTACAATTAATAACCGAAGCACTATTTCTACTTAGAGAGAGGAATAATCTTATAAAGGATGAGCGGGAAGTGAATAGGTTACTGTACCAATGTATTATTGAAGTCAACTATAATTTGGGCATAGATTTTTTACCAGCATTCGACGCGAAAAATCCTCCTCACCTAGTAGATAAGCAAAAAGCTAAACGCGAGGATAGCATACCTGATTTCTACTGGCCTATTATGGATCATACAGCGAGCTATGAGCACTGGCATCGTAATTATGTTCTTGAATGTAAACTGCTAGGTAAGCCAACGAGTAGTAGTTGGGTACTAACCAGGGAGTACGTCAAAGACGGAATACTGCGTTTCTTTCTGGAAGAAAAGGGATACGGGAAAGGCTGTGAAACAGGGGCTATGGCAGGTTATGTGCAAGATCAAGGTATGGAATTCGATACCATATTAGATGAAGTAAACTCATACATCGCAAAACATGAACCCACCATCCCTGCTCTTGCCATTCCTGCAAATGGTTGGCAAACACAAGGAGTCAGCTATCTCAAACACACATTCCGGCGTTCTTTTATTCCTTTATCTTTCTCTCTCCAACACTTTTGGGTCGATATGCGAGACTGCCAGTTTCTCGCAGACTCAACCAACACAGTAGATTCTTCTGCTGAACAGCAACACCAGTCATCTCATAGGAAAAACAACAAGAAAACAGCATTTAAGCAGAAACCCAGCCCGAAAGTATCTACTCAAAAACCTTATCAACTAGTGCTCCCTGCCGATCAAGGACAAGAGACCTTTTAATATATTGAATATCGCAAGAAAAATCGACCACGACTGAATAAAACCCCTTCTTCATCCATCAAGAAAATCCCATCATCGACACCCACCCCCCTCAAACGGTATAATAAAGGGAACCTACCAATAGCCAGCAGAAACACCGGTGGAATGAACGAAAAAATCCAATCAGTCCTTAATTCACTGCCACATAAACCGGGCATGTATATTATGAAGGATGCCGAGGGCACCATTCTCTACGTGGGGAAGGCGATCTCGCTTTATAACCGCGTGCGCTCGTATTTCCAGGAATCGACCGACCTCAGCCCCAAGAATAGAAGTATGGTGGCAAAGATCGAGGATATCGAGTTTCTCGTCGTCAAGAACGAGGTCGAGGCGCTGGTGCTGGAGAGCAATTATATTAAAGAGTATCGCCCCAGGTACAATGTGCTGATGCGCGACGACAAGAGCTATCCGTACATCAAGGTCTCGCTCACGGAGGATTTTCCCAGGGTCTACCGCGTGCGCAGTTTTCACCGTGACGGCAATCGCTACTTTGGCCCCTATACCAATTCGGGGGCGGTAGATGCCACGTTGGACCTGTTGAACAAGCTGTTTGCCTTTCGCACCTGCCGCTATGATGCGAGTGCGTGGGCGCCGCCTGCGCAGGGTGATCCTCCCGCGGCATGGAAGCAAAAATTGTTGCCACGCCCCTGTACGCAGTACTATATCCACCGCTGTATTGCTCCCTGTGTCGCCTATGCCACGCGCGAAGAGTACAACGCGGTCATCAAACAGGTAATCCTCTTTTTAGAGGGCAAGCACGATGAAGTGGTGAAATCGCTGCAAGAGAAGATGCAGGCGGCGGCGGAGAACCTGAACTTCGAGGAGGCGGCGCGCATGCGCGATCGCATCCAGGCGGTTGAGCGCGTACTTGAGAAGCAGCGCATCATTTCCACAGAGGGACAGGACGACCAGGATGTGATTGCTTTTGCCAGCGGCGAGGATGAGACGTGCGCGATGACCTTCTTCTTCCGCAATGGCAAGCTGATCGGACGCGAATTTTTTATCTTGCAGGGGACGCGCGATAGCAGCCCGGGCGAGGTCATGGCCTCCTTCCTGCAGCAGTTCTATGAAAGTTCGCCGCATATTCCGCCGGAACTGGTCGTCGAGGTAGAGCCGGATGATCGCGCCGTCATACAGACGTGGCTGCGCGAGAAACGCAAGGGAGCGATCACCATTACCGCGCCCAAACGCGGAGACAAACTGCGCCTCATCGAGATGGTGAAGCAGAACGCGCGCGAGGTGCTGGAGCAGCAACGCATCAAGTGGCTGACCGATAGCCAGAAGACACAACTGGCTCTGGAGGAGCTGCAGGAAGCGCTCAATCTCGCGGCTCCCCCACAGCGCATCGAGTGTTACGATATCTCGAATACGCAGGGCACGAACTCGGTGGGCGCAATGGTGGTTTTTGAGGCGGGACGGCCCAAAACCAGCGAGTATCGCCGCTTCAAAATCAAGACCGTCGAGGGGCCAAATGACTTCGCCAGCCACCAGGAAGTGCTGCGCCGCAGGTTTCGCGCTGTAGCAAAACAGGCCTCCGCCGAGGCGAGCACTCAATCCATTGCGTCCAATGGTAGTGGTGTGCCCGATACTGCCAGCGATGAACCGGCCCTGGCGGGTAGCCAATTGCAGCACGATTGGGCCATGCCGGATTTAATTATTATCGATGGTGGCAAGGGCCAACTCAGCGCGGCGATGGAGGTGCTACAGGAACTGCACATCGATATACCGACAGTAGGACTGGCCAAAGAGAACGAAGAAATTTTTACCCCGGGTTCACCGGACCCGATACTATTGCCCCGTTCCTCGCAAGGCCTCTACATGGTGCAGCGTATCCGCGACGAGGCCCACCGCTTTGGCATTACTTACCATCGCAAATTGCGCTCCGATCGCACATTTAAATCTGTGCTGGACGAAATACCGGGTATTGGTCCCAAGCGCAAGCAGGCCTTGATGAAACATTTTGGCTCGGTACGAGCGATGAGCGTGGCCAGCGTGGAGGACCTCGCGGCCCTCGATGGCATGACCCGCGATGCCGCGGAGAAGCTCAAGGAGTATATTGGCCGTGGCGAGTAATGGGGAATAAATTGTTCGCCATATTGCGTTTTAATGTATAGAATATTCAGATAACCTTCAGGCACCCACGAGGGATGTCATCTCCCCTTGTGGGTACCTTGTTCTTACTTATTCGTTATTTAGCACTCTCCTCTTGTAATTGACAATCAGTACAACGTGCGTTAGTATAGTAAAAGAAGGGTAGCCTCAAGGTCTACCCCGTCGTGTGCATTGGAGGAGCAGCCCAGGTGGCTGTTCAGACCTTTTAGGGGTGATAAGCAGTATGCCGACCTATGAATATCTCTGTCAGGCGTGTAGCCACCGTTTTGAGCAGTGGCAAAAAATGATCGATGATCCACTAGTAACCTGCCCTGAATGTGGCGGGCACATTCGCAGGGTGTTTTTCCCCGCCGGTATCGTCTTCAAAGGCTCTGGATTTTATAAGACCGATCATCGCAGTTCACCAGCTGCAGCGGATGCTAATGGTCACTCGACGAAGGGTGAAGAGGCAGCCACTAGTGCCGCTAGTAATGAGTCAAAGGCTGCCAGCGATGGCAAGTCAACCACGACCGAAACCAGTTCAGATAGCAAAGGCACCTCCACAGGCAAAAATAAGGCGCCAGCCGCTACTACAACGGCTACAAAGTAGGGGTCTGGTTTACCATTGCTCTTGACCTAACAAGGTATAATACAGCTTTCAACCGTTTTCCCTGGCGGTTTCACAGAAATACCTATTATTGAAAGCTGATCTTCAAGGGGTTTATATGGCAGAGACGGCACTTGCTGCAATTCAGCGCAGGCAGATTGAAATTACGATTGGTGAGTTATTGCTTACCGATGACCATTATATGCGTCTGGAGATTACCGAACGTTTGCGCCATCTCATTGCTCACGCTGATAGGACGCTGGATAAGTCGCAACTCAGCGAGGGAGCTTTAGAAGAGTTGGAAGAATTAAATTTACTCCATTAACCAAACGGCTTTGTCCGTTTGGTTAATGGAGTAAAAGCCTCGGTTCCCCCCCCCAATATTCCTAGAAACACGTTCTTTTCGCATACCTGCATGTATAATTAGTATACACTCCCTGACACAATAGGTAGGTGTAGGGGATAGGGAGACATAAAGGTATGCAAGTTCAGCGCCAGCAAACACAGGATGAGATCATAGAGGCTCTGCAACGCCAGGTTGACGAGCTGACAGAAGCTAATTTCTTACTAGAGGATCGATTGGCGCGTAAAGAGCAGTTTATTGCTATGATTGCCCACGAATTGCGCGGTCCACTGACTCCTATCATCAGCTACTCACAGATGGTGTCTCGTCCCACACAACGACCAGAGACAATCCAGCGCGGAACAAAGATTATTATCAGCCAGGCCAGACGTTTGACACGCCTTGTCAATGACTTGCTTGATTCGTCCCGCCTGAGTTCGGGCCAGTTTACGTTGGTACGGCAGGCGTGCGATATCGTGGCATTGGCAAGTGAGGTTGTGGAGGGATTGCGCCCAGTCGCCCCGTATCATACATTGGTATTGGAGATTCCCTCGACTGCTGTCATTGGCAAATGGGATCGCGGGCGTCTGGAACAGGTGCTGGGAAACCTGCTGGATAACGCAATCAAGTATTCTGACGAGCATACTACTGTCACGGTTCGGATCTGGGAAGAGGACGAAAGCGACGATAGCGTGCATGTCAGCGTCCATAACCAGGGTGCCAGTATTCCCTCGGCTGAGATAGGGCAGCTTTTCCGCCCCTATGTACGCTTACAGGCAACCAGCGAGCGCGAGGGCTCCGGCCTGGGGTTGCACATCACCAGGAGTATTATCGAAGCGCATGGAGGTGTACTGCGTCTAGTACCGCACACTGCTGAAGACCAGGGGGCAACCTTCTCATTTGACCTGCCCTTACGTTGAACAAACCGCTCCAGCCGCGCACATAGCCATAACAGAGAGGCTGCTAAAGTTGCCTTGACATTGGCTATATTACTGATGTATTATCCTCAGGTAGGATATTTTCCCATTTTTGCAGGATTTATGGGCGGTTGCTGAAATTGGTAGACAGGGCAGACTTAGGATCTGTTGGT
>JRHI01000015.1_pt1 | contig 147190 bp, 144 predicted proteins | sample 215371 | NCBI WGS metagenome assembly JRHI01 (sample SAMN02929681, study PRJNA255918) | sediment metagenome | biome: cave system; feature: Ice Cave; material: Sediment; isolation source: sediment from deep within a dark volcanic ice cave with no known source of... ...
CTGCACAAGATGCCGCTGTTCGTGTGGAGCGTGCTGGTGACGGCCTTCCTCTTGCTGCTGTCGCTCCCGGTTCTCGCCGGCGCCATCACGATGCTGCTGACCGACCGCAACTTCGGCACCTCGTTCTTCAATGCGCAGGGCGGCGGCGATCCCCTTCTCTACCAGCATCTGTTCTGGTTCTTCGGGCACCCCGAGGTCTACATCCTCATCCTGCCAGGCTTCGGCATGGTCAGCCACATCGTGTCGACGTTCTCCAAGAAGCCCGTGTTCGGATACCTCGGCATGGCCTACGCCATGGTCGCTATCGGTCTCGTGGGCTTCATCGTGTGGGCCCATCACATGTATGCGGCCGGCATCAGCGTAAACACGCAGGCCTACTTCGTGTTCGCCACCATGGTGATTGCGGTGCCGACGGGCGTGAAGATCTTCTCGTGGATCGCCACCATGTGGGGCGGGTCGATCAGCCTCCGCGTGCCCATGCTGTGGGCCCTGGGCTTCATCTTCCTGTTCACCGTCGGCGGCGTGACCGGCGTGATGCTGGCCAACGCGGGCGTCGACCGCGCCCTGCACGACACCTACTACGTCGTTGCGCACATCCACTACGTGCTGTCGCTCGGCGCCGTCTTCGCCATCTTCGCCGGCTGGTACTACTGGTTCCCGAAAATGACGGGCTATATGTACAACGAGACGCTGGGCAAGCTGCACTTCTGGCTGACCTTCATCGGCGCCAACGTGCTGTTCTTCCCGCAGCACTTCCTGGGCCTGTCCGGCATGCCCCGCCGCTACGCGGATTATCCCGACGCCTTCGCGTTCTGGAACGGAGTGTCCTCGACCGGCGCCTACATCACCTCGCTCGGCACGCTCGTGTTCCTGCTCGGTGTGGTCGTCGCGTTTTCGAGAAAACAGGTCGCCGGCGCCAACCCGTGGGGCATCGGCGCGACCACGCTCGAGTGGACGCTGCCTTCGCCGCCCGCATTCCATTCCTACGAGACGCTGCCGCGCATCGAGGCGGCTGGCCACCACTAAGGGCATGCGAGATTTGAAGTTCGATAAAAGCGACGGGCGGGGCGGTTCGGTTCCGCCCGTTGCGATAGAAACGGCAAGAAGCGGCGAGAAAAGCCGCGTGATTAGACAAGGCCCCACGCGCGGGGCCGCAGGTGAGAGATGCAAGGGACGGGCGTAGAAACCGAGATCGGACGCGTCGGCCCGGCCGAGTCGAGCGTCGGCGACTTCGTGCAGTTGATGAAGCCGCGCGTGATGTCGCTCGTTGTGTTCTCCGCGTTGACCGGGATGGTTGTCGCGCCGGGCAGCATCCATCCGGTGCTGGCAATCATCGCGCTGCTCTCGATCACCATCGGCGCGGGCGCCTCGGGCGCCCTTAATATGTGGTACGACGCCGACATCGACGCGCGCATGGCTCGCACCGCGGCCCGCCCCATTCCGCGCGGCCGCCTCACGCGCGACGAGGCCTTGAGCTTCGGCGCGGTGCTTGCGGTCTTCTCCATCCTGACGCTGGGCGTGCTCGTCAACTGGACGGCCGGCATCCTGCTCGCCATCACCATCGCCTTCTACCTCTTTGTCTACACCATGTGGCTCAAGCGGCGGACGCCGCAGAACATCGTCATCGGCGGCGCCGCCGGCGCCTTTCCCCCGATGATCGGCTGGGCCGCGGTCACGGGTTCGGTCAGCATCGAGAGCGTGCTGCTGTTCCTCATCATCTTCATGTGGACGCCGCCGCACTTCTGGGCGCTCGCGCTCTACCGCTGCCGCGACTACGAGCGCGTCGGAGTGCCGATGCTGCCGGTGGTGGCGGGCCCCGCGGAGACGCGGCGCCAGATCTGGCTCTACTCGCTCGTGCTCGTGGTGCTGGCGCTGGTGCCTTCGTTCATCGGCATGGCCGGCGTCGCCTACCTGATCGCGGCAGTCGGGCTTGGCGCGACGTTCCTCTACCTCACCTGGCGCGTGCGCAAAATCACCGAGGGGCGCGAGGCTGACGCTGCGGCGCGCCACCTGTTCGGTTTCTCGATCCTCTATCTCTTCCTGCTGTTTGCCGTGATGCTCGTCGAGCACCTGGCGCGGCTGTGGCTCATTTGAGGTCGCAACGGTGGCGCTCGTCATGAACAGCGACGCAGACGAGGAGCGGCAGCGCCTGAAGCGGCAGCGGATGCGCTCGCTCGCCATCGCGCTGGCGCTCGGCGCGCTGGTGGCACTCTTCTATATCGCGACGATTGTGCGCATGGGCGGCAACGCCCTCAACCACGGCATGTAACCGGGAGCAACGCTCAGTGATGGCGGAGGACGGCAACGGCGGTGAGAAGGTGGGAGCGCAGCGGCGCGACCGCACCGTCGTCGTCGCCTGCGTCGCCATGGTGGCTGCCATGGCCGGCCTGTCCTACGCAGCGGTGCCGCTCTATCGCCTCTACTGCCAGGCGACCGGATACCAGGGCACCACGCAGCGCGCGGCCAAGCCCTCAGATACCGTGCTCGACCGCACGGTCACGATACGCTTCGACGCCAACGTCTCGCCCGAACTGCCGTGGAAATTCGAGCCGCTGCAGCGGAGGCTGGACGTGAAGATCGGCGAGAACACGCTCGCCCTCTACCGCGCGACCAACACCTCCGACAAGCCGGTCACGGGAACGGCCGTGTTCAACGTGGCGCCCGAGTCGGCGGGCCTGCACTTCATCAAGGTGCAGTGCTTCTGCTTCACCGAGCAGCGCCTCGAGCCTGGCCAGACGGTCGACATGGCGGTTTCGTTTTACATCGATCCGAACTGGACCGAGGACGATGACACCAAGGACGTTTCCGAGCTGACGCTGTCCTACACCTTCTATCCAGTGCAGAAGCCGCAGGAGAAGACGGGCAAGACGGCATCGAGCGGGACGCGAGCCGGCGGATGAAACTCCGGCAGCAGGCATAGCAACGCAAACATCGAGCGACAGATAACACGAACGGGGACTTCGGGAGATTAAGGAAATGGCCGCGACGCACGCCAAGCACCACGACTACCATCTCGTCAATCCGAGCCCATGGCCGCTCACAGCGTCGATCTCGGTGCTGTTCGTGACCATCGGGCTCGTCATCTGGATGCGCTCCATGAGCGGCGGCGCGGGCCTCTTTGGCGCGCACGGGCCGTGGGTGTTCATCGTCGGCGTCGCCGGCCTGGTGACGACCGCTTTCATGTGGTGGCGCGACGTGATCCGCGAGGGCGTCGAGGGCGACCACACTCCCGTCGTGCAGCTCCACTTCCGCTACGGCATGATCCTCTTCATCGCCTCGGAGGTGATGTTCTTCGTCGCCTGGTTCTGGGCCTATTTCGATGCGGCTCTGTTCCCCGCTGGCGTGCACGATCTTCTGAATTCGACTGATATCGTCGGCATGGTCAGCCGCGACCAGCTCACCGGTGGCCACTGGCCGCCGCAGCCCGTCGACGGCACCGGCGTGACGATCCCGGCGAGCGGCGCTCCGACGCCCGGCATGTTCGAGCACACCTTCGATCCGTGGCACATCCCGCTCTTGAACACGCTGATCCTGCTGACCTCGGGCGTGACGGTGACGTGGGCACACCACGCGCTGCTGCACAACAACCGCCGCGGCCTGATCATTGGCCTCATCCTGACCGTGCTGCTGGGCGCCACCTTCACCTTCTTCCAGGCCTACGAGTACGCGCACGCCGCCTTCAGCTACGCCGGGCACATCTACGGCTCGACGTTCTTCATGGCGACGGGCTTCCACGGCGCGCACGTCATCATCGGCACGATCTTCCTCACCGTGTGCCTGTTGCGAGCGCTGGCGGGTGCCTTCACGCCCAAGGCCCACTTCGGCTTCGAGGCGGCAGCTTGGTACTGGCACTTCGTCGACGTTGTGTGGCTGTTCCTCTTCGCCTGCATCTACGTCTGGGGTGCCGGACCCAACCCCGGTGGCCACGTCGGCTAGCCGCGCGGATCGGTTCACCCGAAATCCTGAACCGGGGCGCCCGACTTGGCGCCCCGTTTTGTTTGCCGCGGCCAGCGTGTCGCTGCCTGCTGCGGCCTCCGATGTGCTAAGGCTTCCATCGGTGCGGTGCACACCCGCACTGCTGCCCTTTCGATCGGAGCTGCCTTGCCGCCAGAGCCAAAAACCTCGCTGCTGCGCGCCTGGCTGCTCGCGCGCTGTCCGGCTTGCGGTTGCGGACCGCTGTTCCGCAACGTGCTCGAGCTGCGCGAAGGTTGCGACAAGTGCGGCATGAGCTACCGCTTCATCGACACGGGCGACGGCCCTGCCGTGTTCGCGATCTTCATCCTGGGCTTTCTCGTCCTGGGCCTCGCGCTCTACGTCGAGTTCACCTACGAGCCGCCCACATGGGTGCACGTCGTGCTGTGGGGCGGGCTGACGCCCCTGATCGCGCTCGTTCTCCTGCGCGTCCTGAAGGCCGGGCTGATCGCGCTGCAGTACAAGCACAAGGCCGAGGAAGGCCGCCTCGCCCGGGATTGATGCGTGTATTGATGCGCGTGTTACCGCGAGCAAGCAGATGCTGAGCGCACCCCGAGCCAGGGCCCTTCTGTGGCCCGTCGTGATGACCGTCATCGGCGTCGTGTTCCTCGTCGCGCTCGGCAACTGGCAGATGCGTCGGCTTGCCTGGAAGGAGGGGCTTATCGCCGCAATCGCGAAGCGGGCCCACGCCGCGCCGGTGCCGCTCGCCGATGCCGAGCAGCGCGGCGGCGACGTCGAATACCTGCGCGTCAAGGCGACGGGCAAGCTCCTCAACGACCGCGAGCTCGACTTCTACGCCTTCGACGAGCAGGCCGGCGTGGGTTGGCACATCGTGACGCCGCTGCAGCTCGCCGACGGCAGCGTCGTGCTCGTCAACCGCGGCTTCGTGCCGGACGAGCTGAAGGATCCCGCCAAGCGGCAAGAGGGCGAGCCCGCCGGCGACGTCGAGATCGTCGGACTCGCGCGCAAGCCGGAGACGCCCGGCGCCTTCACGCCCGCGAACGATGCCGGCAAGAACGTCTGGTATTGGCGCGATATTTCCGCCATGGCCGCGGCCGCAGTGCCCGGCGACAAGACCCGCGTCGTCCCCCTCGTCATCGACGCCGAGCTCGAGCCGCGTCCGCCCGGGGGGTGGCCCAGGGGCGGCGTGACCCGCCTTGAGCTGCCGAATCGGCATCTCGAGTACGCGCTGACCTGGTACGGCCTGGCTGCGGCGCTTCTCGGCGTGTTCGCCGCGTTTGCCGTCACGCGCTGGCGCCAGCCGCCCGGCTGAGCCCGAAATATCCCCGCAATCTCCGGGTATTAACACTTCTGTGCGCGGGCGCTCCCCGGAGCCCGTCGTTCGCTTGTTCGGGCCCCCCCGGGCCTCTAGGGTGCTCGTAAATGGAAGCGGCAATCGGCAAGAGATAAGCGGCGCGTGGACTACATTTCGACCAGAGGCGAAGCCCCGACGCTTGGCTTCGAGGACGTGCTGCTGGCGGGCCTGGCGCGCGACGGCGGGCTCTATGTGCCCAAGGCGTGGCCGCAGCTTTCGCCCGACGCCATCGCCGCGCTCGCCGGCCGGCCGTTCGCGGAGGTCGCGGTCGAGGTCATCCACCCGTTCGTCGGCGCTGCGCTCTCGCGTGATGAGCTGCGCGGCATGACGGAAGATTCCTACGCCCGTTTCGGCCACGCGGCCGTCACGCCGCTCGTCCAGATCGCGCCCAACCGCTTCATCTTAGAGCTGTTCCACGGGCCGACGCTCGCCTTCAAGGACGTGGCGATGCAACTCTTGGCGCGCCTCATGGATCGCGTGCTCGCTAAGCGCGGCCGCCGCGCGACCATCGTCGGCGCTACTTCCGGCGATACCGGCGGCGCGGCGATCGAGGCCTTCCGGGGCTCCTCGCGCGTCGATGTCGTGATCCTCTTTCCCGAGGGCCGCGTCTCCGACGTGCAGCGGCGCATGATGACGACGCCGACGGAGGAGAACGTGCACGCGGTTGCCGTGCGCGGCACCTTCGACGATTGCCAAGCCCTGGTCAAAGGCATGTTCAACGACCACGCCTTCCGCGACCGCACGGCGCTGTCGGGCGTCAACTCTATCAACTGGGCGCGCATTGCTGGCCAGATCACCTACTACTTCACGGCCGCCGCGGCGCTGGGAGCGCCCGACCGCGCGGTGTCGTTTGCGGTGCCGACCGGCAACTTCGGCGACATCTTTGCGGGCTATGCGGCAAAGCGCATGGGTCTGCCCATCGGGAAGCTCGTCATCGCCTCCAACGTCAACGACATCCTGCCGCGCACACTCGCCACCGGTTCCTACGAGATGCGCGAGGTCGTCGCCACCACGTCGCCGTCGATGGACATCCAGATTTCCTCCAATTTCGAGCGCTATCTGTTCGAGGCTTCGGGCCGCGATGCCGCGCTGATCCGCGCCAAGATGGGAGCCTTGCGGCAGGAGGGGCGCTTTGACCTGGGGCCGCTCAAGTCCAAGATGCAGCAGGAATTCGCCGCCGAAGCCGCGAGCGAAAAGGACGTGGCCGAGGCTATCGGGCGCTTGCGGGACGAGTGCGGCTACCTCATGGACCCGCACACCGCGTGCGGCGTGGTCGCGGCCGAGCGCGCGCTCGGGCCCGACGGGGCGACGCCGCAGGTCGTGCTGTCCACGGCCCACCCGGCCAAATTTCCCGATGCGATTGCCGCCATAACCGGAAAGCGCCCGGCGCTGCCCGAGCGGCTCTCGGGCCTGCTCACGGCACACGAGCGCTTCGCCGTGATCGATAACGACCTGAGAGAGGCAGAGCGCCTCGTCGAGAGCGTCACACGCGCGACCAGCGAGGGCACGGCATGACGCCGACTATCTCGACGCTCCCGAACGGCCTGCACGTGGTCACGCAGGCGATGCCGAACCTGGAGACGGTGTCGCTGGGGCTGTGGGTGGGCGCCGGCGCACGCCACGAGAGCGACCGCGAGCACGGGATTTCGCACTTTCTCGAACACATGGCCTTCAAGGGAACGAAGCAGCGCAGCGCGCAGGAGATCGCCGAGGAGATCGAGCAGGTCGGCGGCGAGCTCAACGCGGCGACGAGCCTCGAGACCACCGCTTATTACGCCCGCGTCCTAAAGGGCGACGAGGGTGTCGCGCTCGGCCTCATCGCGGACATTCTGCAAAAGGCGGCGTTCGGCCGTCCGGAGCTCGAGGGCGAGCGCCAGGTGATCCTGCAGGAGATCGCCGCGACCCGCGACAGCCCCGACGACATTGCCTACGATCTTCTCCACGATGCAGCCTTTCCAAGCCAGCCCGTCGGCCGCGCAATTCTCGGTACGCCCGAGAGCGTGAAGCGCTTCACCGCAGCCGACCTGAAAGGTTTTCTGCGTCGCCGCTATCGCCCTGAAAACATGGTGCTTTCGGCCGCTGGCGCCGTCCGTCACGCAAGCATCCTTCGCCACGCTGAAGCCCTATTCGGCGGGCTCACTGGCGGAGGCCGCACCGCAAGGGAACGAGCGGCCGCGTACGTCGGGGGGACGCGCGTCTCGGAGAAGCCTTTCGAGCAGAGCCATCTGTTGATCGGTTTCCCCAGTCCGTCCTACCGCGAGGGGGAGTTTTTCACCGCCCAGGTGTTCTCGGGGCTGTTCGGGGGCGGAATGTCATCCCGCCTGTTCCAGGAGGTTCGCGAGAAGCGCGGCCTCTGCTACGCGATCTACTCGACCGCGTGGGGCCTCAAGGATGTCGGGCTCTTCGGACTGCATGCGGCCACGGGAGCGCAACTGATGGGCAAGCTCATCGACGTCGTGGGAGCGGAGCTGAAGCGCGCAGCGGATGCGGCGCCGAGCGCAGCCGAGCTCGGGCGCTCCAAGGCGCAGCTCAAGGCGGGGCTGTTGATGAGCTTGGAAAGCTCGTCTGCGCGGGCCGAGCAGATGGCGCGCCACCTCCTGAGCCACGGCCGCGTCGTGCCGGCAGAGGAGCTGATTGCCAAGGTTGATGACGTGACGGCTGAGCGCGTGCGCGACTTTGCGGGCAAGCTCGCCGCAAGCACGCCGTCGATCGTCGTTGTCGGCAGCGGCAAGAAATCGCTCAAGTACGCGCGTCAGGCCGAGAGCATGACGCACCACTAGCCCTTGAGGAGCGGCGCATGGCGTTCTTGAGGTCGAGCATCACGCAGGACGCGGTCGGCATCGTGCGCGGGCGCGGCGTCTGGCTGCGCTTGCCGATGATGGGCGACTATGCGCCATGGGCCGAGCTGCGCACGCGCAGCCGCGAGCATCTAACTCCCTGGGAGCCCGTGTGGCAGCGCGATGAGCTTTCGCGCAGCTCCTTCCGCCGCCGCGTGCGCCACTACCAGCGCGAGGCGCGCGAGGATCTGGGCTACGCTTTCCTCATCTTCCGCGACGCCGACGACAAGCTGATCGGCGGCCTTACGCTGTCGAATGTGCGCCGCGGCGTAACGCAGGCCGCGGTGCTCGGCTACTGGCTCGGGCTGCCGTTCGTGAAGTATGGATACATGACGGAGGCTGTCTCGGCGGTCGCTACGTTCGCGTTCGAGGATCTGCACCTGCACAGGCTCGAGGCCGCGACGATGCCCGGGAACGTCGCTTCGATCGGCGTGCTGGAGCGTAACGGCTTCCGCGCCGAGGGACTCGCGCGCCGGCTCCTGAAGATCAACGGCACGTGGGAGGACCATGTGCTGCACGGCCTTTTGTCCGAGGAATTCTCGCGCGCTCCCGGTCGTCCGGAGGCGCACACCGCATGAGGGCTGAGCGCCACGAGGCCGGACGATTGCGCGAGCGGGCGATGGCCGCGTGCTTCGCGCTGCTCGTCCTGCTGTGCGCGCTCGTCGCGGTTCCCGAGCACGCGCTCGCCTTGAAGCCCATCGTCGTCGACCCCGACCAGGACCGCATCGAGATTACGGCGTTGCGCGACTTCGCCGAGTTCTACGACGGCCGCGGCGATAGCCTGCAGGTCGAGACCGCGCCCGCCGCCGACGGCATGAAGGGGCGCATCTCGGTGACCGCCAAGACGTCCGGCACCAGTCCCAACTGGCTGGTGTTCGCGCTATCGAACCCGACCGACAAGCCGATCGAGCGCTGGCTCACCGCCGAGCGCTACAACGTCATCGGCTCGGGCGCGGTGTGGCCCGACCTCGACGCGCAGCGCATCGAGGCGGTGACGCCGTCGATGGATTTCGTGCCCGACCGTATCAAGAGCGACCGCGCCGACATCTTCCGCATCACGCTGGAGCCGGGGCGCACCGTCACCTACGTCGCTGAGCTATCGTCGGACCGCTTCGCGCGCATCTACCTCTGGAAGCCGATCGACTATGAGCTCAAGTCCCGCGACCGGCTGCTGTTCAACGGCATCCTCTTAGGCCTGACGGGCCTGCTCGCCATCTTCCTGACCGCGATCTTCGCCGCAAACCACAAGGCGATCTTCCCGAGCGCCGCGCTCGTCGCCTGGTGCGTGCTCGCTTACCTGTGCGTCGACTTCGGCTTCTTCCACAAGCTGTTCCAGCTCCGGCCCGAGGACAACGCCGTCTATCGAGCGGCGAGCGAATCCGCGGTCGCCGCGAGCCTCGTCATCTTCCTGTCGGTGTTTCTGCGCATCGCTTTCTGGCACGGCCTCATCCGCATGCTGTTCACGGTGTGGATCATCGCGCAGCTGACGCTTGTCGCCGTTGCCGTCATTGACCCGCGCCTCGCCTCGACGTTTGCGCGCACCTCGTTCCTGGTGATCGGCGCCGTCGGGGGCGGGTTCACGCTGTTTCTCGCGCTGCGCGGCCAGGACCGGGCGCTATCGCTGATCCCCACGTGGATCCTGTTCCTCATCTGGATCTTTGCGACCGCGATGACGCTCACGGGCCGGCTTGCCGGAGACGTCGTAGTCTCGAGCCTCGTTGCCGGGCTCGTGCTTATCCTCGTTCTGATCGGCTTCACCGTCACCCAGTTCGCCTTCCGCTCGCGCGAGCCGCTCTACGGCACCGCGCCCGGCGAACTGCAGCTGCGTGCGCTCGCCGTCGACGGCGCCGGCTCCGCGGTGTGGGAATGGAATGCGCGCCGCGACGAGATCAAGGTGAGCCCCCTGATCGAAGCCTCCCTCGGGCTCGGCCCAGGCGAGCTTTCAACCAAGGTCGACGACTTCATCAAGCACCTGCACCCCGCCGACCGCGACCGCTTCCGGCTCATGCTGTGGTCCATGCAGGAGCGCACGTGGGCCAAGATCCGCACCGATTTCCGGATGCGCCACGCGGACAATACCTACCGCTGGTTCGAACTCGAAGCCTCCAGCGTGCCCAACCAGGACACGCGCGCTGTCCGCTGCGTCGGTCTTATCCGCGACGTGACGGACGCCAAACGCGCGCACGAGCGGCTCCTGCATGATGCTGTGCACGACAGTCTCACGGGGCTCCCCAACCGCGAGCTTATGCTCGACCGCCTCAGCGTGGCGGTGATGCGGGCGAAGGCGAACGAAGGCATCCGCCCGAGCGTGTTCTGCATCGACATCGACAAGTTCAAGAGCGTGAACGTCTCCTTCGGTCTCGTCGTCGGCGACAGCCTTCTGTTGACGGTCGCCCGTCGCCTGCAGAGCCACCTCGGCCCGCAGGATACGCTCGCGCGCGTTGCCGGCGATCGTTTCGCCATCGTGCTGGTGGCCGAGCATGCGGCGCAGGACCTGGCAGCGCTCGCCGAACGCGTGCGCCGCTCGCTGCGCGCGCCGATCAAGATCGCGGGCCAGGAGATCGTGCTCACAGGCTCGGTCGGCATCGCCGTCTACGACGGCGGCGAGGGAAGCCATCTCGACCTCTACAAAGAGGCCGAGATCGCCATGTACCGCGCCAAGCGCGGCGGCTCCGACCGCGTCGAGATCTTCCGCCCCGAGATGCGCGCCGACCGCGACGACCGCGTGACGATCGAGAGCGATCTGCGCAAGGCGCTCGCCAAGAACCAGATCCGCGTCCTCTATCAGCCGATCATCTACCTGCCGACGGAGGAGCTTGCGGGCTTCGAGGCGTTGGTGCGGTGGGAGCATCCCAAGCGCGGCATGATGAACCCCGTCGACTTTATCCCCGTGGCCGAGGAGAGCGACCTGATCGTGCGCCTCGGCTCGCATGTTCTGCTCAAGGCTGCCCAGGAGGCCGCCCGCTGGCAGCGCGAGTTGCCTCGCGACGAGGACCCGCTGTTTGTCTCCGTCAACATCTCGAGCCGACAGCTATTCCGCCAGAACCTGGTCCAGGAGATCCGCCACATCCTCGGGCGCAACATCGTTCCGAAGGGCACGCTACGGCTCGAGATCACCGAAAGCCTCGTGATGGAGAACCCGGAGCAGGCGACCGAGATTCTCGAGTGGCTGCGCGGCGCCGGCGCCGAGCTCGCCATCGACGATTTCGGCACGGGCTACTCGTCGCTTGCCTACCTGCAGCGGTTCCCCTTCGACACCATCAAGATCGACAAGGCGCTGGTGCAATCGAGCGGCGCCAACAATGGTGCGGGCTCCGCCATCGTCCGCTCGATCGTCGCGCTCGCGCATGAGCTCGGCAAGAAGGTCGTCGCCGAGGGCGTGGAGACGCCGGAGGATGCGGGCTATCTGCGCTCAATTGGCTGCCAGTACGCGCAAGGGTTCTACTACGGCGAGCCGATGTCGGACCGCGACGTACTGGGGCTGCTGAAGATGGTGCGCAAGGCGGAGAACAAGCTGCGCCCGCGCGGCTTCTTCCGCGCCAAGGCGAAGGGGCCGGCGGGGGATCAGCAGAAGGTGCGCAAGAGGGTCGCCAAGCGCGCGCCCGAAGCCGAGGAGGCGTATGCCAACGGCGGCGCGCCGCCATCACCGGCCAGTGGAGGCGCGCTCCCCAACCGCACCGTGCGCCCCCGCACGCGGCCCGCCAACCCGGCGATGTTGCCGCCGCCTCCGCCACAGCAGGCGGCACTTCCGCCGCCGATGCGGTCGCCGCACCAGAACGGCAGCTTCCCCCCACCGGGGATGCCCGAGAATGGCGGTGGCTTCGCGCAGCACGTCGCGAATGGCGGCTTCCCGCAGGTAACGCATCAGAACGGCGGTTTCCCGCCGCCGATCCCCGGCGCCGGTTTCCCGCCAGAAGCTGCGCAGTCCTACGAGCCGCCATTCGGGGGCGAGACGATAGGCGGCAGCATGCCGCCATTCACGGCAGCGCCCATGCCGGCGTTTGGGACGGCTCCCGTCGCCGACATGGAGGACATCCCGCCGTCGTTCGGCGCGCCCGCATCGTTCGCGCCGCTGCCAATGTCGGGCGGCCCGCCTGCCATGAGCGATGCGATGCAGGATTTTGATCAGACCGACACCGATCCGGCCGATGAAGGCTTCGGTGACGCTCCAGCGGGGATGCCGCCCGAACCGCCCCATCTGGCGTTCCCGCCTCCTCCGGTGCCTATTCCGCCATCGATGGCGGACGGAGCCGGCCACGCCTCGCCCGATCAGTCGCCGCCGGATGAGACGCCGGATATGGGCGCCATTGCCGACGCGCTGCGACGCGTCGAGCGCGAAGGCCCGTCGACACAACCGCCCGCGCCCTCCCCTCAGGCTACAACAAGCCCGCTGCACGAGAGCCTCGCAGCCGCGCTGCCCGAGGCCGAACCGGCACCAGCACCGGCAGCGGCGCCCGCGCGTACCCCGGCTCCGGCGCGGCGTCCGGCCGCGCGTGCTCCAGCCGCCAGGCTCGCACCGAAGCGCCCCACGCCGGACTTCTCGGGCTTGCCGCCTTCGATGGCGCAGAGCCTTGCCAAGCTCGCGGGCGTGCCGTGGCCGCCGCAGCCGTCGACCGACGGCGCCGCCAAGGACGCGCGGCAGCTCGAGGAGGAGGTTGCCGGCGCGCCCGCGGCCAAGCCGCGCCGCGACGCTTAAGCGATTTCGGCGCTGATGGAGGCCAACCTACCGCGAGTGCCCTCAAGCGTGGCCGGCGTCGCTCACGAGATGCGAGGGATCGATGCCGATCTTCGCCAGCGCGCGCGTGTATTTCAAGTCGAGATCGGTGCCGAAGATCAGGTCGGGATCGGCGGGGCAGTTGAGCCAGCCGTTAGCTTGGATCTCGCTCTCGAGCTGGCCGGGCGACCAGCCGGCGTAGCCGAGCGCGAGAATCGCGCGGTTCGGACCGTTGCCGGCGGCTATCGCCTTCAGGATGTCGATCGTCGCCGTGAGGCACACGCCGTCCTCGATTGGTAGCGTCGAGTCGTTGACGAAATAGTCGGAGCTGTGCAGTACGAAGCCGCGCCCCGTCTCGACCGGACCGCCGACGTGGATCGACATGCCGCGCACGTTGTCGGACAAGCTGCCCTCCGGCGGTGAGGGCACGATGTTGAGCTTGGTCAGGAGATCGGGGAACGAGATGTGCGAGGCGCGCTGATTGATGACGAGACCCATCGCCCCGTCCTCGGAATGCGCACACATGTAGATCACCGAGCGCGCGAAGCGAGGGTCCGACATGATCGGCATGGCGATGAGGAGCTGGCCGTCGAGGTATCCTTCTCCGTTCGAGCGGCGCGTTGGGCGAGGCATCTTCATGGGGTCAAGACTAACGCGACGCGCGGCGGCGTGTGAAGCGGCCAATTGCGGCGGCAAACCTCTATCACCCGCATGCTGCCGCGACCGGCTGCCCGCCAATGTAGGCAATTTTTCATCAAGTCGTGATTTGCCGGCGGTTTGCGGGACGCTACAACGCTTGCCGAACCCGGGGCTGCATAGCCAGATAAGACACATCATGAAGCACGTTCATCTCGTCGGATTGTGCCTGCTGCTGGGGCTGCTTTCGGCGCTGACTTCGGTCGAGGCGGCGACGGGCCTTGCATCCGATTGGGTCGAGGGCCACAGCTCGCGCGCCCGCCTCATCGCCGGCAACGGCATGGCTGGCGTCGAGGTGGAGATGCCCGAGGGCTGGAAAACGTACTGGCGGACGCCGGGCGATGCCGGCGGCGTGCCGCCCTCGTTCGACTGGTCAAGGTCGGAGAACCTCGCCGCGGCGATCGTGCTCTATCCGGCGCCAAAACGTTTCTCTGATCGCGCCGGCGACACCGTCGGCTACAAGGGCACCGTGGTGTTTCCCGTGCAGCTCAGGGCAAAAGATCCGGGCAAGCCCATCAACCTGCGGCTGTCGCTCGAATACGGCGTGTGCAAGGAGATTTGCATCCCGGCGGAGGCGGCGCTGTCGCTGGCAGTATCCCCCGAAAAGGGAAGCGAGGTGCCCGACGAACTCGCCACCGCACTAAAGCAGGTGCCGGCTCCGGAGGCGGAGCGCCGGGCGGGCGATCCGCTCCTGAAGCACGTCGTCACCGAGCTTAGCGGCGCCAAGCCAGGCATCGTGCTCGACGCCGAGTTTCCTTCCGGCTCGGAGCACGCCGATCTCTTCATCGAGGCGCCGAAGGGACTGTTCGTGCCGCTGCCGAAGAAGACGTCCGACGACGGCTCGGGCCACGTGACGTTCGAGGTCGATCTATCCCAGGATGTCGACCTGCAGGCGTTGAAAGGCCAGAAGCTCACGGCGACGCTCGTCTCCGACAACGGACAATCGGAGACGACGTTCGCAGCCGATTGACGAACCTTTTGAACCGCCAGCCAAAGAGGCCTCTCCAATGACTATCAAAGTCGGCGACAAGCTTCCCGATGCAACCTTCACGGTCATGAACGCCGACGGCCCGGGCAAGACGACGACGGCGGATGTGTTCAAGGGCAAGAAGGTGGCCCTGTTCGCGGTGCCGGGCGCGTTCACGCCTACTTGCCAGCAGCAGCACGTGCCGGGCTTCGTCGCGCGCGTCGTGGAGTTGAAGGGCAAAGGCATCGACGCCATCGCCTGCACGGCCGTCAACGACGTGTTCGTGATGGAAGAGTTCGCCAAGGCAACAGGAGCCAAGGGCAAGATCGCAATGCTTGCCGACGGCAATGGCGATTTCGCCAAGAAGCTCGGGCTCGACATCGACCTGTCGGGCTTCGGGCTGGGGCTGCGGTCGAAGCGCTACGCCATGCTCGTCGACGACGGCGTGGTGAAGATCCTGAACGTCGAGGACTCTCCTCCCCAGCACGACAAGTCGAGCGCGGCGACGCTCTGCTCGGCCATCGACCACTCCCTGTAGGCGGCGGTCAATCGCCCTGCGGCTCTGCCCGCTCGCGCCGAGAAGGTTTGAACTCGGCCAAGGCGAGGCGCGCGAGCTCGTCGGCGCGCTCGTTCTCCGCGTGGCCGGCGTGACCCTTCACCCAACTCCAGTCGATGTCGTGCACGCGCTGCGCTTCATCGAGGCGCTGCCAGAGCTCGGCGTTCTTTACCGGCTTCTTGTCCGCCGTGCGCCAGCCGTTCTTCTTCCAGCCGTGGATCCAGCGGGTGATGCCGTCCTTGAGGTACACGCTGTCGGTGTGCAGCTCGACGCGGCTCGGACGCGTCAACGCCTCGAGCGCCGAGATCGCCGCCATCAACTCCATGCGGTTGTTGGTGGTCGTCGCCTCGCCGCCGGAGATCTCCTTGCATTTGTCGCCCCAGGTGAGGATCGCGCCCCAGCCGCCGGGACCCGGATTCCCCGAGCAGGCGCCGTCGGTATAGATGACGACCGGTTTGTTAGCGGTCATCGCACGGTCTCCTCGAGGCCGTAGTCCGCGATCGAGCGCACGCCCTGATGGAAACGCAGCCGGCGTACGTACTCAAGCGGGTTCTTGCGGCTGACGAGCGCATCAGGTGGCGTGTTGAGCCAATCGTAGGCGCGCGTCAGCAGGAAGCGCAGCGCAGCGCCGCGGGCGAGCTGGGGCATCGCATCGCGCTCGGCGGGCGTCAGCGGGCGCAGCTCCTCGTAGCCGCGCAGCAGCGCGCGTCCCTTGGTGATGTTGAACGCCAGGTCCTTCTCGAAGCACCAGGCGTTGAGGCAGACGGCGACGTCGTAGGCGAGCGCGTCGTTGCAGGCGAAGTAGAAGTCGATCAGGCCGGACAAACGATCGCCGAGGAAGAAGACGTTGTCGGCAAAGAGATCGGCGTGGACGACGCCCGCGGGAAGCCCCTTCGGCCAGTGTCCTTCGAGGTGCGCAAGCTCACCGGCGATGAGGGGTCCGAGATCGGGTGCGATCTCGTCCGCCCGGCCGGCGAAGCGGTCAAACAGCGGCCGCCAGCCTGAAAGGCCGAGAGCGTTGGCGCGCTTCAAGGCGAAGCCCTCTCCGCCCATGTGCAACGCGGCGAGGGCACGCCCGACCGCCGCGCAGTGTGCCGTCATCGGCCGGCGCACCCAGAAGCCTTCCAGGAAGGTGACGAGAGCGGCGGGGCGCCCGGCAAGCTCGTTCAGGTTGCGGCCCTCGAGATCGCGCACCGGCGTCGGGCAGGAGACGCCGCGCGCGGCGAGATGCTCCATGAGGCCGAGGAAGAAGGGCAAATCCTCGCGCGCCGTGCGCCGCTCATAGAGCGTCAGGATGAAGGGCCCGTGCGTGGTGTGCACGATGTAGTTGGTGTTCTCCACGCCCTCGGCGATGCCCTTGAACGACAACAGCTCGCCCAGCCCGTAGCTGGCGATGAAGGTCGATAGCTCCTCGTCGCTGACTTCGGTGTAGACGGCCATGGACGTTGTTAGCCTTTCCCGTGGAGGTAAGCGTCAGGATGCGGGCGCGGCGCGCAGCTCGCGCGGCACGTTGAAGGCGATGCTCTCGCGCGCGGTCGTGACCGTCTCGAGCGTCACGTCGTAGCGCTGACGGAAGGCGCCGATCACCTCCTCGACGAGGGACTCGGGCGCGGAGGCTCCCGCAGTCACGCCGATGGCGGCGACGCCTGCGACGAGGTGCCAGGGGATATCGGCCGACCGCTCGATCAGGTGTGCGTTGGCGCAGCCGGCGCGCTTTGCCACCTCGACGAGGCGCAGCGAGTTGGAGCTTTGGGGGCTTCCCACCACGAACAGACAGTCGATCTTCGGCGCAATCGCCTTCACAGCGGCCTGGCGGTTCGTCGTGGCGTAGCAGATGTCTTCTTTCGGCGGCCCCACGATATCGGGGAAGCGCGTCTTGAGCTCGCCGACGATCTCGGCGGTGTCGTCAACCGACAGCGTGGTCTGGGTGACGAACGCGAGCTTTTTCGAATCGCGCGGGGTAAAGGCGCGCGCTTGCGCCACTGTCTCGATCAGGTGGACGGCCCCCGCGGGGAGCTGGCCCATGGTGCCGACCACCTCGGGATGGCCGGCATGACCAATCAACAGGATTTCGAGTCCCTCGGCGTGGTGGCGGGTCGCCTCGATATGAACCTTGTAGACCAACGGGCACGTGGCATCGAGGACGAAGAGATTTCGGCCCCGCGCAGCCGCTGGAACGGCCTTTGCGACCCCATGTGCCGAAAAGATCACGGGTTGGCCGGTCTCGGGAATATCCTCAAGCTCCTCCACAAAAACGGCACCTTTAGCCTTCAGGGAATCAACGACAAAGCGGTTATGCACGATCTCGTGACGCACGTAGACCGGGGCCCCGTACTTTTCGAGCGCGAGCTCGACGATCTGGATGGCTCGATCCACGCCGGCGCAGAATCCGCGCGGAGCCGCCAGAAACAGGGTTAAGGGCGGGCGCTGTGGCAACGGCTGCGGCGGGGAGGAAACGGGCATCGATCACTCTGTTTTAGCGGCGTCTGCGTCTCAGGTTCGTCTGTGCGCCGTCGGCGTGTAACGCTTGGCCGAGGCTCGATTGGGGTGCTAGGTTTGACTCGCGACAATACAGGAAGCCTCCGTCGGCGGCCTAGGGGGTTGGGCCAGCCGGACAGCTATGGGGCCGAAGACGGGCTTGACCGGGGCGCTATGACGCAATCTGCGAAGTTAGCTGCGCGAGCCGGCGCCTGCATTTGCCTATGCGGAATGCTCACCCTGCTCGTCGGCGGCTGCGGCCTATCCTCCATCACCTCCGGTCTCGGCTCCAGCATCTTCGGCTCCTCTTCCTCTACGCCCGAGGCGGCCCCCGGCGTCAACGAGGAACAGCTCCTCTCTGCCGCCAAGTCGAGCGGCGACCAGGCGGTGAGCGCTGCCGGCATCGGCGAGGTCGCGGCCGGCTGCCCGCGCTTGAGCATCTCCCCGCGCGGCACCAACCTGACGATCTACGAGGATGGCCGTGCTGGCGATGGCCTCGCCATCATGCACCGCGGCGAGATCACCAAGACGGCGCGCGAATGCCAGCTCGAGCCGGGCCGCGTCACCGTCCGCTACGGCTTCTCCGGGCGCGTGCTGCTCGGGCCCCGCGGGCGCCCAGGCAACATCACGCTGCCCGTCAATATCGTCGTGACCGACTCCAAGCGTGAGAAGGTGACGACCGACAAGATGACGGTCGCCGTGCCCGTGGCCGTGGACAACCCCATCGGCTATTTCTCGGCCGTTCGCTCGGTCACCTTCGACGTCCCCGAGGGGACACGCCCCGGCGAGTTCGAGGTGTTCGTCGGCTTCGATCAGGGCGCGCAAGGGGCCGGCTAGCGGAAGCGCTCGACACGCCGCCCGCCCGCAGCAACCACCAAATTCATTGATTAGTTCAGCTTGCCTTGGAGATCGCGGATGCTCGTCTCGATGAGCGCGCTTGCCGTCTTGCCGGTCGTGCGCGACTTGAGGATCTTCTCCGCCGCGGCGATCGCGCTATCGACTGCGGAGGCACGCACCTCCGCCAGGGCTTGCGCTTCCGCGCGCGCGATCTTGTCCTCCGCGAGCCGCGTGCGGCGCTCGACCGATTCCGTCAGGCTCTTGCGTGTCTCGGCAGCGAGCGCCTCGCTTTCGCGCTTGGCCTGCTCGAGGATCGACTTTGCCTCTTCCTCGGCCTGGCGGCTCTTGCGCTGATAGTCGTTGAGCAGCGACTGGGCCTCATCGCGCAGCCGGCGCGCCTCGTCGAGCTCGCGGCGGATCGCGTCGGCGCGGGCGTCGAGCGACTTTCCGACCATCCCCGGCACTTTGTAATAGACGAGCAGGGCCATGAACGCGAAGAACGCGATCATCACCCAGAAGACGGGATCGGACGGATCAAACAGCATAAAAACCTCACTCGGCGGCGGGCTGGAGCACCTTCTTGACCTCGGCGGGGCTCACGTCCTCGCCGAGCAGCTTGCTGACGACCGCGCTCGCGGTCTCCGCCGCGATCTCGTTGACGCTCGCCAAGGCCTTGGTCTTAGTGGCGGCGATGCGCGCTTCCGCGTCGGCGAGCTTGGCCGAGAGGTGTCCCTCGACGCTTGAGCGCTCCTTGTCGGTCTCGGCAGCGAGCTTCTCGCGCATGTCCTTGGCCATGGAGGAGGCTTTCGCCCGCGCCTCGGCCAGCGCGCGCTCGTAGGCGGCAAGCGCCGCATCCGTCTCTTTCTTGAAGCGCTCGGCCGAATCGAGGTCGCGCTGCACGCGGTCACGCCGCTCCTCGATCACCTCGCCGATGCGCGGAAGGGCAACCCGGGCGAGGATGAAGTAGAGGACGGTGAAGGTGATCGCGAGCCAGATGAGCTGCGGTGCGAAGTCGGCGGGGTTGAGCTGCGGCAACCCCCCCGACTTCCCCTCATGCGTCGTCGCGGCCGCGGCTGCTGCCGCCACGATGAACGCGGGGATGGCTGCGATCATGATGTCCTCCTGCCCGCCCTGTTCGATCAGCCGAACAGGATGATGAGCGCGATCAGCAGGCCGAAGAGGCCGGTCGCCTCGGCGAGCGCGAAGCCGATCAGCAGGTTGGTGAACTGCGCGGGCGCAGCCGAGGGGTTGCGCATGGCGCCCGAAAGGTAGTTGCCGAAGATATTGCCGATGCCAACGCCGGCACCAATGAGCGCCGAGCAGGCAAGGCCGGCGCCGATCATCTTCGCAGCTTCCAACTCCATCGTAGTCTCTCCCTTGTGTAGATGAGCAATCTTGAAGGTTACGGTTTGAGCGCTTCTCTAGAGGCCTCAGTGGTGCATGTGAAGCGCGTCGTTCAAGTAGATGCAGGTCAGCACCGTGAAGATGAGCGCCTGCAGGAAGGCGACCAGGAACTCCAGCCCGGTGAAGGCAACGAGGAACGCGAGCGGGGCCCAGCCGCCGAGGAGCCCGAGGCCGACGACGAAGCCGGCGAAGACCTTAAGCATCGTGTGGCCGGCCATCATGTTGGCGAACAGGCGCACCGAGTGGCTGATCGGCCGGATGAGATAGGAGATGAGCTCGATCGGGATGATGACGGGCATCAGCCAGATGGGGATGCCGGAGGGCACGAAGAGCCGCAGGAAGCCGGCGCCGTGGCGCACGAAGCCGAGGACGGTGACCGTGATCCACACCATCGCCGCGAAGGCGAAGGTCACGATGATGTGGCTCGTAACGGTGAAGGAGTGCGGGATCAGGCCGAGCAGGTTGAGCGTCAGGATGAAGATGAAGATCGTGAACACCCAGGGGAAGAACTTCATGCCTTCCTCGCCGAGGTTCTCGCGCACCATGTTGGCGATGTACTCGTAGGAAAGCTCGGCCATCGACTGGAAACGGCTCGGCACCAGCGAGCGGCGGCCCATGGCGAAGATCAGGAAGCCGGCGATCAGCGCTACCGCGATGACCATGTAGAGCGATGCATTCGTGAAAGAGGCGTCGTACCCGAAAATCTCGATCGGGATGAGCCGCTTGATCTCGAATTGTGCCATGGGGCTGTGATGAGCCCCGTCCGCGCCTGCAGCCACGTAAATCCCCTACCTGTCGTCCTCGTCGTCGTCCGCCGCCGCGGGCGTCGCAAGCTGCGAAGCTGCCGCCTCGTCTTGCGCCTTTTGTGCGGCCCGGATTACGTTCGTCAACCCGGCGGCAAAGCCCAGCGTCACGAACAGGACCAGGAGCCAGGGCCTCGTGCCGAGCTGGCGATCGAGCGCCCAACCGATGAAGCCCCCCACGCCGACGCCGGCGATAAGCTCGGCGACGAAGCGGAAGGCCTTGGCAAACGCCTCCCCGCGGGCCCGCTCATCCCCCATTTCGGGCGGCGCGCGGCGCGCTTTAACCTCTTCCAGCCGTTTTCCGATTGAGTCGGATCGCTTTCGAAAGGCCTCGCGCTGCTCTGGGCTTATCTCGCCACGTCCCGGGCCGTTGCCCTTCCCTGCGGCTGACATGACGAATACCGGCTCGATCGCGACTTCGAGGCCACCAAAACGGCGGGTTTTATCAACGGCGCGCACCATAGTGACGCCCCCTAGGGGTGTCAAGAAAGCGCCCGAAAGCTCGATGGTAGTGTCGAGCGCGCACTTACGGGACCTTTTTGACATGAGCCGACATGCCGCGCCCCCGCCGGGCTGCTAGTGTTTCCGCGGGGGGCGCTGCCGGGTTGGCTCGAGCGATAGGGGCTGACCGTCGCGCCGTTGCGGAGCCGACATGCTTTCGTTTGAGGTGCAGCGTAACTACCTGGCCCAGTTCTTTGATGCCTGCTGGGTCCTGCGCGCCCCGTTGATCACGTCGCTGTTCGCGTTCACGGCGCTGAGCCTGCCGCTGCAGACGCGCGAAGTCTACCGCGTGCTGGCCGACGACTTCCCCAACCAGCGCTGGCAGGTAGCCTTCGGCTTCACGGCGCTGCTGGCGGCGAGCGGCTTCATCTGGCATTGCGGGCGGCAGGCGACGCACATCGAGCGCCAGGGCAAGCTCGCGGAAGCGAGCATCGAAGGCGCACTGTTGCGCTGGATGCCGCGCCTACTGGCGGCACTTGTCCCCCTCGGCGCTGCATTCGGTCTCTACACCACCATCAAGGAAGCCCGCACGACGGCCTCGCTGGTGAAGAGCGTGGCGGACAAGCAGAGCTGGTCGGAGCTCAACGATGTCTACCGGCTGATCGACGTATCGCCGGTGCGCCTGTGGATCGCGACCCTCATCTGCATCGAGCTTGTCGTCATCGTGCTGCTCGCCACCGTCTTCCGCACGCGCGGCAAGAGCTGGAAGTACACGAGCCCGGGCCGCTGGCTGATCGGCACCGAGACGACGGCGTCCTGCGCCGCGATGGTGGCCGTATGCGTCGCCCTGTTCTCGCTCGCGCCGCCGGGGGTGGCGCAGTCGATCGGCGTCGTCGCGATCTTCGCGCTCTTTCTCATCGTGCTGGTGGTCGTCCTGAGCAACCTGCTCCTGCTGGGAGACCGTCTCGGCATCCCGCTGATCTGGCTGCTGCTCGTGGCGGCGTTCATCCTCAACACGAGCAACTTGAACGACAACCACAAGATCGAGCTTATGCGCCACAAGCGCGATCCCGACGCGACGGTCGACGTTGGCCGCTCCTTCGGCCAGTGGTTTCATTCGCGCGCCGACCGCGACTTCTACGCCAAGAGCAACGAGCCCTACCCGGTCTTCATCGTGGCGGCCGCCGGCGGGGGCGCGTACGCCGCGCACTACACCGCGACGTTCCTCGCCCGCATGCAGGACAGTTGCGCGAACTTCGCCCAGCACGTGTTCGCCATCAGCGGAGTTTCCGGCGGCAGCATCGGGGCCTCTCTGTTTGCAGGCCTTGCAAAGCTGAAGGCGCGCAACCAGCCTTACGTCGGCTGCAACCTCAACTCCGGCGACCGCTACTTCGAGCGGCGCACGCAGAAGTTTTTCGAAGAGGACTTCCTGTCACCGGTCATGGCGGCGGCGTTGTTTCCCGACCTTCTGCAGCGGTTCCTCCCCTTCCCCATCGGCCTGTTCGACCGCTCGCGCGCGCTCGACGGCAGTATCGAATCCGCCTGGCACGACATGATCGAGGATGCGGTGAAGGAGGACGCCTCCGCCAAGGCCATTCCGAGCCCGTTCGAGCGCCCCTTCCTCGATTTGTGGACGCCGGCTCGGGCCGATGAGGCGGTACCGGCGCTGATCATCAACACGACCGAGGTGGCGAACGGCTATCGCATCGTGATGTCCCCCATCGGCACGGGCGTGCCGGCCAACAAGCAGTGGTCGAAGATCGCGCGCCTGCACTCGCTGCTGCCGCCGGCCAAGGATGCGGGCTTTGAATCCGACGTGAAGCTCTCGACCGCGGCCGGCATGAGCGCGCGCTTCCCATGGGTGCTTCCTGCGGCGACGGTGGAGACCGGGCCCGACCGCAAGCCGATGCGGCTCGTCGATGGCGGCTACGTCGAAAGCTCGGGCGTCGACAGCGCGAGCCAGCTCCTCAAAGCTCTGAAGGTCGCGGTCGACCGCACCAAGGACACGCCCGACGCCATCAATGCGAAGTTCTACCTCGTCGTGCTGATGGGCTATGAGGGGACGCCCGTCGAGGATCGCAGCCTCGGCGCCCCGCCGCTGCCGCTGCGCACGCTCATCAATACATGGCAGACGCGCGCCGAGATCGCCTTCCTCTCGGCTTTCGTCGACGCCTGCCCCGAGATCGGCACGTGTCTTGAGAAGGCAGCGGCCGAGACCTCCTACCGCCGTGCACTGGTGGAGCTGCCGGTCGTTCCGGTGTTCCTCAACCTGCGCGACTTCCAGCTCCCGCTCACTTGGCAGCTCACGCAGGCGAGCCGCGAAATCATCGCGCTGCACGCCGGCACCGCGCAGCGCTGCGAGCGCAACGATACCCTCATGATGACGTGGCCCAACGAGGCCAGTCCCTTCGACCGCATCGTGAAGGCGCTGGGCGAGAATAGTTGCAGCCTCTGCACCATGCAGTTCCGGCTCGCGCACCGGACGGAATCGCCCGAGTGGGCGGAGAATCGCATCTGTACGCGCGCACCCGCGTCGCCACCGCCCACGACGAGCGCGATCACGGCCAAGTAGATTGAAACGCGGCTAGCCCGCCTCGCGGAAGCGCTGCGCAGTCTCGAGATCGACCGAGACGAGCTGCGAGATGCCCTTCTCGGCCATGGTGACGCCGAACAGCCGGTTCATGCGCGCCATGGTCATCGGGTGGTGGGTGATGACGAGGAAGCGCGTGTCGGTGTCGATCGTCATGGCTTCGAGCAGGCGGCAGAAGCGGTCGACGTTGGCGTCGTCGAGCGGCGCGTCGACCTCATCCAGCACGCAGATCGGCGAGGGGTTGGTCAGGAACACCGCGAAGATCAGCGACAGCGCCGTGAGCGACTGCTCGCCGCCCGATAAGAGCGACAGCGTCGCCGGCTTCTTGCCGGGCGGCTTGGCGATGATCTCGAGACCGCCTTCGAGCGGGTCCTCGCTCTCGATCATCTCCAACCGCGCCTCGCCGCCCCCGAACAGCGTGGTGAACAGCTTGCGGAAGTGCGCGTCCACGGCCTCGAAGGCGTCGGTAAGCCGTTTGTGCGCCTCGCGGTTCAATTGGCCGATGGCCGCGCGCAGCTTGGCGATGGCCTGCTCGACGTCGGCGCGCTCGGTGTCGAGCCCGGTGACTTGCGCGCCCAAGGTGATGAGCTCGTCGTCGGCCTGCAGGTTGACGCCGCCGAGGCGCTCGCGGTCGCCCTTGAGGCCCGAGAGCTTGCGCTCGACATCGGGCAGCGGCGGCATCTCCACGCTGGATTCAAGACCGGCCACGGCGAGGCAGCCTTCGGGCGCGACGCCGAGCGCCTCGCGAATGTGCCGCGCCACGTCCTGGCGCCGTGTCCGCGCGCCTTCGAGCCGGGCTTCCGTCCGCGCGCGGCTCTCGCGCGCCTCAGTCACGCTTCCCTGCGCTGCGCGCAACGCCTGCACGCCAGCCTTTAGCGCATTGTCGGCCGCGGCGAGCGCGTCGCCCGCGACCTGACGCTCGCGCTCGGCGGCACTCAAGGCGGTGAGCAGCTTGCCCCTGCGCTCCTCGATGCGCGCCGGCATGTCGGCCAAGCTCTCGAGCTCGCCCCGAGCCTCGGCAAGGCGCGCTTTCAGCGCATCGATTTGTTGGCCAGCGCCGGCACTGCGCATCGTCCAGCGCTCGCGCTCGATGGCGATGGCGGAACGCCGCTCAGCCCGGGCGCGCCGCTCGCGCTCGAGGTTCAGAATTGCCGCCTGCGCCTCGGTGAGCGCTGCTCTCAGTATCTCGACCCGCCCTTGCACCTGGACCAAGGCAGGCTGGGGGTCCTCGCCGGCCGCGAACGCCGCAAGCGCTGCTTCCGCTTCGGCCTCGAGCTGCTTGGCGACCGTGAAATCCTCTTCGGCTCGCGCCCGCGCGCCTGCCACGGCCGCGAGCTTGCTCTCGGTCTCGCGCGCGGCCCGCTCGATCGCGGTGAGGGATTCGCGCGATTTCGCCAGCATAGTCTGCGCCTCGCGCCAGAGCTGGCGCAGCCGCTGCTCCTCGGCCTGGGCGTGCACCAGCGCATCCGCGGTCTCGCGTTCGGCGTGCGCGTTGGCGGCGGCGGCTGTGCGCGCTTCCGCCTCCTCGAGCCCGATGGATGAAAGCCGGTTGCGCTCGGCGAGCCGCTGCGCGGCGGGCGTTACGCCTTCGGCGGCGGCAGTGAACCCGTCCCACCGCCACAGGTGGCCGTCGCGCGTGACGAGGCGCTGGCCCGGCTTCAACTGCGGCTGCAGCCGCAGGCCTTCCGCGCGCGAAGCGACGATGCCGGTTTGCTTCAGGCGGCGATCGAGCTCGGGCGGCGATTCAACATGCGCCGCGAGCGGCTCGACGCCGGGGGGAAGCGCGGCGTCCGTGCGCGCAACCGCCACGTGGCGCCAGTGCACGGGCGCCTCCTCCGCGGCGGGGGCCTCGAGATCGTCGCCAAGCGCGGCGCCAAGTGCGGCCTCGTAGCCGGACGCAACGCGGATGCGGTCGAGGATGGGCGGGAATTCGTTGGCGTTGGCGCCGATCAGCAGCTTGACGAGTGTCTCGCGCTCGGCCCGCAATGCGGTGAGGGCGAGGTGCGCACGCGTGCTTTGCTCGCGCGCTTTGGCGGCGGCCGTGGCGCGATCCTGGGTCACGCTCTCGGCCGCGACCGCCTGCACCTCGAAGCGGCCGATCTCCTCGGCGAGCCGTCTGCCCGCGTCCGTGATCTGCGCGAGCTTCTCGGCGTCGGGCGCCCGGCCGGCAATCTCGCGCGTCTCGGCATCGAGCGCGGCAAGCAGGTCTGCGAGCTTCGTAACTCGCTGGACGCGCTCCGCGCGGCTCGCCCCCAGGCTCTGCAGCTTGGCGCGGCGTTCGGCGACCTGGGCGGTGAGTGCGGCGAGCTGGGCCTCGGCCGCGCGGACCTCGGCCTCGACGGCAGTGCGCTTCTCGTGCCCAGCCTTCTCCGCCGCATCGGCGCCCGCCTCCGCTGCGTCGAGCGCGGCAAGCTCCGCGCCGAGGCCGGCCAGGATCTCGCGCGCTTCCGCGATTAGTGCATCCTCGCGCTTGATATCGCTTCCGAGCTGCTCGGTGCGGGCCTCGAGCTCCCGCACGCGGTCCATCGACCGACGCGCCTCCTGCTCGAAGGTCTCGTGCTCGATGCGCAGACGGCCGAGCACGGCAGCGCGCTTTGCCTCCTCCTCGCGCAAGGGCCCCATGCCCTCGGCGAGGCGCGCCTCCTCGGCAAGCGCGCGTGTCTCCATCTGTGTCGCCTCGCCGAGCGCGGCGAGCGCCTCGCGCAAGCCGGTCTCCTCGGTCTCGACCAGCTCCTGCGCGTCGGCCCAGCTCAGGTGGAACACCAGCGCTTCCTGGCGCCGGATCTCGGTCGTGATCTCCTTGTAGCGCCGCGCCGCGCGCGCCTGCCGCTTGAGGCTCTCGACCTGTGAATTGAGCTGGCCCAGCACGTCGGTGAGGCGGGCGAGATTGGCTTCGGTTGCCTTGAGGCGGAGCTCCGCCTCGTGGCGGCGGCTGTGCAGACCTGCGATGCCGGCGGCATCCTCGAGAATGCGGCGGCGCTGCTCCGGCTTGGCGTTGACGATCTCGCCGATCTGGCCCTGGCGCACGAGCGCCGGCGAACGCGCGCCGGTCGCAGCATCCTCAAACAGGATCTTCACGTCGCGGGCGCGCGCCTCGCGGCCATTGATGCGGTAGGCGGAGCCCGCCTCCCTCTCGATGCGGCGCGTGATCTCGATGACGTCGTAGTCGTTGAACTCGGCCGGCGCCTTGCGTTCGGCATTGTCGAGGAAAATCGTGACCTCGGCCGAGTTGCGCTCGGGGCGCGTGTTGGTGCCGGAGAAGATCACGTCGTCCATGGCAGCCGCGCGCATGCTCTTGTGCGAGCTTTCGCCCATCACCCACCGCAGCGCTTCGAGCAGGTTGGATTTGCCGCAGCCGTTCGGACCGACAACGCCCGTCAATCCCTGCGGGATGACGAGCTCGGTAGGCTCGACGAACGACTTGAAGCCCAGGAGTCTGAGGCGGGAGATCTTCATCGCGTTCCTTAGCAACGAGGCGCGGAGAGGAGCCGGCGCTGAGCCAGAACTGTGGCCCGCTCTTAGTGCGGCGTCCCGGCTGCCGCGGTGGAACGCCCCGCGATCAGCGGATCGACCATCGCGCGGATGTCCTCGATCGAGAGCTCTTTCTTCACGAGCTTGCCCCCGACGAAGAAGTTCGGAGTGCCGATGATGCCGAGCTTGCGCCCGCGCTCCTTCACCCAATTGAGCCCGTCGATCATGGCTTGATTCTCGCGGCAGGCGTCAAACTGCTGACGCGTCATCCCCACCTGCGAGGCGACCTTGTAGATGGGGTCTAGCCGCACCTCCATCGAGACCCAGTTGGGCTGCTGCTCCATGAATTTTCCGTAGAGCTGGAGGTACTTCTCCGGCTTGGCGCAGCGCAGCGCGATGGTAGCCGCGCCCGAGGTCTTGCCGATCGGGAACTCGCGCAGGATGTAACGCACCTTGCCGGTGTCGATGTATTCCTTCTTGAAGGCCGGGAAGGTCGTCATGTGGAAATTGCGGCAGTGCGGGCACGTCATCGAGGCGTACTGCACGATGATCACCGGAGCGTCCGCGCGGCCAAACGACATTTCCTGCAGGGTGCCGGTGAGCGCGATGTCCTCAGGTGTCGGGTTTTCGATCACCTCGCGCCCGCCGGAGGGAACCGTGGGCTGCTCCCCGAACGGATTAAAACCGCCCTCGGCGACTTTCACGGGCGGCTTGTCGCCCGGCATCGTGGGTGCTGCGACCTTATTCGGGTCCGGCACCTCGTCCGCCGTCATCAGGCCGCCGGTCGCCAACGGACCTGGTCCGCCGCATCCGGCGAGGGCCGCGGCCACGAGCAGCGCGACGAGGGCGCGTCCTGGGTTCACCGTTACTTGCTCGATCCTTCTGGAGCGGCCGGCGCAGCGGCCTGGCTGGGAGGCGGCGCGTCGGACCCGAGGATCGGTCCGATCATCTTGTCGAATGCCTCCGTCGTCGGCGCGCCGTCGAGCTTCTTGCCGTTGATGAAGAACGTCGGGGTGGCGCTAACGCCGAAAACGTCGGCAGCGCGCGTGCGCCCGGACGTGATGTTATCGAGCAGCTTCTGGTCGGTCAGGCACTTGTCGAAGGATTCCTGCGTGAAGCCCGCCTGCTTGGCGAGCTCAAACAGCTTCGGTACCGGATTGCCTTCCCCAAAGGCCCACTCCTTCTGCTGCCCGAACATCACCTCGATGAACGGCATGGTCTTGTCGCCGCCGGTGCAGCGCGCGAGCATCGCGGCTGCGGCTGCGAGATTGTCGAGCGGGAACTCGCGGAAGATGTAATAGGCCTTGCCGGAGTCGACGTACTTCTTCTTGAGTTCCGGCCAGATCTCCTTGGTGAAGTGCGCGCAGTGACCGCAGGTCATGGAGGCGTACTCGACGATCGTCACCTTGGCGTCAGGCTTGCCGAGCGTGATCTCACCCATCGGGCCGGGCTTCATCAGCTCCTCGACCGGCACCTCGGTCGGCCCTTTGCTCTCTGCCAAGACTGGAAGCGCTGAGAGCCCCAGGCCGACGCCGATGGCGGAGAGGCTGAGCGTTAGGAAGAGCGCGCGCCGCGAAAGATGGGCCCGGCGGTAGGAAGTCTTCGGTGCGATCACGAGCGGGCTCCTCGTTACGGTTGGCGGCGGCTTCGGCCGGCCGCGCTTGGCCACGTAGATAAGGCTAGCAAGCGGCGACGCCTGCAATACGGCAAAAGTGGCCCAAATGCCAAGTGAAGGAAGGGTAATCCGTGCGTGTGGGCGCCGCTAGCGCGCCCGCTCCATCAGGCACTGCTTGAGGCGCTGGAGCGCACCCCGCAACCGCTCATCTGCGATGCCGGCAAGCTCTGGGGCCTCACAAGGCGCGACGGGCTCGCGCCGGGCCCCGGGGGCAGCCTTTGCAGCCGCCGTGATCGGTGCCTGCAGGAGGCGCAGCTCGGCCACCGCGCGGTAGCCGAAATAGGCGTTGATGCGCTCGAGGATCTGCTGGCCCTTGTATTCGACGTCGAGCGCGCGCGCCGGGTCGACGCGCAGTACCAGTACGGCGCCGCTGCGACCGCGGGCTTCGGGCTCGGCCTCATCGCTCGCGCCGGCGCCGCGCGGCCATTTGATCCGCTCAGGCACGGCGTAACCGGCGACTTGATCGCCCACGATGGTTGACCAGTCCGTGAGCAGCGTCGCGGTGGAAAATCCAAATGTTTCAAAGGCTTTACGCGTAAGCTTGGGCAGGTAGGCGCCGACTACACGCGCCGGCACATAGGAGAACCGCGGCGCGGTGCCCTGTGGCTGCATGCTCTGCGCGGGCTGCATGGATTCGGTTGTCATGGGGAGATCCGCTGGCGCCAAGGTTTCCAGGTTCGACGCCGACGCTTACCATCGCCCAACGATTCGCGGGTGAGCGCGGAGGGATGATGTGACCGCTGTTGCGCGAAAGCAACTGCCGCTCCGGCCCGCCGGGCCCGACACCGTCGATGCGCTGCTCGCCTGGTACGACGAGGAGCGCCGCGATCTGCCCTGGCGCACGCGGCGCGGTCGCCGCGCCGATCCTTACGGCGTTTGGCTCAGCGAGATCATGCTGCAGCAGACGACGGTCAAGGCGGTCATCCCCTTCTACCTCAAGTTCCTCGCGCGCTGGCCGACGGTCGAGGCGCTCAGCCGTGCCGAACTCGACGATGTTTTGGCGGCGTGGGCGGGGCTCGGCTACTACTCGCGCGCCCGCAACCTATACAAATGCGCGCAAGTCGTCGCGCACGAGTTTGCCGGCGTGTTCCCGCAGAGCGCGGCCGAGCTGCAGAAGTTGCCAGGCATCGGCCCCTACACGGCGGCGGCGATCGCGGCGATCGCCTTCGGCGAGCCGGCGACGCCGGTCGACGGCAACATCGAGCGCGTGGTGGCGCGGCTGTTCGCCGTGCGCCAGCCGCTGCCGGCGGCCAAGCGCGAATTGAGGCGGCTCGCCGCCACACTGACGCCTGCCGGGCGACCTGGGGATTTCGCACAGGCGATGATGGACCTGGGCGCCGCCATCTGCACACCGCGGCGTCCCTCGTGCCTCGTGTGCCCGGTGCAGTCGGACTGTGCGGCGAACGCGCGCGGGATCGAAGCCTCGCTGCCGCTGCGGGCGGCGCGCGCCGAGCGGCCAATGCGGCTCGGTATCGCGTTCGTGGCGCTGCGCGAGGACGGCAGCGTGCTCTTGCGCCGCCGCGCCGAGGCGGGGCTGCTCGGCGGCATGCTGGAAGTGCCTTCGACGGCTTGGGAAGATCTGCTGCCGCCGGCGAAGGAGGCCTTGCGCGCCGCGCCGCTCAAGGCCGACTGGTGGCAAGTGCCGGGGACCGTGACGCACACCTTCACGCACTTCCGGTTGGAGCTGATCGTCTACCGCGCGCTGGTGCCGACGGACGCCACGCTCACCTTCTGGGCCGAGCCCGACCGCTGCCGCTGGGTGAAGCGACGCGAGCTCGATCGGGTCGCGCTGCCGAGCGTGATGCGCAAGGTCGTCGGGCACGGTTTGCGCGAGCAGTAAGGGCGCCGCGCGCCGTCAGGCCGCAACCTCGCGCGCGCGGGAGGCAATCTTGTCGCGTCCCAGAAACGCAACGAACTCGTCGATGCTGAGAGGCCGCGAGATCTCGTAGCCCTGCACGCAATCGACGATCCCGGTGGCCCGCAGAAGATCGAGCCGGGCTTCCGTCTCCACGCCCTCGACGACGATCAGGTGGCCCGTCGTCTTGATCATCTCCAGCACCTGCACGAGCATCTGTCCCATGATGCTGTCGGGCGGCGACATGGCGAAAGAGCGGTCGAGCTTCACGCCGTGCACGGCGAGCGTCGCCACGCGCTCGATGCTCGAGTAGCCGATGCCGAAGTCGTCGATGTAGGACTTGATCCCAGCCCAGTCGAGCTCGTCGATGGCGCGCTCCGCGGCCTCGAAATCGATGTCCTGACTTTCGACGAGCTCGATAGCAGGTTCGAAGCGTCTATCGCCGTCGAGGAAGCGCGAGTAGATGGCGAGCAGCTTCGTACTGTCGAGATCGCAGGCGAAGATGTTGAAGGCCACCTGCAGGCGAGTGGCGCTCGGGAGGCACGCGCTCAGCTCTTTGTAGGCTCGGTCCGCGACCAAGCGCGTGAACTCCTCCGTGCGGCCCGTGTGCTCGACAATCTCGATGAAGCGACTTGGAGCGACGATGGTGCCGTCGATGTCCCGCCAGCGCGCCAGCACCTCACAGCCTGAGATTTTGCCCGAGCGCAAGTCGAGGACCGGCTGGTAGGCGACGACGATCGACTTGGCGTCGAGGTGTCTGTTGAAACGCGCTTCGAACGACCAATAGCGGCTAAGCCAACCGATAATGTTGGTGGCGCATACCCAGGCAAACAGTGCCGCAAGCACTGCAACGGACGACAGGATGGGGCCCCAATCGCGCCCCCAGGCGAAGAGGTTGGCTTTGGAGGCGACGCAGTAAAGCCGCTCGTCGTCACAGCGCGTGCTGGCGACCGTCGCCAGGCGGCTGGCCCCGTCGGAGGATGAGGAGAGGTGGTGGTATAGCCCACGATCGCCGGCGATGCTCCACACCCTGCCGTGGGGACCGAGCGCAACGAGCTCCTTCTTTAGCCAGGTCGCGTCGTTCTGGTAGCGCGTGTAGGGCGGGATCGCGACCGCGAAGGTGCCAAGCTGCGCAATCGTGCCTGTCGTGCCGGAACGACCGATCGATGTGAGGTCGCGATCGATGCGCAGGCTTGGGGCGTTGGCGCCGCTGCTGTCGACGTCGGGCGCACCGAGCGGCACCGGCGTTTCGAACTTTGGACGGCTCGTGCTGCATTCGACACGGCCGTTCGGCGCATAGAGGAACTCGTTCAGGCCGTCGGGGAGGAAGGCTACTCTCTGCATCACCGCCAGGAAGTCCGGGGAGCACGGCGGCGCGGTCGCCTCCTGCTTCAGCTTCTGCAGCGCATAGACGGCGTTGCCGCGAATTTCGGTTATGCGGGCGAGCTCTGCGCGTTGGTCGCGACCGATCGAGCTCGTGACCTGCCAAACAATGAAGCCGTAGCCGATCCCGAGCAATGCAGCCAGAAGCGCACCCCAAAGCATGGCCAGGAGCAGTCGCTGGTATCGGCCGGCGATGAAGGCGCTTACGAGGGCGGACATGCGGGGCTCGCTATCCACGATGCGCGTGGCTAACACGCTCGCGATGATGAAAAGGTTCCTCCTCTCGTGCAAAAGCCAGCGAATTGGCGCGCCCTGCCGAGCGATGCTGCCGGACGCGGGAAAGCTCCTGCGGGACCGTTTGACGAGCATTGACCCGGCGCCCGTGGCATTGCGGACACCCTTGATTAAGAAGCTCGCATTAGAATTGTCGAATTGGGACAGAGGGCGCCGATACAGGCTTAGCGCCGTCCCGCAACTCGCTTCAGGGGTCATAAAATGCGGACACTAGCGCTTCTGCCGGTCGCGTGCGTAAGCCTCATCGTGGCCGCCGCGCCGCAAGCAGCGTCCGCGATGCCGGGCCTCGGTCAGGCCGCCGGCCAGGCAAGCGGCACGGCTGTCACGAAAATCGAGTTCCTGCGCCGGCCTGACGGCAGCGTCTGGTACAAGCGCCCCGATCCCAACTCGCAGGGGCCCTACCTGTTCTACTACCGCGGCTACGCCTACCCGTACTATCCGGGCTACGCCTATCGCCAGGCGCGCGGCGAGCTGCGCCCCTCCGACCAGCCGCACCGGCTGAAGGTCGTCCAGTAGCGACAGCTTCTTTCCGAATTGCCGCGGCGACGCGGGAGCTCAGCCGTTGACGGCGAGCGCTTCCGTCTGATCGAACTCGTAGAATGAGGGATCGAAGGGCGCGCGCGGCTCCTTCTCGTTGAGGATGCGCGCACGCCGGCGCAGCAGCGGAAGGAAGATGCTCGAGAACCGCATCAGCCTGCGCACGCTCGCGGGATTGACCAGATTGGTCTTCGGCAATCTGAAGCCGCGCCATTTCAGGACGTATCCGATCGGCATCTCCATGTCGTCCTGCAGCTCCATCATCTCGGCGTAGAGGCGCGCGGCCGGCGTCAGCAGCGAGCCGAAACCGTTGCGCGGCTGCGCCCAGCCGATGATGTAGAGGTTCTTGACCGCGTCGGGGAAGGCCCCGCCATAGACCTGCACGGCGCCGTTCTCCACCGGGACGAGGCCCTTGGGCAGGAACGGGAAGCTGTTGTGGTAGCCGGTCGCGGCGACGATCAGGTCGTACTCGCCGATGCTGCCGTCGGTGAAGTGGACCTTGGTGCCGCCGTAGCGCGCGATGTCGGGGCGCGGCTTCACTCGGCCCTGCTTCAGGTAGTTGAGCAGATCCGTGCCGTAAGCGGGATGGCGCTCGAACAGCTTGTGCGTCGGCCGCTGCAATCCGTAGACGCGGTAGTCGCCGATGAACACCTTGACGAGGGCACTCAGAATGAGGCGCTGCATGAACACCGGCAGCTCCCAGATCGGGAGGTCCGTCAGCGGTTTGCCGAAGGCGGTCTTGGGCAGGAACCAGTAGCCCGAGCGCAGGCTCAGGTCGCACGAATAGCCGACGCGCGCGCTCTCGCAGGCGACGTCGCAGCCGGAGTTGCCGCCTCCGACGACGAGCACGCGCTTGCCGCGCAGCTGCCCCGGGTCCTTGTAGTCCTTGGCGTGAATCAACGAGCCCGTGAAGCGGCCCGGGTAGTTCGGCATGCGCTTGTCCCAGTGGTGACCGTTGCACACCACCACGCCCTTGTAGATGCGCTCCTCGCCGTTCTCGAAGGTGACGTGCCAGCTCTCGTCCGCCATCGGGGCCGCGCGCACGACCTTCACGCCGAACTCGATGTTGTCCACGAGCCCGCGGTCGCGCGCGTAGTTTTCCAGATAACGCAGCATCTGCTCGGCTGAGGGGAAATCGGGGTAGTGCGCCGGCATCGGGTAGTCGGCGTAGGCCGTCGAGCGTTTCGACGACACGATGTGGACGCCCTGGTAGACGCCGTGGCGCCAGTTGCCGCCGACGCCCTCGTCCGCATCGATCTGATCGAAGGCGATGCCTCTCTGGCGCATGGCATCTGCCATGCCTAGGCCGACAGCACCGGCTCCAATGACAAGTAGGCGATCGTGTCTCGATGCAGTGCGCCGCATGCCTTTGCCCACTGATCCCAGCTTCGATTAACCAAGCGCCACGCTGCGGAACTTAGTCCGCGTTCGCCGCCGCGCCAACCCTTATATCGCTGCACTCAATCAGCGCGGTGAAATTCAAGCCGAAACGAAATGTCGCAACCCCATCAGTTGGATGGGGCGTCTCATTCCGCCGCGATGACTGCCGGTGTCCCAAGTCCAAGCTGACGCTTCGCCTCCTCGCGCAACAAGTCGATCGGTTTGAGCTTGCCGTCGGTGACGAAGTGCCAGAACGTCCAGCCGTTGCAGGCCGTCTTGCCCTGCACGATAGCGCCCAATCGGTGAATGGATCCTTGATTTCCGTCCCAGCTCAGCGTCCCGTCGGCTTTCACTTCGGCGCGGATTTTGGCGCGCGAATCAACGACCGTATCACCGGGCTCCAACAGCCGCAGCTCCACAATGGTTCCGAACGGCACGCGAGGCTCGGCACGCTTCGATCTCTGCATCTCGAGCGCCGAGGGGGAGAGAGGCGTCACGCGGGCGATGCGCTCCTCGGCCGCGCGCGCGTAGTCGCGATCGCGCTCTATGCCGATGAAGCGGCGACCGAGGCGCTTGGCAACCGCCCCTGTCGTGCCGGTTCCGAAGAAGGGATCGAGCACGATGTCGCCCGGCTTGCTCGAGGCAATGAGGATGCGGTGAAGCAACGCCTCGGGCTTCTGCGTCGGGTGCGCCTTGCGCCCGCCCTCGTCCTTGAGGCGCTCGGGGCCAGAGCAGATGGGAAACAGCCAGTCGGAGCGCATCTGCACGTCGTCGTTTTGCGCCTTGAGGCTCTCGTAGTTGAAGGTCGCGCGCGAGCGACGGTCGCGGGCGGCCCAGATCAGCGTCTCGTGCGCGTTGGTGAGCCGTTTTCCGCGGAAATTCGGCATTGGGTTCACCTTGCGCCAGACGACGTCGTTCTGGATCCAGAACCCTAAGTCCTGCAGCGCGGCGCCGAGACGGAAGATGTTGTGATAGGAGCCGATCACCCAGATGGCGCCGTCGGGCTTCAGGATACGCCGGCACTCCGAAAGCCAAGCGCGCGAGAAGGCGTCGTAGTCGGCGAAGCTCGAAAACTTGTCCCACTCGTCGTCGACACCGTCAACGCGCGTATTGTTGGGCCGCATGAGGTCCGAGGCGAGCTGCAGATTGTAGGGCGGGTCGGCAAAGACGAGATCGACGCTTGCTGTGGGCAGGGCCTTCAAGGCCTTCAGGCAGTCGTCGACGATGACGCGATTGGCCGCGGGGGCCTGACTGGTGCGACGCAGAACCATGGGGACGCAACTCTCGGACTGAGATGATACGCGCCCGCGACGGTCGTGGGGAAGCACGTCGCGAGCCAGCCCGAGTCTAGCTGGGCGTGGAGTCCGTTGGCCAGAGATTTATCTGTTGCCGATGCAGGCTGCCGACGCTTGGTCGCGCGTAGAGCGGTGCCTACAGCGCTTCCTCCTCGATGAGGCCGAGCGCGAGCTGCACCGTGCGGAACGAACGCCGGTGATGGTCGGTTACGCCGAGGCGGCGGATGGCGTTGTGGTGCTCGGGCGTCGAATAGCCCTTGTGGCGCTCGAATCCGTATCCCGGATGCTTGGTGCCGAGCTGCACCATGATGCGGTCGCGCGTGACCTTGGCGATGATCGAGGCCGCGGCGATCGACAGGCAGCGCGCGTCGCCCTTGACGATCGTGCGTGCCGGGCACTTCAGCTTGGGCGCGCGGTTGCCGTCGATGGCCACCATCTTTGGCGTCAGGGCGAGCTGGGCGACGGCCTGCGCCATGGCCCACATGGTGGCGTGCAATATGTTTTGCCGGTCGATGCGCTTCACGTCCGCGATGCCCACGCCGACGATGGCGGTAGCGCGGATGCGCACGAAGAGGATCTCGCGCGTCTCCTCGTCGAGCACTTTGCTGTCGTTGATGCCGTCGGGAATGCGCTGCGGATCGAGGATTACGGCGGCGGCGACGACCGGTCCCGCGAGCGGGCCGCGCCCGGCCTCATCGACGCCGGCGACGGGGCCGCCGTGGAGCTGCAGCTCTGCAGCCTCCAGCTCGAACGTCGGCAGCGGACGTGGCTCAGCATTCCCCATGGCCCGGCACGTTTGCGCGGGTCTGTGGGTAAGTCAAAGCCGGGGCGGCCACGAGGCTTTGGAAAACTTCAGAAAAGCCGCATTTGTTGCCCGGCGAGCACGGGGCGCTCGAAGAGGTCGGTGCGGAGCGGTGCGCGGTCCTCGTTGAGGCCGAGCCGTTTGACCGCGAGGCGGAAACGCAGGGCGATTTGCTCGGCGTAAGGGCCAGAGCCGCGCTGGCGCACGCCGAACTCGGAATTGTAGTCGCGGCCGCCGTGCATCGATTGCATCAGACGGATGACGCGATCTGCGCGGTCAGGGAACTCGGTTGCGAGCCACTCGCGGAACAGAACCTTGATCTCAAGCGGCAGGCGCAGGAGCACGTAGCCAGCCGACATCGCACCCGCTTCGCGCACGGTCTCGAGGATGGTCTCGATCTCGCTATCGTTGATGGCCGGGACGACAGGCGCCACCATCACCGTCGTCGGGATGCCGGCCTCGTTCAAGCGACGGATCGTTTCGACGCGCTTGGCCGGCGTCGCCGCGCGCGGCTCCATCGCGCGCGCCACGTGACGGTCGAGCGTCGTGACCGAGAGCGCGACGCGCGCCAGGCCACGCTCCGCCATGCGCGCAAGGATGTCGATGTCGCGCAGGACGAGCACCGACTTCGTCACGATGCCGACGGGATGTGAGGTGCGTTCCAGCACTTCCAGGATCGAGCGCGTGATCTTCCGCTCGCGCTCGATCGGTTGATAGGGATCGGTGTTGGTGCCGAGCGCCATCGTCTCCGGGCTGTAGCGCGGATTGGAAAGCTCACGCTCGAGTAGCTTGGCGGCATCGGTCTTGGCGTAGAGCTTGGTCTCGAAGTCGAGACCGGCCGAGTGCCCGAGGTAGCAGTGGGTCGGGCGCGCATAGCAGTAGACACAGCCGTGCTCGCAGCCGCGGTAGGGGTTGATCGAGCGGTCGAAGGAGATGTCGGGGCTATCGTTGCGCGTGATGATGGTGCGCGCCGGCTCCTCGTAGATCTCGGTCTTGAAGGCCTCGAGGTCGCCCAAGCCCTCCCAGCCGTCGTCGACCTCTTCGCGCCGCTCGGCCTCGAAGCGGCCGGTGTGGTTCGACCGCGCCCCGCGACCACGCCGGCGCTCGGCGTCGACGTCGCTTAGTTCAGGCACTGTGGTCTTGGTGCTTTTTGAAACCACGGTCTTTCTCGGGGTGGTTGGTTCTGGTGGAAGGTAGCGGCTCGCCTAGAACAAATCAAGAACATAACGGCCATCGCCAGCCCGCGAGCTTGGACTGTTGTTGCCGGCAGCGCGTCCGTGGCAGAGAAGCGCATGATCTCTGTCGTCATCCCGACCCTCGACGCCGAGGCGACCCTCCCCGATACGCTCTCTGCGCTGATCCCGGCGAGCCTCGACGGGCTTGTGCGCGAGGTGATCGTGGTCGATGCCGGCTCCAAGGACCACACGCGCGAGATCGCCGACTGGGCCGGTGCCGACGTCATCGAGACGGGCCCCGGGCGCGGCAGCCAGCTCACAGCCGGCGCCGCCGCCGCGCGTCAGCCTTGGATCCTCTTCCTCAGCGCCGATGCCGTGCTCGATCACGGCTGGGAGCGCGAGGCCTCGCACTTCATGGAGCGGGTCGACAAGGACAGCTCGCGCCAGGCCGCTGCCGTCTTCCGCTTCGCGCTCGACGACGAGGGCGCGGCACCGCGGCTGCTCGAAGCCTTTGCGCGCCTGCGGTTCGCCCTGCGGCTACCCTATGGTGACCAGGGGCTGCTGATCCCGCGCAAGCTTTACGATGCCGTCGGAGGGCACCGCGAGCTCTCCGGGATGGAGGATGTCGACATCGCCCGCCGCCTGGGGCGCCGGCGCATCAAGCTCCTACGCGCGCGCGCCGTCTCGAGCGCACGCGGCTACCGCGAGGATGGTTATCTGCGGCGCGTGCTCAACAACCAGATTGCCCTTGTGCGCTACGCGCTGGGCGTTTCCCCGGTGCAGGCCCCCGAGATGCGCGACAAGCTGCAGGACCAGCGCACCGATCCTTGAAAAACTTGAGGATTTGCTCGCGATAGCCGCTCATCCGTCGTAATTTCGCCGCCAGATTCCGGTGGTTTAAGCGTCATTGGCAAACTTTTTGGGGTCGGTCCTACGGCATCGCACGCCCAAATCGGGCGGCGCATTAGCCAAGATTTGTTTTGAAGACGGGGCATCGGGGACGCCTCGGCGCGACGGTCGTACCATCACATCGGTGGTGTAAAGCGTAGGGGTTTGGACCATGGTGCAGACGGCAATGCAGTATACGCCCGTTCAGGTGCTGCAGGCGGCGCGCAGGGCTGAGGCCGAGGGCAAGATGGACTATGCCCTCCAATTCTACCGCCATCTCGTCGAGCAGCACGGCACCACTCCGGAAGCGCAGGAGGCGCGCGAAGGGCTGTTCCGCATCGCCGAGTGGCGGTGGGGTGAAGCGCGCATCGCGAGACGCCAGGACGGAGCCGCGCCGCAGAGTGCGGTCGCGCCGGCTCCCGCGGCGAGCCCACCACAGCCGCCCAAGGTCGGCGAACCCGCAGCCGCTTCCACCTTCGCCGGCAGTAATGCGCAGCTCCCGCAGGTCGTCTCGCGCGGCAATGAAGAGCTGCTGCCCTTGTTCAAGCCGCGGTATCGGGCGGCGAAAATCATCGCTTACGGTGTGAGCGTGCTCGGCGTAGCCGCGGCGCTTACCGGCGCAGTCGCCGCCGTGCTCGCGGGAGCGGGCGGCGTTGAGCCGGTTTCGGCCATCGGATCGTACGGTTTGCCGATCGGATTGTTGTTGGGCGTGCCGACGGCGCTGGTTGGGCTCGTGCTGCTGCTCGTCGGACAGCTCGCGGTCGCGGTGTTCGCCACCGCCAACGCCAACCTCGAAATGCTCGCAATCGAGCGCGGCCGCCTCAGCTACTAGCGGCCGAGGCCTCTAGAGCCGCGGCAGGATCTCGACCAGGTTGCAGGGCTTATAGCGGCTGTCGAGCTGCCACTTCAGGATGCCTTCCCACGCATCCTTGCAGGCTCCGGGCGAGCCCGGCAGGCAGAAGACGTACGTGCGGTTGGCGACGCCCCCGCAGGCGCGCGACTGAATGGTCGAGGTCTCGACCTGCGTGAACGAGATCTGATGGAAGATCACGGCGAAGCCTTCCATCTCCTTTTGCAGAAGCGGCTTCACCGCCTCCGGCGTCACGTCGCGGCGCGTGAACCCGGTGCCGCCGGTGGTGATCACGACGTTGACGCTCGGATCGTCGATCCAGCCCATTACCTTGCCGCGGATCGCCTCGATGTCGTCGGTGACGATGGCGCGCTCGGCGACCACATGACCGGCTTTTGTGATCATGGAGACGAGCGTATCGCCGGACTTGTCCGTCGCCGGCTCGCGCGTGTCAGATACCGTCAGCACCGCGATGCGCAGTGGCGTGAAGGGGTGGTTCTCGTCGAGCTTTGCCATGGCCTCATCGCGCGGTTTTGAGCGCTTCCTTGATCGCGAGCAGATCGCGCCAAGCCATGCCCTTGGCCGCCGGCGTGCGCAAGAGGTAAGCGGGGTGCAGCGTCGCCATGGCGCGCGCCTTGTGCCCACCGATGTCGAGGTCGCGCCATTTGCCGCGCACGCGCATGATGCCGTCCGCCACGTCGAAGAGGTGCTTGGCCGCCGCGCCTCCAAGTGCAAGCACGACATCGGGCGCCACCAGTGCGACCTGCCGCTCGAGGAATGGGCGGCAAGCGATCGCCTCCTGCGGCGTCGGCGTGCGGTTTCCTGGCGGGCGCCAGTAGACGATGTTGGTAATGTGCACGTCGGCTTCGGAGAGGCCGATCGAAGCGAGCATCTTGTCGAGCAGCATGCCGGCGCGCCCGACGAACGGCTTGCCTTCGAGGTCCTCGTCGCGCCCGGGCGCCTCGCCGACGATCATCAGCCGCGCCCGCTCGGCGCCGCGGTAGAAGCACAGGTTTTTGGCCGTCGCCTTGAGGCCGCAGCCTTCGAAGCGGCGCAGGATCGCCTCCAGCTCGGGGAGCACGCGGGTCGCGGCGAGTGCGCTGCGACCTTCCGTGCTGGCGGCCGGCGGCAGTGGCGCCCCGATGAACTGCCGCGGAGCGCGGGTCGCGGCGGTCGCAGCCGCTGGCCGCGCGGGTGACAGCGGGGCACGCGCCGCGGCAGCGGGAGCCGCCTCGGCATTCGTCGAGGGCAGCGCGAACCCGGCGCCGGGTGCACGCGCTCCGCGCGCCAGCCAATCGGTCGGCGCATCGTCGACGGCAGCATCGACGCCCATGGCCTCGTACCAGCCGAGCAACTGCCCCGCGATCTGCGCTCTCGTGTCTCGTGCGGTCATGTCCGGCACTCTATCGCGCTTGCCGCTGTCGTCCACTTCGGGCCCGCGCGGCGTTTCCTCGCTTGACGCTGTGGCTGATAGCGACCTAATCGACCAGAAGCGCGAAGTCGAGGACAGGTAGAGATGGCGAGCGATGCGGTGGAGCTGCCCCCCAGAGAGGCGATGGAGTTCGACGTCGTCATCGTCGGGGCCGGGCCTGCGGGGCTCGCCGCCGCCATCCGTCTAAAGCAGCTCGCCGCCGAGGCGGGACAGGACATCTCCGTCGTCGTGCTGGAGAAGGGATCGGCTGTCGGCGCCCATATCCTCTCGGGTGCGGTGATCGATCCCATCGGACTCAACAAGCTCATCCCCGACTGGAAGGAGAAGGGCGCGCCGCTTACGACCGAGGTTGCGAAAGATCGGTTCCTGGTGCTGACGAGGACGCACGCGTTTCCCCTCCCCAATATCCTCATGCCGCCGCTGATGAACAATCACGGCAACTATATCGCGAGCCTCGGGGCCGTTTGCGCCTGGCTCGGCGAGCAAGCGGCCGAGCTCGGCGTCGAGATCCTTCCGGGCTTTCCGGCAACCGAGGTGCTCTACGACGAGAATGGCGCCATCGTTGGCGTGGCGACCGGCGACATGGGCGTGGGGCGCGACGGCAAGCCGACCGAGAATTTCGTGCGCGGCACGGAGCTGCGCGGCAAGTACACCTTCTTTGCCGAGGGCGCGCGCGGCTCGCTGACGAAGCAGCTCATCGCCAGGTTCGATCTCGCGCGCGAGAGCGGCCCGCAGAAGTACGGCATCGGCATCAAGGAGCTGTGGCGAGTCGCGCCTGAGAAGCACCAGCCGGGCCTCGTGCAGCACACGTTCGGCTGGCCGCTGGATTCCCGCACCGGCGGCGGCTCGTTCCTCTACCACTACGGCGAGGGCCTCGTTGCGGTCGGCGTCGTTCTGCACCTCAACTACGAGAACCCGTACCTGTCGCCGTTCGAGGAGTTCCAGCGCTTCAAGACGCATCCGGCGATCCGCGGCACGTTCGAGGGCGGTAAGCGCATCGGCTACGGCTCGCGCGCGCTGACGGAGGGTGGCTGGCAATCGATCCCGGAGCTTGTCATCCCCGGCGGCGTGCTCGTCGGCTGCGCGGCAGGCTTCATGAACGTGCCGCGCATCAAGGGCAGCCACAACGCCATCCTGTCGGGCATCGCCGCGGCGGAGGCGGCGTTTGCGGCGATCGAGGCGGGCCGCGCGCACGATCGGCTCGACGCCTACGCGGAGAGCGTCCGCTCAGGCGACATTGCGCGCGATTTGAAGTCCGTGCGCAACGTCAAACCGCTGTGGTCGCGCTTGGGCACCTGGCTCGGCGTCGCGCTCGGCGGCGTCGACATGTGGCTCAACACCTTCATTCCGGGCAAAGGGCTCGGCTTCACGCTGAAGCACGGCAAGGCCGACTATGCGAACCTGAAGAAGGCTGCCGACTCCAAGCCGATCGCCTACCCGAAGCCCGACGGCGTGCTGACCTTCGACCGACTGACGAGCGTTTCGTTCTCGGGCACCAACCACGAGGAAAACCAGCCGGTCCACCTCAAGCTTACCGATCCGACCATCCCCATCAGGGTCAATCTGCCCGAGTGGGCGGAGCCTGCGCAGCGCTACTGCCCGGCCGCGGTCTATGAGATCGTGATCGAGGGCGACAATCCGCGCTTCCAGATCAACGCGCAGAACTGTGTCCACTGCAAAACGTGCGACATCAAGGACCCGAGCCAGAACATCACCTGGGTATGCCCCGAAGGCGGCGGAGGCCCGAATTATGCGGGCATGTAGCGGGCCCGCGTGGGAGAGCCGTGGTCGAAATTCACCTTCTCAGCCGCTAAATCCTCGTTTCGACATTGATGCGGCGCCAATGTCGCCAAATCGCCGCGTTATGCGCTAGGGTACGAGAATTCTGGGAATCAACCGGCTTCCACAAGGATCGGTCTGCATGCGGGCATTTCTTCGCAACGTGCTGCTGACGGGGGTAACGCTGTTCAGCCTCACCGTTGCCAGCGTGACAGTGTCGCTCGCCGCGGGCGATGCATCGGGCGACGGCGATCAGCTCCACTCGCTGCTCGGCAGCTACCTCGCCGCCAACTTCGCCAAGAACGAGAACGATCCCGACCACGCCGCCACCTTCTACCGCGATGCGCTCGCGCAGGATCCCGGCAACGAGGTGCTGCTTGAGCAGGCCTTCCAGGCGGAGGCCTCCGAAGCCAACTGGGACCGCGCCGTGGGCCTCGCCGAGGAGCTCGTCGCCAAAGATGCCAGCAACCGCATCGCCCACCTCGTGCTCGGCCTCAACCGTTTCAAGAGCGGCGACTACACCAAGGCCGACAAGGAGTTCGAAGCCGCGAGCGATGGTCCGGTCGGGGAGCTGACGAGCGCGCTAGCCCGTGCCTGGAACGCGCTTGCCGCCGGCGACCCAGAGCAGGCCAAGAAATATCTCGACATGCCTAAGCAGGCGGAATGGGCGCAGATCTATCTCAACTTCCACCGCGCGCTGATTTCCGACATCGCGGGCAAGAAGCAAGATGCGACTACTGCCTATGAGCGCTCGTTCAAGCAGGAGAGCCCGACGCTCCGCATCCCGCTGGCCTACGCGCGCCACGCGGCGAGCGAGGGCGACCTCAAGCTCGCCAAGACGATTCTCGATGCGCAGACCGACAAGTCGCAGGACGAGCCGCACGTGCTCGTGCGCGAGCTGCGCGACGAGATCGACGGCGGCAAGAAGGTGTCGCTTCTGATCACCACGCCGGCCGAAGGCATGGCCGAGGCGTTCTATGGTCTCGGCGAGCTGCTCACGGGCGAGGGCGGCGTGAGTATGGGCGTCCTCTATCTGCAGATGGCGCTCTACGTCGTTCCCGACCACGCCTTCGCGCTGGCGACGCTGGCAAGCGCGTATGAATCCATGCGCCGCTACGACGACGCGATCACCGTCTACAATCGCATCCCCAACGGCACCGCGCTGCAGGAGGCGATCGAGATACGCAAGGCCTTCGACCTCAACTCGCTCGACAAGGTGGATGAGGCCAAGACCACGCTGGACAAGCTTGCGACTGAAAATCCCAAGGACATCAAGCCGCTCGACGCGCTGGGCAACATCATGCGCTCGCGCAAGCGCTATGCCGAAGCCGTCGACTACTACACGCGCGCGGCAGCCTTGCTGCCCAATCCGGCCAAGCGCCACTGGAGCCTGTTTTATTCGCGCGGCACGTCCTATGAGCGCCTGAAGAACTGGCCGGCGGCGGAGGCCGACCTGCAGAAGGCGTTGAAACTCTATCCCGACCAGCCGCTCGCACTGAACTATCTTGGCTATAGCTGGGTCGATCAGAACCGCAACCTCAAGCAGGGCATGGCGCTCATCGAGCGTGCAGTCGCACTCAAGCCCGGCGACGGCTACATCGTCGACAGCCTAGGCTGGGCGCACTTCAAGCAGGGCAACTATAAGGACGCCGTGCGCTTCCTCGAGCGCGCGGTCGAGATCACGCCGCAGGACCCGGTGCTCAACGACCACCTCGGCGATGCGCTGTGGCGCGTCGGCCGCGAGCGCGAGGCGAAGTTCCAGTGGGACCAGGCGCTGACACTCGAGCCCGAGCCGGACGAGGTCGAGAAGATCAAGAAGAAGCTCACCGAGGGTCTGCCGCCGACCCTGCAGTCGCCGGCTCATCGCGAGGTGCAGCGCAACGTTCACCTGAAGAAACGCAAAGAGACGAAGCTAAATTCGAGACCCGTCGAGTAGCGCAGAGGATCGTTGCAATCGGCGCCGCCGCTGCGGCGCCGGGCCTACCCCCGCTCGAGGCGGCGCGCCGATGCCGGCGATCACCGAAATTGCCCGCGCCAAGATCAATCTGACGCTCAAGGTGCGCGGTCGCCGCCCTGACGGCTATCACGAGCTTGAAAGCCTCGTCGTTTTCGCAACCGACCTCGGCGACGTCGTACGCTTCATCCCCGGTGAGGAGATAGGCTGCAGTGTGCGCGGCCCCTTCGCCGCGGCCATCGAGGGCGACAATCTCATCGACAGGGCGCTGGCGCGCCTCGCCGAGCAGGCCCCGCAGCTCAAGCTGGGCGAAGTAACGTTGGAGAAGACGCTTCCCGTTGCCGCTGGCATCGGCGGGGGCTCCGCGGACGCCGCGGCGCTGCTGCGCGCGGTACGCTTTGCCAACGGCTCGCTGTCCGCCGGCGTCGATTGGGCGGGAATCGCGGCTTCGCTCGGCGCTGACGTGCCGGTCTGCTTTCTGAACCGGCCGGCGTTCATGACGGGCGTCGGAGAGAGAGTTGCGCCCGTCCACGATCTGCCCCGCCTCAACGCGGTGCTGGTCAATCCGTTGACGCCAGTGCCACTAGGCAAGACGCGCAGGGTCTTCGGTCGCTTGAGCGTGCCGGCCGTCGCCGCGACCAGCGAGCCCGCGCAGCCGCCGGGCCCCTTCCCGCATGCACCCGCGCTCGTCGCTTACATGGCCGCCGCGGGCAACGACCTGATGCCCGCAGCCATTGAGATCGAGCCGGCGATCGGTGAAGTGCATGCCGCGCTCGCTGCCGTGCCGAGCTGCAAGTTCGCCAGCCTCTCCGGCGCCGGCCCCACCTGCTACGGCATCTTTGCGACGCCTGAGGAGGCATCCGCCGCGCGCGAAATTTTGCGCGCCGCCAACCCGCGCTGGTGGATCGCCGCGACGACGCTCGGAGGATAGGCGCTGGGTGCCGAGCGCCTCAGCAGAAGAAGCAGTTGCGGCACGCGCTCGCGGCCTGGCCGATCTGCGCGCTCATGATCTTGGTGTACTCGGCGAGCTTCGACTTGAAGCGCTCGCACACCTCTTTCTTGTGCTCGGGCTCGCCGTGCAGCGTCTCCCAGGCCTTGAGGTATTCCGCCTTCTTGGTGCGGAAGGTGGAGAACACCTTGCGCAGCGCCCCACCTTCGACGCACGTGCCGACCGCGCTCAGCGCGCGGCGCTGGAGATTGAGCTTGGTGCCGCAGAACTCCTGCAGCGCGTCGACCGTGGCGTACTCGTCGACCATTTTCCACAGGTTGGCCTGGTCGGCCTTGCTCATGGAGTCGAAGCCGAGCTTCACCGGTTCGATCGGGCCGGGCTGCGCGACGCTCGTGCCCGCGACGAAGGCCGCAGCCGCGAACGCTGCCGCCGCTAGCCAATGCAGATGTCGAGATTTGAGCATTTCCCCCAATTCCGATTCCGCCTCGGATCCAAAAATCTAAGCCCATATGCGGGCGTCACGCAATGACGCCACTGTGGCCGAAAATCAATGCGTCCGCTGCACGCAGAAATCGATGACCTGCTCCATGGCGGATTTCTCGGGCCGGTCGGGAAAGATCGCAAGCGCATCGCGGGCCACAGCTCCGAACGAGCGGGCGCGCTCGAACGTCGCCTCGATCGCCTTGTGCCGTTTCATGAGGCCAACGGCGTGCTCGAAGTCGCCATTCTCGACGTTGCTGTCGACGATTGTCTTTTTCCAGAAGCCGCGCTCGCGATCGGAGCCGCGCCGGAACGATAGGATGACGGGCAGCGTGATCTTGCCCTCGCGGAAATCGTCGCCGACCGACTTGCCCAGGTGGGCGCTGTCACCCGAGTAGTCGAGCGCATCGTCGACGAGCTGGAAGGCGAGACCCAGATTGCGCCCATAGGCCTTCAAGGCGGTCTGCTCGGGCGCGGTTCGGCTAACGATCGCGGCGCCGACCTCGGCTGCGGCCGAGAAAAGCGCTGCCGTCTTGGCGTTGATGATGGCTAGGTACTCGTCCTCCGTTGTCGCTGTGTTCTTTGCAGCGGCGAGCTGCATCACCTCGCCCTCGGCGATGACGGCGGCCGCGTTCGACAGGATCTTGAGGACAGGCAGCGAGCCCACGTCGACAAGCATGCGGAAGGCCTGACCGAGCAGGAAATCGCCGACCAACACGCTCGCCTGGTTGCCCCAGATCATGCGTGCCGTCTTCTTGCCGCGCCTGAGCTCGCTCACGTCGACGACGTCGTCGTGCAGCAGCGTCGCTGTGTGCATGAACTCGATTGCCGAGGCGACGCGGATGTGCCCGGAGCCCGGGTAGTCGCACAGCTTGGACGAGGCCAACGCCAGCATCGGCCGCAGCCGCTTGCCGCCCGAGTCGATGAGATGATGGGCGAGCTGCGGAATGAGGTCGACCTCGGACACCGCCTTGTCGAGGATGATGCGGTTGATCGCGGCCATGTCCTCGGCGACGAGGTCCATGAGCGGCTTTAGGTTTTCCGCCGGGCTGCGTGCGCCCTCGAGTGGTATGACTTGGCCCAAGGAGTTTGCCTAAGGAGGTTTTTGCGACGCTTATTCGTTGACGGTGCTATAGCGTTGCTCGGCGCGGAACTCTAACCACAGATTGCCTCCGCCGCACGAGCACTTTCGGACAATGTCCCATGCGTGAACTCGTCACCAGTAACGACCCGGTGCTCCTCAACTATCTGCAGGTTCTGCTCAAGGACGCCGGCATCGAGGTGAGCGTGTTCGACGGCAACATGAGCGCAGTGCAGGGCACGCTCTCGGCCGTCCCGCAGCGACTGGCGGTGGCCGAGGATGATTGGGCGCAGGCGCGCCGCCTGCTCGACGAGGCCGGGCTCGGCAAATGGATCGTGCAGTGAACGAGACGACAGCGCTTGCAGGCAACGCGCCGACGGACGACGCGTTCCTTGGCGGCGCCCTGCAAATTCGCCAGCCACTCTCCGGCTATCGCGCCGGGCTCGACGCCGTCATGCTCGCCGCCGCCGTTCCCGCCGAGGGGCCGGCGCGCGTACTGGATGTTGGCGCTGGCGTGGGGACCGCGGGGCTATGCCTTGCCCGGCGCGTCGCCTCGGTTCGCGTTGCGCTGTTTGAGCGGGAAGGGGCGCTGGTGCGCCTTGCCGCGGAGAACGTGTCGCGCAACGGCCTCGGTGACCGCGTGCGCGTGATCGAGGGCGACATCGGCCTTTCTGCCGCATCTGCGCAGAGCCTCGGGCTCGAGCCGGAAAGTTTCGATCACGTCATCGCAAACCCGCCATTCCACGACGCCGACGGCGGCACGCTCGCACCCGATCCGCTCAAGGCGGCGGCGCACGCCATGCCCGACGACGGCCTCGATCGTTGGGCGCGCTTCATGGCCCGTATGGCCGTGCCGGGCGGCTGCGCGACAGTGATCCACAAGGCCGAGGCGCTCTCCCGCTTGCTCGCCGCTTTCGACGGGCGCTTTGGGGGGCTGCACGTCCTGCCCCTCTATCCGTGCGCAGGGGCTGCGGCGCACCGCATCATCGTGCAGGGGCGCAAGGGCAGCCGGGCGCCGCTCACGCTGCTTGCGGGCCTGGTGCTGCATGACGACGAGGGCGCTTTCACGCCGCAGGCGCAAGCCATTCTGCGTGGAGGCGCTGCGCTGCCTTTGGTTGCGAACCGCTGACCCGCGCAACGGCAACGCCCGCGCCGCGGTCTAGCCCTCGCGCGCGCGTTGCCGTAAATGTCTCGGCCTGACGCCCGCGCCCGGGTTATCTGCCGCGCGGCTCTATCCCGGAATGTTTGCTGAAGCGAGGTTGGCACGCATGTGGTTTTTCAACCGTGGTCCCGTCGTTCCCGTGCTGCGCTTCGACGGTCCGATCGGCCACGTCACGCCGTTGCGGCCGGGGCTCGCGATCTCGTCTTGCGCGACCGCGATCGAGCGCGCCTTCGAGCTGTCGAAGGTGCCCTCGGTTGCCGTGGTCATCAACTCGCCGGGCGGCTCGGCCGTGCAGTCGAGCCTCATTTTCCGCCGCATCCGCCAGTTCGCCGAGGAGAAGCGCAAGACGGTGCACGTATTCTGCGAGGACGTGGCCGCATCGGGGGGCTACTACCTCGCCGTGGCGGGCGATGAGATCTACGCCGATGCCGCCTCGATTGTCGGGTCGATCGGTGTAATTTTCGCGGGCTTCGGCTTCGTCGACGCGATCGAGAAGCTTGGCATCACGAGGCGCGTCTATACCGCCGGCGCCGACAAGGGCTCGCTCGACTCCTTCCGCCCCGAGCGCGCCGACGACGTGGAGCACCTGAAATCGTTGCAGCAGGACGTGCACGACGTCTTCATCGGCGTCGTCAAGGAAAGGCGCGCAGGGCGCCTCAAAGGAGCCGATCAGGAGCTGTTCTCCGGCGCCTTCTGGTCGGCCACAAAGGCACTCGAGCTCGGCCTCATCGATGGCTTCAGCGACGTGCGCACCAAGATGCGCGAGCTCTACGGCGACAAGGTGCGGCTGAAGGTCGTGCCGTTCGACCGCGGAGGCCTGCTGTCGCGCTTGCGACGCGCGCCGTCGGCGTTTGGTTACGACGATTTAACGCGCGGACGTCTTGCGTTCGCCGAAGATCTGATATCCGCTGTGGAGGCTCGCGCGTTATGGTCCCGCTACGGGTTGTGACGCCTCGGCGCATCGGGGCGCCGACGCGACTAAGACCACGGGCCGCGCGTTAGAAGGGAGTGTCGTCCATGCCGCAAGTCGTGGCCGCGGTGCTCATCGGAGCCGGCATAGCCGCCGGCTTCAAATGGATTGCGAGGGAGATGGCGCGTGCTGTCGACGATGCGCGCGGCGCGCACGACGACCGGCCGACGCGCAACGTGGCGGCGGCGCCCAAGGATCTCGGCAGGCTCGAGTGGGACCCCGAGAGCGGCGTCTACCGGCCAGCCGGTAAGCGCTCAGCCTGAAATCCGATTGTTGGACGATCAGCGCTTGGGCGCGTGCTCGCTCAGGAGCGAGCGCAGCATGCCCACGACGCGCGAAGCGGGGCCGCTTGCGTTCGAGCAGCACTGGACGCTGATGCGGGCGCCCTCGAACAGCAGAAATACCTCATCCGCCAGGAGCTCCGGGTCGGCGTAATCGGCGTCGCGGAACAGCCCCACGAGCCGCTCGCGCTTGCGCGTCTTGTAGTCATCGATGATCTGGCGCGCCGGATGCCCGCTCTCGCGCAGCTCCACAGCCGCATTGGCGATGGCGCAGCCGCGGTCGCCGCTGTCGGTAAGGATCCGCTCGACGTACTTGACCCAGCCCTCGAGCTGCGCGTGCGGGTCGCCGGGATAGGTGCGGGCGAGCCCCTCCCAGACCTCGTCGCCCTCCTTGGCGAGCTGGGTGAGGTAGGCCGCAATGAGCTCGTCCTTGGAACCGAAATGCCGGTAAAGCGTCATCTTGTTCGTGGCGGCCGCCTCCGCGATCGTCTCGACCCCCACGGCGCGGATGCCGTGGCGATAGAAGAGCTCCCGGGCGGCAGCCAGAATGCGGTCGCGCGGCGGCAATATGGGCGCTGCGGGACCCGAGGAGGAAAGCATCCAATAGGCCTCTTGACTAGGGTGTTACCGGTCAGTATACGAGGACATGCTACCGCTCAGTAACACGACGTGCGGGCGTTGTCATGCCCCTCGTTTTGCACTGCAGCAGTCAGTGAGGCGGCTCCATGGACCGGGGAAGAGTTGCGGGCACCGACGCGGCCAAATTGGGCTGTGTGAACTGCGTTAATCTCGAAACTCCGGCAGACCTCCGCGACCTCGTTTCGGTGCTAACCGTTGCGCCGGCGGGCTGACAATCGCGAAACGCGAAAGCCCTCCGATAGCCCCCCAGCTAAGTTTCAATTCCGCCTGCAAGGTTCCTCATGCCCCGGTCAACCCCAGCTCGCCTTGCTTTCCTCGCGCTTCTACCGGCCCTGGCTTTGGCCGCCGGGTGCGGGCAGTCGCAGACGCAGGCGCAGAATGCAGCGCCCCCGCCTCCGCAGGTCACCGTGTCAAAGCCGGTAAAGAAGCTTGTCGCCGAGCACGACGAGTATGTCGGCCGCTTCATCGCCTTCGACTATGTCGAGGTGCGCGCGCGCGTCTCCGGCTACCTGCAGACGATTCACTTCACCGACGGCCAGCTCGTGAAGACGGACGACCCGCTCTTTACGATCGACCCGCGTCCGTTCCAGGCCTCGCTCGACCAGGCCAAGGCGGCCGTCGAGCAGGCCAAGGCCAACCTCGCCTTCGCCGAAGCCGACCTTGCGCGCGGCGAGAGCTTGCGCACCGGGACGACCATCACGCAGCAGGCGCTCGATCAGCGCTTGCAGGCCAAGCGCGTCGCCACCGCTGCAGTCTCCGCCCAGGAGGCGGCCGTCCGCCAGACCGAGCTCGATTTGCAGTTCACCGAGCTCAAGGCGCCCATCTCCGGCCGCATCGGCGACCGGCGCGTCTCCATCGGCAACCTCGTGACCGGCGGCGCGGCCGGCACGACGCTGCTCGCCACCATCGCCTCCGTCGATCCCATCCGCTTCGAGTTCACCATGGATGAGGCGTCCTATCTGCGCTACGTGCGCCTCGCCACCGAGGCGGGCGCTCACAGCGCCAACCGCGGCATCACGCTCCCGGTGCGCTTGAAGCTGATCGATGAGGACAAGTTCACGCGCGACGGCAAGATCGACTTCGTCGACAATGCCATCGACCGCTCATCGGGCACCATCCGTGGCCGCGCCGAGTTCGAGAACGCGGACGGGCGCCTGACGCCCGGCATGTTTGGCCGCGTCCAGATCACGGTTGCGGCGCCGGCGGAAGCGCTGCTTCTGCCCGATGCGGCAATCGGCACCGAGCAGGTGCGCAAGTTCGTCTACGTGGTTGGCGACGACAACGTCGCGACGCCGAAGTACGTGACGCTCGGGCAGCTCTCGGACGGCTTGCGCGTCGTCAAGTCGGGCGTACGCGCCGACGATCTCGTCATCGTCAACGGCCTGATGCGCGTGCGCCCCGGCTCCAAGGTTACTCCCCAGCAGGCCACCGCCGACACCGGCGTCAAAGATACCTCCTCCATCCGCTTGAACTGATCGGTAGCGCGATGCGCATCTCGCACTTCTTCATCGACCGTCCGATCTTTGCCGCCGTGATCTCGGTCGTGATCGTGATCCTCGGCCTTGTATCGATCGGCCGGCTGCCGATCGCGCAATATCCCGAGATCGCGCCGCCCGTCATCAACGTGACCGGCCAATATCCCGGCGCGTCCGCCGAGGTCGTCGCCAATACCGTCGCCTCGCCGCTCGAGCAGCAGATCAACGGCGTGGAGCACATGCTCTACATCTCGTCGAACTCCACGGTCGACGGGCGCTTCTCGATCTCGGTCACGTTCGATCTCGGCACCAACCTCGATATTGCGCAGGTGCAGGTGCAGAACCGCGTGTCGATCGCGCTGCCGCGGCTCCCTGCGGACGTGCGCAACATCGGCGTCACTGTCGCCAAGGCTTCGCCCGACCTGATGATGGTCGTGCACATGTACTCGCCCGACCAGTCGCGCGACACGCTGTTCATCTCGAACTACGCCACCATCAACGTCGTCGACGCCTTGAGCCGCATCGAGGGCGTGGGCTCGATCACGGTGTTTGGTGGTCGTGATTACTCAATGCGTGTCTGGCTCGATCCTGACCGCCTGCAGTCCCTGGCGCTGACGTCAAACGACGTGGTCACCGCTCTGCAGCGACAGAACGTGCAGGTTGCCGCCGGCATCTTGAACCAGCCACCGGTAGCCTCGCCCGGGGCCTTCCAGATATCGGTGCAGACGCTGGGTCGCCTCGCCGATCCAGATGCGTTTGGCGACATCGTCGTCAAGCAGAACGACAACTCGGTCGTGCGTCTGAAGGATGTGGCGCGCGTTGAGCTCGCCGCGCTCGACTACGGCGTCAACTCCTACCTCGACAAGAATCCGGCCGTCGGCCTCGGCATCTTCCAGCTTCCGGGCTCCAACGCGATTGCGGCGGCAAAGCAGATCAAGGCCACGATGGCGGAGCTGTCGAAGAGCTTCCCCGATGGCGTCAAGTACGACATCATCTACAATCCGACGGACTTCATCCAGCAGTCGGTCGACGCGGTCGTGCGGACGATCCTAGAGGCAATCATCCTCGTCGTTCTCGTCGTCATCTTGTTCCTGCAGACCTGGCGCGCGGCCATCATTCCCATTGTCGCGATCCCGGTGTCGCTTGTCGGCACGTTCTTCCTGATGGCGGCGTTCGGCTTCTCGCTCAACAACCTGTCGCTGTTCGGCCTCGTGCTCGCGATCGGCATCGTCGTCGACGACGCCATCGTCGTGGTCGAGAACGTCGAGCGCAACATGGCCAAGGGCCTGAGCCCGCGCGAGGCGTCCTACCGCACCATGGAGGAGGTCGGCACGGCGCTGATTGCCATCGCGCTCGTCTTGACCGCGGTGTTCGTGCCGTCGGCCTTCATCACCGGCATCTCGGGCCAGTTCTACCGCCAGTTCGCGCTGACGATTGCCGGCGCCACGATCATCTCGCTCATCGTCTCGCTGACCCTGTCGCCCGCCCTGTGCGCGCTACTCCTGAAGCCGCACAGCGAAGAGCACAAGACCGGCTGGTACATGTGGCCGATCCAAATCTTCTTCCGCATCTTCAACTGGGGCTTCGACAGACTGTCTCACGGTTACAGTTGGTTGGTGGGCCGCATCGTGCGCATTGCGGTGCTCATGCTCGTCGTCTATGCGGGCGTCATCGCCTTCGGCATGAACGAATTCCGCAAGACGCCCATCGGCTTCATTCCGCAGCTCGACGCCGGCTACCTGATCACGATCACGCAGCTTCCGCCCGCCGCCTCGATCGACCGCACGGACGCCGTGAACCGCCGCGCCGTGGAGCTCGCGCTCGACACGCCGGGCGTCGCGCACGCCGTCAACCTCGTCGGCTTCTCGGGTGCCACGCGCACCAATGCGCCCAACACGGGCGCGGTGTTCGTCGTGCTGAAGCCGTTCGAGGAGCGGGCAAAGGATCCGCGCATGTCGGCGCAGGCGATCCAGGGCGCACTGCTCGCCAAGTTCTCGTCGATCCAGGACGCTCTCGTGCTCGTCGTCGCGCCGCCGCCGGTGCGCGGCATCGGTAGCGCCGGCGGCTTCCGCATGATGGTGCAGGACCGCGGCGGCAACGGCTCGGCCGCGCTGCAAGGCGCCGTCGGCGCCATGATGGGGCGCGCCAACGCCACCCCGGGCCTCAAGCAGGTGTTCTCGCTGTTTGAGAACGCGACGCCGCAGCTCTATCTCGACATAGACCGCGTGAAGGCGCAGATGCTCGGCGTCAACGTCTCCGACGTGTTCTCGACCCTGCAGACCTACCTCGGCTCCGCCTACGTCAACGACTTCAATCTGTTGGGCCGCACCTTCCGCGTGACGGCGCAGGCCGATTCCAACTTCCGCCTCGAGCGCAGCGACGTGCTGAAGCTACGCGTGCGCAACAGCAATGGCGATGCGGTGCCGCTCGGATCGTTCACGACCGTCAGCGACATTTCCGGCCCCTCGCGCGTTCCGCGCTACAACCTCTACCCCGCGGCCGAGCTCGACGGCAGCGCCGCGCCCGGTTACTCGCAGGGCCAGGCCATCGACCTCATGCAGAAGCTCGCAGGCGAGGTACTGCCGCGCGGATTCAGCTATGAGTGGACAGAGCTCGCGTTCCAGCAGGTGCGCGCCGGCAACGCCGCGGTATTCGCGTTCGCGCTCGGCGTCGCCTTCGTGTTCCTCGTGCTCGCCGCGCAGTTCGAGAGCCTGACACTGCCGCTCGCGATCATCCTCATCGTGCCCATGAGCCTCATCGCCTCTATCACCGGCGTGGTCATGCGCGGCCAGGACAACAACATCCTGACCCAGGTCGGCTTCATCGTGCTGATCGGCCTTGCCGCCAAGAACGCCATCCTGATCGTCGAGTTCGCGCACCAGCTCGAGGGCGCAGGCGCCGACCGCTTCGCCGCGGCGACCGAGGCGGCCCGGCTGCGCATGCGTCCCATCCTGATGACGTCGCTCGCGTTCATCCTCGGCGTGGTGCCGCTCGTGTGGGCTATCGGCGCCGGTGCCGAGCTGCGCCAGGCACTCGGGACCGCGGTCTTCTCCGGCATGATCGGCGTCACCTTCTTCGGCCTCATCTTCACGCCCGTGTTCTACGTGACGACGCGCTGGCTCGCCGGCATCGTCGCGCGCCGGTGGGGAACCGCCGAGCCCGAGCCGCCGCTCAGCGCGCAGCAGCCGGCCGAATAGGCGCCTGCGCCCAAAGAACAAGGCACCGCGCGTCCCTGCGTGGCTGCCTCTTAGGAGACGCGACATCAACTTTTCCAATGCCGCCGCGTTGCGGCAGAACCGAATTCGCGCGTGCAACGTTGTAGGTTTCGAGGTGACCCATGACCAAGCTGACCGTGAACGGAACCGCCGTCGAGTATGACGGCGATCCGTCGATGCCGCTGCTCTGGTATCTGCGCGACGTGCGGGGGCTGACGGGCACCAAGTTCGGATGCGGCGTCGCTCAGTGCGGCGCCTGCACCGTTCACCTCAACGGCGAGCCGCGCCGCTCATGCGTGACGCCGATGTCGATGCTCGACGGAGCCGACATCATCACGATCGAAGGCGCGAAGGACAAGGTCACCGATGCGGTGCGTGCGTCCTGGATTGCGCTCGACGTTCCCCAATGCGGCTACTGTCAGTCCGGGCAGATCATGTCGGCGGTGGGGCTGCTCAGCACGATCCCCAAGCCGACCGACCGCGACATCGACCTCGCCATGACCGGCAATGTCTGCCGCTGCTGCACCTATCATCGCATTCGCGCCGCCATTCACGATGCCGCGCAGCGGCTGGAGGGCTGACCATGAACATCAACGTCTCAGCGAGCCGCCGCTCCTTCCTCAAGGGCTCCGCCGCCGCCGGTCTCGTCATCGCCTTGCGCTTGCCCGTGTCGAACGCCGCCGCCGCAGCCGACGCGCAATCGGAGTTCATTCCCAACGCGTTCCTGCGCATCGCGCCCGACAGCACCGTCACGGTGATTTCCAAGCACATCGAATTCGGCCAGGGCCCCTACACCGGTATCGCCACCGTGCTTGCCGACGAGATCGACGCCGACTGGGGGCAGATCAAGGTCGAATCCGCGCCCGCGGATGCGACGAAGTATTTCAATTCCGCCTTCGGCAAGGTGCAGGGCACCGGCGGCTCGACGGCCATGGCCAACTCTTGGGAGCAGCTCCGCCAGGCCGGAGCAGAGGCGCGCGCGCGCCTCATCGCGGCGGCTGCCAAGACCTGGAACGTCGATCCTGCCAGCATCACCATCGAGAAGGGCATCGTCAAAGATGCGGCCGGCCATAGTGCCCGCTTTGGCGAGCTCGTCGGGCTGGCTCAGCAGATCGAGCTATCCGGGCCGTTCAAGCCGAAGGAGCCCCACGCGTGGCGCCTCATCGGAGCCAACAAGCTCCCTAAGGTCGACACCGTGCCGAAGACTAACGGCACGGCGACGTACACCATCGACGTCAAGCTGCCGGACATGCTCACCTGCGTGATCGCGCGGCCGACGCGTTTTGCAGCCCAAGCGCAGTCCTTCGATCCGGCGCCGGCGCTCGCGATCGCCGGCGTGAAGGAGGTGTTTGTCGTGCCCGAGGGCGTCGCCGTGCTCGCCGACGGCTTCTGGGCCGCCAAGAAGGGGCGCGACGCGCTTAAAATCGCGTGGGACGAGAGCGGGACGGAAGCCCGCAGCTCGGACGCCATCGTCAAGGAATACCTCCAGCTTGCCAACACGCAGGGGGCGATCGCGCGCAACGACGGCGACACCGACAAGGCGCTCGCCGGGGCGACGAAGGTGATCGAGGCGACCTACGTCTTCCCGTATCTGGCGCACGCGCCCATGGAGCCCAACGACTGCGTCATTGGCCGTACCAGCGACGGCGGCGTCGAGATGATGTTCGGCTCGCAACTCCAGACGGTCGACCAGGGCGTGGCATGCGCCGTGCTCGGACTCACCCCCGATAAGGTGAACATCAAAACGATGCTTGCCGGCGGCAGCTTCGGCCGCCGCGCGACGCCCGCGGGCGACATGGCGGCGGAAGCAGCGCGCGTCCTCAAGGCCGCAAAGCACGAGGGTCCCATCAAGGTGATCTGGACGCGCGAGGACGACATCAAGGGCGGCCGCTACCGGCCGATTTTCGTGCATCGCCTGCGCGCCGCCATCGACGATAAAGGCGAGATCGTCGGCTGGGACCAGGTGATTGTCGGCCAGTCGTTCATGAAGGGTTCGCCGTTCGAAGCGGGAATGATCAAGAACGGCGTCGATCAGACAATGGTCGAGGGGGCGAGCACGCTGCCTTACCAAATCCCCAACCTCCGCGTCTCCGCGCACATGGCCGAGGTCGGCGTTCCGACGCTGTGGTGGCGCTCGGTCGGCTCTACCCACACCGCATTCTCGACCGAGACGTTCCTTGACCAGCTCGCGGACGCCACGGGCGCCGACCCGTTTCAGCTGCGGCGCAAGCTGCTCACTCTCGCGCTGGCGAAGCCCGGCATCGACGACGCCGGCAAGGAGAGGGTAAAGCGCCATCTCGGGGTGCTCGAGCTTGCGGCCCAGAAGGCCGGCTGGGGCCAGCCGCTCCCGAAGGGCCGTGCGCGCGGCATAGCGGTGCACGAGTCCTTCAAGAGCTTCGTCGCTCATGTGGCCGAGGTGTCGATGGGCGAGGACGGCTTGCCGAAGGTGGAGCGCGTCGTCGCCGCGGCCGATTGCGGTGTCGCCATCAACCCGGACGTGATCAGGGCGCAGCTCGAGGGCGGCATGGGCTTTGGGCTCTCGGCGGCGCTGTTCTCCTCCATCGATCTCGAGGACGGCCGCGTGGTGCAGTCGAACTTCCACGACTACCGCGTGCTGCGCATCAACGAGATGCCGTACATCGAGGTGCATATCGTGCCCTCCAGAGAGAACCCGACCGGTATCGGGGAGCCTGGCACGCCGCCGATCGCACCGGCAATCGCCAACGCCTGGTCGAAGCTCACGGGCCAGCACGTGTTCACGCTGCCGTTCTCGCGTTCGGCGGCCAAGGCCTGAGGAGGTGCGTATGAGCAGGGCAGCGATAATTTTCGCGGGCGCGATGGCAATCGTCGGGGTCGGGCTCGCGGTCTCGGCGGCAACGCCCGATCCTGCGTCGGGTCTGAAGCCGGTCAGCGATTTCGCCTCAATTGCCGATGAGAAGCAACGTTCACTCGCCCTCTTCGGCGAGGCCGGAAAGGTCATCGCCAGCGCACGCTGCATGAACTGCCACCCGGCGGGCGACCGCCCGGCGCAGGGCGACGACCGCCACCCACACCTGCCGCTCGTCGTGCGCGGCATCGACGGCTTCGGCGCCGTCGGCATGCGCTGCGCGACCTGCCACGGGCCGGCGAACTTCGATCCCGCGAAGCTCCCGGGCCACCCCGAATGGCACCTCGCGCCCTTAGAGATGGCATGGGTCGGCAAGTCGCTGGGCGAGATCTGCGAGCAGATCAAGGATCCCAAGCGCAACGGCGGCAAGTCGATGGACGATCTCGTTCACCACATGGCAGAAGATTCGCTTGTAGGATGGGGCTGGCATCCCGGCGCAGGCCGCACGCCCGCGCCGGGGACGCAGGCCGAGTTCGGTGCCCTCATCAAGGCCTGGGTCGATACTGGCGCCGCGTGCCCGGCAACGTGAGCAAGAGCCAAGTTATTTTGTGGCGAGGCATACCATGAACCTCATCGCGCCCCAGAGGCCCGGCAACGCCGAGCGCGACGTACTCGAGGTGGCTCGGAGCTGGCTCGATCAGCACGGCCGCGTCGCACTCGCGACGGTGGCCTCGGCCTGGGGCTCGGCGCCGGTGCCGGTCGGCGGCCAGATGGTCGTCGGACCAGGCGATCGGTTCCACGGCTCAGTGTCGGGTGGCTGTGTCGAGGTCGACGTGATCGCGGAAGCAGCGGACGTAATGAACGGGAGAGTGCCCAAGCTGCTCGAGTTCGGCGTCGACGAGGAGACCGCATGGCGCGCGGGCCTTCCCTGCGGCGGCAAGATCGAGATCCTGCTGGAACCGCTCGAGCGCGAGCGCGATGCCGAGGCGCTCGACCGCATCCTGGCGGCACGGAGTGGACGCGAGCCGCTGGCCGTCGTCACCAACCTTGCGACCGGCGAGCGACGGCTCACCTCCAGTGAAGGCGAGCCGGCGGAGATCGCGAGCTGCCTCGCCGACGGCCAAAGCCGGCTCCTCGATACGCCCGGTCCCCGCGTGTTCGTGCAAGCCCTCATGCCGCCCGTGCGCGTCGTCATCGCCGGGGCGACGCACATCGGCCAGACGCTCGCCGCGCTCGCACGCCAAACCGGCTACGACGTGGTCGTGGTCGACCCGCGGGCGGCCTTCGCCAGTGAGGAGCGCTTCGGCGCCACCGAGCTCGTGACCGGCTGGCCCGAGGCATCGCTCGCCGCGGTCGGCATCGACGGCCGGACCGCGGTTGTCGCCCTGACGCACGCCTCCCACATCGACGACGAGGCGCTCACGGTCGCGCTGCGCTCGCCCTGCCTCTATATCGGTGCGCTCGGCTCCAGGCGCACGCATGCCAAGCGGATCGAACGCCTCAAGGCGGCGGGTTTCAGCGAGGCGGAGGTCGCACGCATTCACGCCCCCATCGGGCTCGCGATCGGCGCCAAGGGGCCGGCCGAGATCGCCGTGTCGATCCTCGCCGAAATCATCAAGGTCGCGCGTGGAGCCTGAACGATGGCCGAGGTCGCAGCCGTGCTGCTTGCCGCCGGAGCGTCGACCCGCTTCGGGACCGAGAACAAGCTCGTCGCCGAGATCAACGGCCGCCCGCTCGTGCGCGCGACCGCCGACGCGGTGCTCGGGGCCGGCATCGCCGAGGTTGTTGTCGTGACCGGACCCGAGCCCGGCCTCGTCGAACGTGCGCTCGACGGCCTCTCCATCCGCTTCATGCATAATGCGGGCTGGCAGGACGGTATGGGGTCGTCGATCGCGGCCGGTGTCGCGGCGCTGCGCGATACGGTTGACGCCGCCTTCATCGTACCGGGCGACATGCCCCTGCTGACCGTGGGCCTGCTGCGAAGCCTGATCGCGGCCTTCGAGAGCCATAGCGGGGCGCCGATCGTCTATCCAACGACGCCCGATGGCGCGCAGCGCAATCCGGTGCTGTGGCCAAGCCGGTTGTTTCCGGAGCTGCGCGCGCTTTCCGGTCCGGCAGGGGCAAAGGCGCTGCTGCGACCGCTGCTTGCCGAGAGCGTCGCCGTCGCCTGCGATCCAGCGATCTTCGTCGACATCGACACGCCGGCCGATTTGCTGCGTGTGGCCGTGCTGACGGACGCCGCCGGCCTGGATCCCACACGGCCGAATGTGCCGCAGCGGCGCATCGCCCGAATGAATTGAAGTCATCCGTGAAACATCGGATGAGAACGTCGGCGGACGCCTCCGCGGTCCGCGCTCACACAATTGCCCCCTGATAACTGCCGCAGCGCAGGCCAACGAGCACGCATGAGCCAAGCGATAACCACGCCCTTCCGTCGCTACCCCAATTTCTCCCTGTTGCTCTTTGCGCGCTTCGCGTCGACCGTGGCGATGCTGGCGCAGGGTGTGACGCTCGGCTGGCAGGTCTATTCGATCGCGCGCGTCGATCATAGCGTGGAGCAGAGCTCGTTCCTCGTCGGCATGATCGGGCTCGCGCAGTTCCTGCCCATGTTCGCGCTGGTGCTGCTCGCGGGCGAGACGGCCGACCGCTACGACCGCCGCAAGATCCTGCTCGGCTGCTGCGCGCTGCAGGTTGCCTGCTCGAACGGGCTCGCGCTGCTCGCCACTACGAGAAGACCGAGCCTTGTCGCCATCTTCGCGCTGTCCGCCGTGTTCGGCATCGGCCGCGCGTTCACGATGCCGACCAGCGCCGCGCTCGGTCCCATGCTCGTGCCGCGCGATATCCTGCCGCGCGCCATCGGTTGGAACACGCTCGCCATGCAGTCGGGCATGGTCCTCGGGCCCTGGATCGGCGGCCTCATGTGCGCAAGCTCGGTGCCGCTTTCATACGCGGCCTCCGCCGCGCTCTACGTCATCGCCGGTATCGCCGTCTTTCGGATCGGCGCCGACACCAAGCCCGACCACAAGGGTGGCGAGCGCCTGAAGCTCATCGCCGAAGGGCTCTCCTACGTGTGGTCGAACAAGATCGTGTTCGGTGCCATCTCGCTCGATCTCTTCGCCGTGCTGCTCGGCGGCGTGACCGCGCTTCTGCCCGTCTACGCGCGCGACATCCTGCACATCGGCCCCGACGGCTTCGGCCTCTTGCGCTCCGGGCCCGCCATCGGCGGCGGCATCATGGCGCTGACGCTGAGCCTGCGTCCGGTTCAGCGCGACGCCGGCTTCTGGATGCTCGTCTCGGTGGCGGCCTACGGCGTGGCAACGGTGATCTTCGCGCTGTCGACCATCCTGTGGATCTCCCTGCTGGCGCTTGCGGCACTCGGTGCCGCCGACGCCGTCTCCGTGTTCGTGCGCCAGAGCCTCATCCAGATCGTGACGCCGGACCCGATGCGGGGGCGCGTCACGGCGGTGTCGAGCCTCTTCATCAGCGCCTCCAACGAACTCGGCGAGTTCGAGAGCGGCGTTGCCGCACGCATCCTGGGGCCCATCGGCGCGGCCGTGTTCGGCGGCATCGGCTCGATCGTACTGACGGGCGTCTGGGCGAAGCTTTTCCCGGCGCTGCGCGAGGCCCATCTCGATCAGCACCGCCGCAGCGAGGCCACTGAGGCCGCCTGAGCGATCGCATTGCAACGCGATGGGATGGGGTTGTTCGGCGCCCGCCTTTCACCACAATCGCCGATCATTCCCGTAGCCGCTTTCGCGCCTTGGGACGCCCCTAAAGTCATGCTAGGCGTGGGGGGAGGTGGCTTACGTTGGGGAGTACCCGGATGTCCTATTCAGCGTTGCGATTTGTACCCGTTTTCCTCGTCGTTGCGGCGGCCGTCGCCGTCGCGAAGACAAAACCGGCGCCCGATCCGGCGCCCGCGACGCCTGTCGGCTTCACCGTCGATGAGAAGGCGAACGCCCAGCTCGCCAAGAAAATGAACATCCCGGTGTACTTCGCGGTCCCGAGGACCGCTTACGCCGACCTGCCGCCGCTGACGAAGACCTCCGACAAGCTCGTCGACTTCAAGCACCCAGACGCCAAGTCGGCGTCGGGCGACGTGGGCCTGCGCCTCGTGGTGGCGAGCCGCTCGGGCCTTGCCAAGCGGCTCGCGCAAAGCGGCCTCGTGCAGACGGGCGATCTCCTCCTCTCGTTCCGCACCGAGTGGGGCGGCGCCGGCGCGTACCCCAACATCCAGATGGGCATCAGTCACACCGGCCTCGCCTACGTGAAGGACGGCTACGTCCACAACATCGATAACCCGCTCAGCAACGAATATCTCGGATCGCGGTCGGACCTCACGAGCGAGCACTACAGCACGCTCGACTACATCCACGTCATTCGCCCGCGCGGACTGACGGATCAGCAGAAGGCGAACCTCGTCGCCTGGGCGAGCCTGCTCGCATCGAAGTCCGGCAAGGTCTATCCGAGCCAGCTCAGCTTCAACCAGGACTATCAGGCGCCGAAGTACAAGCCGGGTCATTCGCTCGACTTCGTCAAGCGGCTCGGCCAGATCGCACTCGGCCAGAACCCGCCCGGCGGTCCGCTCGACCTCTACTGCTCCGAGTTCGCCTTCTCGCTGCTTTCGCTGCGCGATTGCGATCCGGCCAAGACCGCCGACGAGTTCAAGGGCAGCCGGGTGCCGTGGTGCATCAAGGAGCCCATGAAGCCGATGACCGCGACGGGCAACGTGGTCCCCGGCCACAGCCGCAGCTCCTACTCCGGACTCGCCGACGGTCCCTTGCTCGTCGTCGATTCCATGAAGCTGCCGGACGATCCGCGCAACAAGCTCCTGCACAGCGTCTTCATCGAGAACCCGGCCGGTCTGTCGAAGATGTCGGTCGGCCACCGCGATCTGGCGAAGGCGATGCAGCCGAAGTTCGAGCCGCTGGAGCGCTACTACGTCGGCATTACCGGCAAGCTCTGGCAGAACTGGCGTGCAAAGCTCTTGGGCGCGGGCTTCAACTGGGCCGGCATCCCGGAGAACTATTCGCCGACGTCGTACCTGATCAACACCTTGCTGCCGAAGGAAAATCGCAACCGCACGATGGACTACGTAGCGACCATCGTGATGCAGTAAGGCGCGCGTCATTAGCGCGATTTCGGTCGAGCGATCGCGGGCCCCATGCCCGCGGTCGCGACCAGCGCGGGTGCATCCGTCTCGGCAAAGGCAACGCTTGATGGATCGTCGAAGCTTCCTGCTGGCCGGCCTCGCGGCGCCGTTCGCCTTCTCGCGATTCGCGCTTGCCGGCGACGAGATCTATCTCGCGGACATGCACTTCCACCTGTTCTTCTTCGGCGACAACACGCCGGCGAAGCGCCCCCTCGCCGCCACCATGGCTGCCGGCAACGTGAAGCTGCTCGCCTGGTCGCTCGTCGGCGACGTGCCCTGGATTCGCCCCTCGTCAAAGGGTCTGAAGCAGATCGGCGTCCCCAAGCCCGGCGAGGCACTCGACTGGTTCCATAAGGACATCGCACTCATCAAGGCGCACCTTGCCGAACAGAACCTCAAGATCGTGCTGACGCCGGAGGACGTCGATGCTGCGCTCAAAGGCCAGCCGCACGTCGTGCTCGCTGTCGAAGGCGCGAGCTTCGTCGACGAGCCGAGCCAGTTGAAGCTCGCCTACGACCTCGGCGTCCGCCACCTGCAGCTCGTGCACTACATCAAGAACCCTCTCGGCGACTTCCAGACCGAAAAGCCCGAGCACGACGGCTTGACCGACCTCGGCAAGGAGGTCGTGCAGGAATGCAACCGGCTCGGCATCCTGGTCGACCTCGCGCATTGCTCGCCGGACGCGGTAGCCCATGCGCTCGAGGTCTCGAAGGCACCGGTCGTGTGGTCGCACAGCTCGGTGACGCGCAAGGGCCAGCCCGATTGGACCATGCCGGCCTGGAAGGCGCGTCAGCTCAGCCTCGAGCAGGCCAAGGCCATTGCGGACAAGGGCGGCGTCGTCGGGCTGTGGGCAATGCGGTCCGATGTGGGCGGCGGGGTCGAGGCTTATGCTGCCAGGCTATCCGAGATGGCCGACTGGCTGGGCGAGGACCATGTCGGCTTTGGAACCGACACCAACGCCATCATCAATCCGGCGATCGCCAACTATGCCGATCTACGGCAGGTGGTTCTGCTCTGGCAGGAGCGGGGAGTGAGCGGCGACCGCATCCGCAAGATCGCGATCGAGAACTATGCCCGCGTGCTGAAGCAGGCGATGGACGGTCGCGAGGCGTAGCGCTGCTTAACGCTCGTCAGGCGGCGAGCAGGGCTTCGGCGGACTGGCAGGTCTCGTTGCGCGTCTCGCGCAGGATCGAGACGATGGTCGAAGCGCAGCGGCCGCATTCGGCCTTGCAGCCCAGACAGGCGTAAACCTGGCTGACGCGACGCGGGGCGTGCTCGGCGGCGGCGCCGCGGATGGCCTTATCGCTCAGGATATTGCACTGGCAGACGATCATGGCTTTGTCCCTCGGACCCGGATGGTGAGGGCAAATTGCCGGATCGAGAGGTTAGGTGCTGTTCCCTAGGGCACCGGGAACAGGTCAGTTTTCAAGGGTTTTCGCCGTGGGCTAACGCGGCCATACTTTCAGCGGCATGCCGCTATCGGACCACAGCGTCACGCGCGAGACGGGGAGCGGCCGAAAACCCTCCGGCACCTCAAAGCGCGCGGCGCGAACGAAGGCCGCCAGCATGACGATTGACTCGACCATCGCGAACGAGGCGCCGACGCAGATGCGCGGGCCGGCGCCGAACGGGAAATACTGGTAGCGCGAGTAGGCGCTGTCGCGGCCGGGCGCGAAGCGCTCGGGGTCGAAGCGGGCCGGATCGGCCCACAGCCGCTTGTGGCGGTGGATGGCGTAGATCGGGATGAAGATCATGCTGCCGGCCGTCACTTTAAGCTCGCCGAGGTCCATGTCCGTCTTGGCGATGCGCGTGAGCGTCGGCACCGGCGAATAGAGCCGCATCGACTCCTTCAGCACCATGGTCGTGACCTTGAGCTTATCGACGTGCTCAGCCAGGATCGGTCCGTCGCCGGCAACACTGCGCACCTCCTCCAGCATGCGGGCCTCCCATTCGGGCGACCGTGCGATGAGGTAGAGCGTCCAGGCGAGCGCCTTGGCCGTCGTCTCGTGCCCGGCGACGAGCAGCGTCAGCAGCACGTCGACGAGCTGCGTATCCGACATCGGCTGGCCGCTCTCGGGATCTTTCGCGCGCAACAGATGCACGAGCACGTCGTCGCGCGGGCCCGGATTGGCGCGCCGCGACTGCACCAGCCCCAGAACCGCTTCGCGCATGCGCTTTTCGCTCTTCTCCTTGCGTCCGCGGTTGGGGTACCAGAGCCAGGTGGGCACGCCGAGCAGGGCGTAGGCGAATGGCCAGGAGTAGCGCACGTTGCCGAGGTCGGCGCGGTCGAACGCCTGGCCGTCGGCACCGGCGAGCATGGTGTCGGAGATGACGGCGTAGCTCGCGTCCGACATGTTGGTATCGATCGGCTGCACCGTGCCCGGCGGCGCTTTGCGCCACGCGGCGATGGTATCCTCGGCGGCCGTGTTCATGGCGGGCGTGTAGCGCAGCACCTCGGCCTGCCGGAACACCGGCGCCGTCGTCTGCCGCTGCCACTTCCATTCCGGCCCGCCGGAGACGAGCATGCCGTTGCCGAGCAGCGGACCCAGCACGCGGCGCTCCACCGGCGTCTTGGGGAAGTTCTCATATTCGTCGAGAAGGATTTTCTTGATCAGGGGCGGGTCGGTGACCCAGGTCAGCATCTTACCGTAGCGATAAACGGGCTGCTCATAGACGGCCTCGGGCAGCACGGTGAGCGGATTGCTTATGAAGGCCACGACAAACCGCAGGAAGCCTAGCGGCGCGCGCGGCGGCACGATCGTCGGCGGATAGAGCGGGTCGCTTTCGCTTTCCCCGATGACGGCGCGCGATGAGGTCATGAGACCCTGTCTGTAGCTGATCCCCGCATGGTGCCGGTGGCGCCGGTCGTTGTAAAGGCGCGCGCGTGGCCCTTGGATTAGGTTGCGAGGCGAGCCAACTCGGCGATCCAGCGGTCCATGAGCGCCTTCGTCCAGACGGCGTCCTTGGCGATCGAGGCATGCGCGTCGATGGTGAGGCCAAGCTTACCGTTGCAGACGATAGCCCCCGCGCCGAGCGGGCACGACTTGGCGACGGGAGGAGCGACGAGCCACTCGCCGCAGCCGTTCCAGGTGCCGAGGTTCGAGAAGGCGCCAGCCCACAGGCAGCCGCGCCAGCGGGCGAGCTCCGTCCTGTAGATCAGCTTCATGCCGGCGTGGCCGACGACGCGGCCGATGTGCAGGAACAGCCACGAGCCCCAGTGCTCGTTGTTGGCAAAGCAACGCTTGATGGTCGCTTGCACGCCGGCGGGTGTGGCGTCGCGCGCAACGTTGACGCGCAGATAGGCGGTGTGGTTGGCGCTCTCGTCCGCCTTGGCGACGGGGCCGCGCATGTTGACCGGCATCATCCAGTAGGCCGGCCCGTCGCTGAGCTCGGACTGCGTGGCACGGCCGAGGGCGGCGAGCAGCAGGCTGTTGAAGGAGACGCGGTCGGCGCGCGCCCTCTCCTCAAGGCGACGCGTCTGTTCGGCATCGAGCGTCCGGGCGGCGACGGCCGTGCCGGGGCGCGGGACGCCGCCGGGCGGGGTCCAGGCGCGATCGTGGGTCTTCCACCGCGCGCAGCGTGGCCACACCGCCATGAGGCGCAACAGCGCGCCGACCTGCGCCAGCCGCGCCGGCTGGCTCGTGTGCTTCAAGCGCGGCATGGGAATGTCTGCGCCCGGATTGCCGCGGCGCATCAGCTCGACCAGGGCGCCGATGCCGTCGCGGGAGCTGTGGGTGAGGAAGTGCCAGGCCACGTGCTTGCCGGGCGCCGGCACGTGCGCGGCGCGCATGCCGACGTAGTCGCCGGATTCCTTTTCGATGAGGTCGAACCACAGGCCTGACCAGTCGGTTTCGCGGCTGAGCGCGCTCATGCGATCGGCGGCGGCAAGCGCGGCGACGTCGAGGTCGAGCGATGTGGCGATCACGGGCGTCGGCTCCTCGGCATCCTGGTTCATGGACGGTAGTTTACACGGCTATTTGACGTTGCGCGCGTGCACGATGCGTACGTGCCCCAGCGTGCGGCGCAGGATGCCGCCACCCTTGCGGGCGAGGTAGCGAACTTCGGTGTCCTCGGGGCTCATGTCGTAAACGGGCTTCAAGCCGCATTCGCAGAGGAAGTGCGGCGTCTCGTGCGGGTTCAGGCCGAACACGAAGGGCTCGCCGATCTTGCGCAGCCAATTGGCGACGACCTCGCCGCCGTAGGTGCTGGTGTCGCCCTCGACGAACTTGCGCAGGGCATAGTCGAACACGATGGAGCTGCCGGGTGCGCAGCTCTCGACGAAGCGCAGGATGCCGGCGACGACGGGATTGGGGAGATAGTAGGAGACGCCTTCCCACAGGAACAGCGTGCGGCGGTTGCGTGAGAAGCCCTTCTTGACAAGCTCGGCCTCGAGCGCGTCGCGGTTGAAGTCGACCGGGACGTACTGGACGTTCTTCGGAACCTCGATGTTGGAGCGCAGCAGGATGCTCATCTTGCGCGCCTGCGTGCCAGGGTGGTCGACCTCGAACACGCGCACACCCTTCAGCTCGTGGGCAAAGCGCAGGGCGCGAGAGTCGTAGCCGGCGCCGAGGATCACGACCTGCTGGATGCCGTCGGCTACCTCGGATAGGAGCGCTTCGTCGAAGCAGCGGGTGCGGGCGATGGCGAAGCCGTAGCTCCCGGGCGCCGAGCGCTCGAGTGCCCAGCGGATAAGTGGCTGCGGGAGCACCGCCGTAATGATCCGCTCGCGCAAGCTGATGAAGTGCTTGGCGAGGCAGTCCTGGCACGCGACGGCGAGCGAGGTCTCGTTCGTGACGGCTGCGCGCAGGGCGGCAACGGTCTGGGCGGACTGGATGGCGGCTACCTGGCTCACGGCTCACTCACTCCTTCGGCGGGGCGAAAGCGAGGAGAACCGTGCCCTTTGCCTTGATGCCTTCGGCGTCGGCGAAGGTGATCGAGGTGAAGACGAAGTAGGCGCCGGCCGAGGCCGAGATGCGGTTGATCGTCAGCTCGGCGGTGAAGTCGTCGCTCTTCAGCATCTTGTAGTAGCGGCTCTCGATCGAGACGATCAGCATGTTGGCGAGCTGGTGGCGCTTGAAGTCGGCGAAGGAGACGCTGGCGCCCTCGAGCCGCAGGTTCTTCAGGATGTTGGCCTCCAGGCACTTGCCGAAGGCGACATAGGCGAGCTGGTTGAAGCAGATGTTGAACTCGACCGCGTTGAAATGGCCGGTGTCGTCGATGTAGCAGCTCTCGGGAATCGAGAAGCGGCCCTTGGCGCTGATGAGGCCGGCGTCCTTGCCCTTGGTGGCGGCGGAGCTCTTGTCCTGGAAGTGCGTCAGCTCGGCCGACTTCAGGTACTGGGCGTGCTTGCGGTAGGGCTTCAGGATGTCGTCGATGAAGTCCTTGGAGATGTTGGCCGGCAGGACCATCTCCGGCTTCGCGATGACGTCGTTCTCGTTCGCGGCGGTGAGATGGGCCGAAACCTTGGGAGCTTCAACTTCGGTGTGGGGACGTACTGCGAGAGCGGTCGTGCACATGGCAGCACCTTTCAGGGTTTGAGGATTACATCTCGGGGTTTGGATCTCTATGCGGCGGTTTTGGTCTGCGTCTGGCTGGCGCAGAGCGGCATGCCGTCCTGCAGGGTGATGCGGTACATCATGGTCTCCTCCTCCGGTCCGGGGTTGCGGCCCGAGCTGTGCTGGAGGAAGCGGTTGTCCCAGATGATGATGTCGCCCATCGACCACTGAACCTCGCGGACGAAGCGGTCGGTCTCGGCAAAGTCGAAGATCTCGCGGAGAAGAGCGGCCGACTCATCGAGTGAGCGGTTGGTGATGCCCATCGTGAAGCCGCGGTTGCCGTAGATCAGCTTCTCTTTGGTGTAGGGGTGCTCGACCACGCCGGGGTGGGTGACGGGCGGGGTCGCCTGGTCGATGAGAGAGAGGATCTCGAAGATGTCGAGGCCGATGCAGTCGGCTCGGACCTTGAAGCGCATGCGGCCCGAGTGCTGGAACTGGGCGCCGGCGAGGCGGTCCTTGGTCGCCTGCGGGAGCGCGGCGTAAACCTCGGCCATGTCGATGAAGCGGGTGCTGCGGGCGGCTGTCTGCGGCAGGACCTTCGGCATCAGCATGGTGATGAACTTGGGGTCCGTCTCGAACGAGGTGTCGGAGTGCCAGTAACCGCCGGTGCGGGCGACGCCGATCTGCTTGCCTGTGCTCTTGACGTTGGAGGAGACGAAGATCAGCGGGAATTCGGGGTGGTGGTAGTTGTCCTGGAGGTAGGGGACCGGGGAGCCGACGCGGTGGGCGAAATCGCAGTACTCTTGCTCGTTCAGGGATTGATCTTTGAGGACGATGAGGCGGTTCTTGTAGAGGAGGTCCTTGAGCTTCAGCATCTGGCCCGGGGCGAGGGACTTGGCGTCGACCCCGTGGATGCTGCAACCGATCGCGAGCTTTCCTGTCCGCATGGCCTGTCTCCATCTCGTGTGTTTGGCTTCGATCTGGAGCTAAGATGCCGGACGCCTGTACCCCCCGCTGTTCCGCGCGTGACAGGGCCAAAAATCGTTACAAGAAAATGTGGACGCAGGATCATTCACCGCACCCTTAGGACGAGGCGCCCGCGCATGCCGGCAGGCGTGACAGGGGAGCACGAATGCGTATAGTGCGCGCTCCGAAGTGCCCACGAATGTCCCAGGAATAAAGCGCGCCCGCCGATGCCGACCAAGACCGCCGCCAATGCAGCAGCGAACCCTGCCTCTGCTCCGTTGGCGGAGCTGCAGCCCAAGCGCTCGTTCCAGGACCTTATCTTCTCCCTGCAGCGGTTCTGGGCCGAGCAGGGTTGCGTGATCCTGCAGCCTTACGACATGGAGGTGGGCGCCGGCACCTTCCACCCGGCGACGACGCTGCGCGCGCTCGGCCCCAAGCACTGGAACGCCTGCTACGTGCAGCCCTCGCGCCGTCCCAAGGACGGCCGCTACGGCGAGAACCCGAACCGGCTGCAGCACTACTACCAGCTTCAAGTCATCATGAAGCCGGCCCCCGACAACATCCTCGACCTCTACCTCGAGAGCCTGCGCCGCATCGGGCTCACGCCGGAGCTGCACGACATCCGCTTTGTGGAGGACGACTGGGAGAGCCCGACGCTCGGCGCCTGGGGCCTCGGCTGGGAGGTGTGGTGCGACGGCATGGAGGTGACGCAGTTCACCTATTTCCAGCAGGTGGGCGGCTTCGACTGCGAGGTCGTCTCCGCCGAGATCACCTATGGGCTTGAGCGCCTCGCCATGTACGTGCAGGGCGTCGACCGCGTGTTCGATCTTTCCTTCAACGGCCGCGAGGATGCGCGCAAGCTTAGCTACGGCGACATCTTCCTGCAGGCCGAGCAGGAGTACTCACGCTTCAATTTCGAGCACGCCGACACCGCGATTCTCCTGCAGCACTTCAAGGATGCGGAAGCCGAGTGCAAAGCGCTGCTGGAGAAGGGCAGCAAGGACGCGCGCCACGAGATGGCGCTGCCGGCCTACGACCAGTGCATCAAAGCCTCGCACATCTTCAACCTGCTCGACGCCCGCGGCGTCATCTCGGTGACCGAGCGCCAGAGCTACATCCTGCGTGTGCGCGAGCTCGCAAAGGCCTGCTGCGCCGCCTGGCTTACGACCGTGGGAGGAGGCGCATGATCTCGCCGACTATTCTGGGCGCGCTGATCCTTGGGATCCCCGCCATTGCGGTTGCGTATTTTCTGCTGTGGTACCGCAACCGGCCTGTGTTCTGGTTCGCGCTGGCGCTAGTCGCTGTGGGACTCGGCTACCTAGACTTCTCCGGTGCGCTCGACGACATCGCCGACTTCGTTTTGGGCTACGAGCTGCCCACCGAAGCCCCGTCACCGTGAGCTCGGGCATGGAGCTTCTCCCCTACACCGGCAGCACGGCACCGACGCAGACGCCGGCGCTGCGGCCCAAGCTCATGACGTGGACCTCGCGCGTGTGGCGCGAGAGTCCGGGGCGCACCATCCCGCTGTTCAAGATCGAGGCTCGGCTCGAGCCGCGCGACATCGAGGATACCGCGCTGTCGCAGGCGCTACGGCCCTTCAGCTCGCAACTCCAAAAGCTGACAATCTATTTGCTACACCCGGAGGAGACGCCGCGGCTCGCGCCGTGGGCGGTGGGGCGCTTAGACATCGACGAAAAGAGCGCCGACATGTTCTTCCACGACTCTCTCGCCGCGCCCAACGGCGCGCTGCACCTGGGGTTGATGCAGAGCGCGGGCGCCGCGACCGACATCGTCATCAGCGTCGTTCCCATGCGGGTGGAGGCCCACAGGCTGTTGTTCGCCGTCTCCACCTACGACTTCGGCATCCACGCCCGCATCGGTTGACCCCCACCCCGGCCCTCCCCCTTGCAGGGGGAGGGAGAGAAGAAGCGCCATCGCCATCTTCTCCTCCCCCTCGGGGGAGGATGACGCGGCGGCGAGTCAAGCATTTGCTCGGCTCCGCAGACGCGTCAGGTGGGGGTGATTGCCTCAGAGACCGCGTTTCACGTATGAGTGCGTGCCCGATGCCAACCCTGTGAGCCACCCACATGCCTGAGCTGCTGCTCGAGCTTTTTTCCGAAGAGATCCCCGCCCGCCTGCAGACGCGCGCGGCGGACGATCTACGCCGTCTCATGGTCGATGGCCTCAAAGCGCGTGGGCTCGAGGTCGGCGAGGCGAAGAGCTTTGCCACCCCGCGGCGGCTCGCGCTCGTCATCGATGACGTGCCGAAGAAATCGCCCGCCATATCGGATGAGAAAAAGGGCCCGCGCGTCGGCGCACCCGAGCAGGCCGTGCAGGGCTTCCTCAAGGGCGCCGGCCTCAAGTCTGTCAGCGAAGCGCAGATCGTCAAGGACGAGAAGAAGGGCGACTACTACGTCGCGAAGATCGAGAAGCCCGGCCGCGCCGCGCCCGAGATCGTTGCCGAGGTGCTGCGCGAGACGATCCTCGGCTTTCCGTGGCCCAAGACCATGCGCTTCAATCGTCGGGTGGAGAACGGCACGGAGCTGCGCTGGATCCGTCCGCTGCATGCAATCCTGCTCACGCTCGACGGCAAGGTCGTGCCGTTCGAGATCGACGGCATCAAGGCCGGCAACACCACGCGCGGCCATCGCTTCCACGGCAACGAGCCGTTCAAGGTCGCGGGCTTTGCCGACTACGCGAAGGCCCTGAAGAGCAACAAGGTGATCCTCGACGGCGAGGCGCGCTCGGCGCTGATTGCCGAAGCTGCGCACGCGCTCGCCAAGGACAACAAGCTCACCCTCGTCGAGGACAACGCGCTGCTCGCCGAGAACGCCGGCCTCACCGAGTGGCCGATCGTGCTCATGGGCGAGTTCGACAAGGCCTTCCTCGAGGTGCCGGCGGAATGCCTGACGTCCTCCATGAAGACGCACCAGAAGTGCTTCTCGCTCCGGCACGGCAAGAAGCTCGCAAACCATTTCTTGCTCGTCGCCAACCTCAAGGCCAAGGACGGCGGCAAGGAAATCGTTGCCGGCAACGAGAAGGTGATCGCGGCGCGGCTGTCGGACGCGAAGTTCTTCTGGGAGCAGGACCTCAAGAAGAAGCTCGAGGTCATGCGCGACGAGCTGAAGGGCATCACCTTCCACGAAAAGCTCGGCTCGCAGTTCGAGCGTGCCGAGCGCGTCAAGGAGCTCGCCCGCCAGATCGCGCAGTCGCAGGAGTTGTGCGAGGCAGCGCTGGCGCAACGCGCGGCCGAGCTTGCCAAGGCCGATCTGGTGTCGGGCATGGTCGGCGAGTTCCCCGAGCTGCAGGGGCTCATGGGTCGTTACTACGCCGAAGCCGAGCACATGAACCCGGAGATCGCGCGCGCGATTGAGCTGCACTACAAGCCGAAGGGGCCGACGGATACGGTGCCGCTGGAAAAGGAGGGCGACGGCGCCGCCGTGGCGCTGGCGCTGGCGGACAAGCTCGACACGCTCGTCGGCTTCTGGGCCATCGGCGAGAAGCCGACGGGCTCGGGCGATCCCTATCAGCTGCGGCGCGCGGCGCTGGGCGTGATCCGCGTCGTGCTGGAGAACGACCTGCGGCTGCCGCTGTCAATTGCTTTCTCTGAAGCCGGTTCTGGGCACCTAAAGCGGATTGCTTTGGAATTTCTCAGCGCGCGGGAGTCGGGGACTCTTAAGCTCGATCCAGAAATTGCTACAGGTAAGAACTTTGACGAACAATTGGAACTGGCCGCCAAGAAAGCGCGGTCAAAGCTGCAGTTGGAGAGTGCCGATCTGCTGGCATTCTTCGCAGAGCGGCTGAAGGTCCATCTGCGCGACAAGGGCGCCCGCCACGACCTCATCGACGCGGTGTTTGCACTCGGCGGCCAGGACGACCTGGCGCTCATCGTCAAGCGCGTCGAGGCGCTGACCGAGCTCTTGAAGACCGACGACGGCGCCAACCTTTTGGCCGGCGTCAAGCGCGCCCAGAACATCCTCTCGATCGAGGAGAAGAAGGACAAAACGAGCTACGCCGGCCCCTACGATCAACTCCTGCTCAAGGAGCCCGAGGAGGTGGCGCTCGCCGCGAGGATCGAGAGCGTGAAGGACGACACGGCCGCGGCCATCAACGTGGAGAACTTCGCCGGCGCCATGCGTGCGCTCGCCGAGCTGCGCGCGCCGGTCGACGCGTTCTTCGACAAGGTCACGGTCAACACCGAGGATGCGGAGCTTCGCCGCAACCGGCTGCATCTCTTGTCGGATATCCGCGCCGCCACCCTCAACGTCGCCGACTTCACCAAGATCGCGGGTTAGTGGTTCGCTCGCCGGTTTGTCGCATTAGTGTCCCCTCTCCCCGTGGGGGAGAGGGTGAGGGTGAGGGTGAGGGTGAGGGTGAGGGTGAGGGTGAGGGGGTACCACGTCCCGAGCGAATCTCCCCTCACCCGGTCCGCCATGCCACGCATGTCGGCCCGACCTCTCCCGTCCATGCGGAGCATGGCTTCGCCATGACGGGAGAGGTGAAGGCGCGTGGAGCCTGTGGTAGGTCGATCCGCGATGGAAACCGAGACCGCACGCTACCTGTTCGTCTACGGCACGCTGATGAGCGGGGCCGGCACCGCGCTCGGCAAGTCGCAGCGCCTGCGGCTCGCGCGCGAGAGCGACAGCCTCGGCCCAGCCTCGATCGCGCACGCGCACCTCTACGACCTCGGCCGCTACCCGGGGGCGATTGCCCGCGGCGGCTTGGACGACCTCGTGCATGGCGAGGCGGTTCTGCTCTCCGATCCGCAGCCGACGCTCGCGTGGCTCGACGCCTACGAGGGCGTTGTGCCGGGCAAGCGCGAGGAGAGCGAATACGATCGCGTCGTGCGCGAGGTCCGGCTCGCGGGCGGCGAAGCGATCGATGCTTGGGTTTATCTTTTGTGCGCGGTGCCACCGGGCGCTCGACGTATCGAAGATGGCCGCTGGATGCCACGCTAGTCGCGCAGCGCGCATATCGTCGAGGCGGAGAGAGCTGGCCTGCGGACCCCGAGCGGCCCTCAAAGCTACCCAGGCACGGTCCCCGCTTGAACCGGGCGGCCAGCTCCCACGAGGAACGGTTTACACCCGCCGCCGTTCGGCCACTATTTCAATTCGTGAATTCACTTATGATGTGCATAAACGCGAAATTCTTCTTGCGCACCGCGAAAGCACAACCCGGCCCTGGGGTTCACGCGTCCGTCGCACTCGCAGCCTCTGCGTCCGCGCGCTCGTATGCTTCGCTCGCTTCGAGCCATGCTTCCTCCGCCTGCCCGAGCCGCTTCACGAGCTGACCGCGCTCCACGGCAGTGCGCTGCGCCGCAGCAGCGTCGCGGACATACAACTCCGGGTCCGCGAGGAGCGTGTCGAACTTCGCGATCTCCGCCGTGAGCTTCTCCACGTCGCGCTCCGCTCCCTGCATCGCCTTCTTCAGCGGAGCGAGCGAAGCGCGTCGGTCCGCCGCGGCGCGCCGCTGATCGGAGCGCGCGCTGCGCGCCGCATCGGCCTTGGCGCCGACCTTGTTCTGCCCGCGCGTTCCGGCGCCGCGCTCGGCCAAGAGCTCGGCGCGATAGCTGTCCATGTCGCCGTCGTAGGCCTTCACGCTGCCGCCGCGCACCACCCACAGCCGGTCGGCGCAGGCCTCGATGAGATGGCGGTCATGGCTGATGAGGATGACGGCGCCCTCGTACTCCGTAAGCGCGTGCACGAGCGCCTCGCGGCTGTCGACGTCAAGGTGGTTGGTCGGCTCGTCGAGGATCAACATGTGCGGTCCGTGGAAAGCGGCGAGCGCTAGCAGCAGCCGTGCCTTCTCGCCGCCCGAGAGGTTGGCGCATTTGGTGTCGGCCTTGTCGACGGAGAAACCGTAGCTCCCAAGCCGCGCGCGCCGCTGCGCCTCCGTCGCCTCCGGCATCAGGTCCAGCATGTGGTCGTAGGGCGTCTTGAGCGGGTTCAGCTCGTCGAGCTGGTGCTGGGCGAAATAGCCTACGTCGACGCGCTTTGCGCCGAAAACGCTGCCGGTGAGTGGGGCGAGCTTGCCGGCGATGAGCTTGGCGAACGTCGACTTGCCGTTGCCGTTTTGGCCGAGAAGCGCGATGCGGTCGTCCTGGTCGATGCGCAGGTTGAGGCCTTGCAGAACGGGCCGGTCCGCAGCGTAGCCGATGGCGACGTCCTCGAACCGCATGAGCGGGCTCGCCAGCGGCTTCACCGGCTGGGGAAGCTGAAAGGGCGCCACGCGCGATTCCATCTGCGCGGCGATCGGCTGCATCTTGGCCAACGCCTTCACCCGGCTCTGCGCCTGCGCGGCCTTGGTCGCCTTGGCCTTGAAGCGGTCGATGAACACCTGGATGCGGCGGCGCTCCTCGTCCTGCTTCTTCTTCAGCTTCAGTTCAAGCCGCTGCTTCTCGCGCCGCGCCTCCTCGAAGTCGTCGTAGCCCCCGGAGTAGAGCGTGAGCTTGCCGCGTTCGAGGTGCAGGATCGCGCCGACCGCGCGGTTGAGAAGCTCGCGATCGTGGCTGACGATGAGCACCGTGCGCGGGTAGGAACGCAGATAGCTCTCGAGCCAGAGCGCGCCTTCGAGATCGAGGTAGTTGGTCGGCTCGTCGAGCAGCAGGATCTCGGGTTCGAGAAACAGCACGGCCGCGAGCGCGACGCGCATGCGCCAGCCGCCCGACAGCGCGCCGCAGGGGCGCTGCTGCGCTTCTTCGTCGAAGCCGAGACCGGCGAGGATCTGCGCGGCGCGCGCGGGCGCGGAGTGCGCGTCGATGTCGGCGAGGCGCTCGTGGATCGCTCCGATGCGATGGGCGTCATGGGCCAACTCGGCTTCTGCAATGAGCGTCGCGCGCTCGGTATCGGCCGCGAGCACCCAATCGATGATGCTCTCCTCTCCGCCCGGCGCCTCCTGCGCGATGTGCCCGATGCGGGCTCCCTTCGGCACCGTGATGGAGCCCATGTCGGGGGTGAGATCGCCGCAGATGATCTTCAGCAGCGTCGTCTTGCCGGTTCCGTTGCGGCCGACGAGGCCGACCTTGTGGCCCGTCGGGATGCCGGCGGTGGCATCCTCCAGGATCGGGCGCCCCTCGATGCGGTAGCTGAGGTCGTTGATGTGCAGCATGGTGGGAGGAGATAGCGGCTCGCGCCCGGCCTGTCACGACGTCCGGCCGCAAAGGTGAACACCGCGAGCCGCCGCCGACATCGTCAGATGGAGAGGCCGAGGCGGCCGAGGATCGCGACCATGGCGAAATAGCACGCCGCCGTGAGCGCGATCGCCGCAGCGAGGCTCAGGCCGAAGGGCCAGCCCGAGCGCAGCATCAGCGGCAGGGCGATGAACAGCGCGAGCGATGGCAGCACGAGCCAGAAGATGCCGCCCGCCAGCGCCGCGACCTTCTCTGTGTCGCCCGTATCCGCATAGAGCCAGATGAGCGCCAGCACGGAGGTCAAGGGGATCGAGGCGAGGACGGCGCCGGCGAACGTGCTGCGCTTCGCAACCTCGGCGATCGCGACCACAAGTGCGGCGGTCACCAGCACCTTGATCGCCGCGGGGAGCATCAGCCGGAGACCACGGGCTTCAACGTCTCGACCAGCAGCCGCTCCTGGGTGGCCTTGTCGGCGACGGCGAGATGCGCCGTGAACCAGTCCTGCACCATCTGGCAGACGCGGTTCGGCGGCTCGTGCGACAGCGCCTGCGGGTTGGAGAAGACCTTCAAGTCATTCTCCTTCCAGCCGAGCTTCGACAGCTCTTGCACCAGCACCTCGTAGTCGGTCTTGACCGCCTTCTCATGCTGAGTGGGTGTCTTGCGGCCATCGGCGATGGCTTCGAAGATAGCGGCGACCTGCGCCTGCACCGAGGCGGCCTGGTCCGGCGTCTGCATCAGCTCGAGCACGACCGGCGCCGTCTCGCCCTGGGAGATGAACCCGTAGCAGGCGCCGACGCTGCGCTCGCTCAGGCTCTTCAGATTGTCGAGGAAGGCGCTGGCCACGACCTTGAGCTTGTCGGTGCTGGCGGCGAGCGCCTCCTGCGCGTGCTGGCGGCGCAGCGCGACGAGCGCTTCGGCGAGGTGCTTGTAGACCGCGGTCTGCGGCTGCTTTTGTGCGTTGAGTGTCGCCGCCTCTTTGAGCTGCTCGCTGTACCAGTCGGGGAACTCGCGCTTGACGACGCTCCACATCGGCGTCCGCTGGAACCTGGCGTCGAGGGCCTGCGCGCCCTGCTCGACCTCGGCTTGCGACACCGGCGGAAGCGGCGGCGTCTGTGCTGCCGTTTGCGTCGCGGCCGAGCTCGATGGGCTCTGCTCGCTCTTGGGCGCCTCGACGGTTTCGAGCGGCCCGGTTTCAGATGCGCCCTTGTGCAGGAAGAAGAACCAGCCGCCGCCCGCAAGCAGCGCCAGGATCAGACCGATGCCGGCAAGACGCGCGGCGCGTGAGGGCTGCGTTCCGCTATCGCCGCGCGCGACCCGGATCCGCTCCGGCTCGAAGCTGCGCTCGTTGGCGGAGGGAGCGGTGCGCGCGCTTGGCCCAGTCGGACGCGTGACGCCAGGTCGCGGGGCCGGGCCAGGCGGCTCAGGCGCCTGGAAGGAGAAGACCGCCGGGGCGGGACGCCAATCGGCGAAGCCCGGACGCCAGATGAGATCGGTCGGCTTCAAGTGACCTTGCGCCACGAAGGCGCGCATCTCGACATCCGACAGCGGCCCGTGCTGCTTTCCGTCGCGGGCGATATACCATTGGATGTCAGGCTGCTGACCGGTCATGAAAGTCTCATAGGGATGTTCGGGAGCCGACGGGAGCTTGAGGCGCCTGCGCCATAATCACGCTGACCTGCTCGCATGGCGGCAATGTGGTTCCTTGTCACCTGCTTCGTCAATCGCGATCGGGCCGCACCGGCCCCCAGTCCACGGCGGCTTTTGGTCCCGCACCTTGCTGGGGGTGCCTCCCGCCGCTATAACCCGCTGCAATCCATACAAAAATGCAGGCATGAAAGAGGCTGAGGGATGGCCATCGAGCAAACGCTTTCTATTATTAAACCGGATGCCACGGCACGAAACCTGACGGGGGCAATCAATACCATCATCGAGAATGCCGGGTTGCGCATCGTCGCCCAGAAGCGCGTGCGCTGGACGCTGCCGCAGGCGCAGAAGTTCTACAAGGAACACAAGGGTAAGCCGTTCTACGATTCACTATGCGAGTTCATGACCTCGGGTCCGATCGTCGTACAGGTGCTGGCAGGTGGCAAGGCGGTCGAGACCTACCGGAAAGTCATGGGGGCGACCGATCCGGCGGAGGCCAAGCGCGGCACGCTGCGCAAGAGGTTCGCGCTGTCCCGCTCCAAGAACTCGGTGCACGGCTCCGACAGCCCCGCGTCGGCCGCCCGCGAGATTAGCTTGGTTTTTCGCCCCAGCGAAATTGTAGGATGAGGGTGGCGAGGGCAGCCTCGCCCGTCTCGCGGATCGGTTCATGGCTCGCATCAGGCTCTACGTTGCCACCAGCCTCGACGGCTTCATCGCCGACGGGGAAGGCAGCGTGGACTGGATGGCGCCGTACGATGCGCGCCTCTACGGCTACGACAAGTTCCTAGCCGAGGTTGGCGTGCTCGTGATGGGACGCCGCACCTTTGAGATGATCAATGCGACCGGCGAGGATTGGCCCTACGAAAGCCGCAACGTCATCGTCCTCTCGTCGGAGTCGCTGACGGGACTTCCGCGCGGCGTCGTCACCGCGGGGAGCGGCATGCTGAGCGCCTTGCAGCGAGCGCGGGAGACGACGCAGAAGGACATCTGGATCGTGGGCGGCGCCGCCACGCTGCAGTCGGCGCTGGAGGAAGGGCTCGTCGACCTCGTTGAGTTGTTCCTCGTGCCCGTGCTGCTCGGCAGCGGGCTCACCCTGCTCAACGACCTTCGCCGCCGCCAGTCGCTGCTGTTCGATGGCATCGAGGCTTTCCCCGACGGGGTCGTGAAGCTGCGCTACATCGTGCCGAAGGGCGACAGGGCGCGAGTGCGTGCCTGAGCTTCGGGCGCGTCGGGTCACGGCCTGACGCCTCGATGGCGACGCAAGCCCGGTCCGGTTATTCGTCCCGTTGTCTTGAATCTTCAGCTCAGCTCGCGGATCTTGAACTTGAGCCCGCCCTTCGGCGTAAGCGTCACGGTCGCGTTGATGCCGGCCGGATCGTCGCCCACGTATTCGGGCCGGAAGCGGCGCAGCAGCAGCGACAGCGCGAGCGCATTCTCAACCTGGCTCATGGCGCCGCCAATGCACGAGCGCTTGCCCGCGCCGAAGGGCAGGTAGCTGTACTTCACCTGCTTCTTGGCGCCGCCGCCCATCCAGCGCTCGGGGCGGAACTCCTCCGGCTCCTCCCAGAACTTCGGGTTGTGGTGGGCGCCGTAGGCGAACAGCACGATGCGGTCGCCCGGGAGGATCGGTTTGCCGCCGATCTCGTCGTTCTCGGTCGCGACGCGGATGAGGCCCCAGATCGGCGGATAGAGCCGCATGGTCTCCTGGACCACCGCGCGCGTGTAGGCGAGCGCCGAATAGTCGGCGGCGGTCGGCTCGCGGTCGCCGTAGACCTCCTCGCCCTCCTTGCGGATGCGCTCGGCCGCCTCGGGGCGGCGCGCAGTCTCATAGAGCGCCCAGGCGAGCGTGAGCGCCGTCGTCTCGGTGCCGGCCCACAGGTACTGCTTCAGCTCGTCGATGCCCTGCTGATGATCGAACTCCGGCACGCTCGGATCGGCGACGGCGGCCTCGATCATCTTGAGCAGCGTGCGCTCGCGCTCCTCGCGCGGGTCGGCGGCGATGACGGCGGGGGGCACGCTCGCCCACACTTCCATGGCCTTCGCCGCATTCTGCTCCGTCATCTCGAAGATTTCACCCGCCTGCTTCTTCAGGCGGATCTCGTGGTGGTTCATGACATCGGTGTACGTCTTGACGCACTTGAAGACGAAGTGGGGGTTGAACGGCATGTCGCGGTCGAACAGCGCCTTGCAGATCATGTCGGCGGCGAGCGTCCACGTCTGCTCGACCATCTCGATGGTGTCGCCCGACTTCGCGATGTTCGCCCACAACTCCATCTTGGTGCGGATGGCGGCGAGGAAGTAGGGGATGTACTCGGCGAACATGTCGGGGTGGAACGCCGGCTGCTGCGGCATGCGGATCTTCTGCCAGAGCACGCCGTCGTTGGTGATCATCGACTTGCCGAAGATCGGCTTCAGCCCGTCGAAATACTTGATGTAGGAATCGGCCTTGTTGACAAGTACGTACTTGAAGTGCTCGGGCTCCGTTAGCAGCACGATGCGCTGGTTGGCGAGGTTGATCGGAATAACGGGTCCGTAGCGCTCCGCCATTTGCATGAGGATGCGCATCGGGTTGTCGCTGCCGATCTTGAGCAGCGGCGTGAGCTTGAACCAGATGCTCGATTCCTCACCGAGCCCTTGCGTGTGGGCCGGTTGGGCCGGTGCGGCTGCATCCGGTGCCTGCTGCTTTGCCGTCACGGTCATGATGTCGTCTCCCGGCAAAAAAGCCGTTCCAACGCCCTGTTTATGTCAGGTCCAGCCAACGGGATGTAAACTTGCCCCCAGCGGGAGGCTTGGTGCGGGGGTGCCGGGGCCCCTCAAAACCTGCGCCCCCGCAGGCATGCAAACCATTTGTGAACCGTAGCATCCTGGGTTCGCAAGTGTCCATGCGACCAGGGCTTTCCGCTTCATTTTAGCGCGCGCGGGAAGGGCCGAAGAATGCTGACCTGGGTCAGGGCAGCGGGGGCCAAAACAGGGCTTTCTCTTGGTTAATCGGGGCTTGCGGGCCCACCACTTTCTCCCCGGTAATATGGACACGGCCTGAGGCAAAAAGCGCCAAGGCGTGGGGATAGAGCATGTGCTCGGCCTCGAGCACCCGCGCGGCGAGGCTTTCGGCAGTGTCACCGTCGAGCACCGGCACCGCGGCCTGGGCCACGATCGGACCGCTATCCATCTCCGGCCGGACCGCGTGCACGGTGCAGCCCGTGACCTTCACGCCGGCTGCAAGCGCGCGCTCATGCGTGTGGAGACCGGGAAACGCCGGTAGGAGCGAGGGGTGAATGTTCAGCATGCGGTCGCGCCAGCGCTCGACGAAGCCCGGCGTCATCAGCCGCATGAAGCCTGCGCAGGCGACGAGGTCGACGCCGAAGGAGCGCAGCGCCGCGTCGAGCTCGGCCTCGAAGGCTTCGCGCTCCTGGAGGTGCTTGTGATCGACAACGCGCGTCTGCAGCCCTGCTCCTGCCGCCTTGAACAGCCCTTCGGCCTCTGGGCGGTTGGAGAGGACGCAGGCGATCTCGGCGGGATAGTCGGCTGCGCGCGCCGCCGCGATCAGCGACATCATGTTGGAGCCGCGCCCGGAGATGAGGATGCCGACGCGCTTTTTCTTGTCCGTCATGCCGGTCCCTTAGCACGGCGCGCCGCCGGCGAACGACTGCTTTGGGCCTAGGCTCCGCCGCTGTTGTTGAGCCGCTTAGCGAACCAGCGCGAGAACCATCCGGATGTGAAGTAGACGATGGCAAAATAGATCAACGCCACCACGACGACGATGCCGACAAGGAGACCGGTATTCTCCGCGATCCACGCCTGCGCCTCGGTCATGAACGCCTGCCTCTCGTCGACTTTGACCATAAACAGCGCGACGCCGACGATCTGGATGCAGGTCATGACCAGCAGCGCCAAGAAAGCCAGAAGCGCGAAGCGCAGTTGCTCGCCACGTTTGAAGGGGCGGCGGTAGGCGGCGACGAACTTTTGGGCACCCGCGGCTACCGAGCCGACCAGCACTCCGGTGGCGACCCCGGAATTCGCATCGATGTCGAAGCCCACGAGTATCGCGGTGACAAGAGCGGAAACGCCGAGATAGACCGCGCTGAATAACAACACGGCTGGCCGCAAGTTGCTTTCCGTGTCGGGTGGGGCGCTCGTCATGTTCAATCCTGCTATCGGCAATCCTCGGTGCTTAGCACGCGGCCGGCCGGCGCACGACCCCCGCGGCAGCCGGCGTCAGCGGACGATGGCTTGAGGGGCGACGTGCTAGCAAAGACGCTCTCTGCCTCGAGGTCCTTGCTGATCAATTGCCGCGTTGACACAAAACGGTCGCGAGCCCATTTAGTCGAAGTCACCCGAGCGGCGGCAAATCTCATCAGGAGATACCTCAACCATGTCTAGCGACAGCCCTAGTAGGACCGCGCCGTCGCCGGTCGCTGGGAGCGCCTGAGCGCTAGCTGAGGCTCACCCCGCGACAGGCTCCGGCCCGGTCGCAAGGAAGGTGAGCCATGACCACCGAAATCCGCTACCTCGCCCAGCAGCTTTTGCACGCCGGGCTTGCGCCGTTGAGCGAGCGTGACGCCCGCGTCATTGCGCGTGTGGCCAAGCGCGTGCACATCGCCAGCGACGTGAACAAAGTGTTCGACCAGCGCCTGACCTTCGGCCAGCGCCTTGCCGACCAAGTCGCCGCAGTCGGCGGCTCTTGGGGATTCATCACCGGCTTTGGCGTGTTCCTCGCCATCTGGCTTGTGCTCAACGCGGTCCTCCTGGTCGAGCACTCATTCGATCCCTATCCGTTCGTGTTCTTGAATCTGCTCCTATCGATGCTTGCCGCCCTGCAGGCGCCGATCATCATGATGAGCCAGAACCGGCAGGCGGCGAAGGATCGCCTCGCCGCAGCCCTCGACTACGAGGTCAACCTCAAGGCCGAGCTCTCGATCGCGCACCTGCACGAAAAGATCGACCTCCTGCAGGAGCGGCTCGGATCGCTGTCGGCCCAGGCGAAGAAGCAGCAAGCGCCGTTCGCCGAAGCTGCCGAGTAGAACGCACATGGGCCGCCCGACGGGGCGGCCCAAGCGTTCGCGTCAGACGCGGAACTCAGTACTGCTTCTTCGACGGAGGCAGATTGGACGGGCCCTCCGCAGCAGGAGGCATCGCGCTATCCGAGCCCTCGGTGCCGGCGGCGGCGCCGCTGCTGGCCAGATCTTGTACCAGCCCCTTGGCGCACGCGGCCTGGAACTCGGCCTTCGTCAGCGTGCCGTCGCTATCAGGGTCTGCGGCCTTGAAGTTTGTCACGTATCCCTGGGCCTGTGAGGCATCGATGGTCGATCCTCCGGTGATGTTCACCTTTTCCCAGAGAGTCGAGCACTGCGCCGCACTGAGTTTCATGGCCCCTTTTTCGGCCGCAAAGGCCACGCTGCCCATGCTCCAGCAAATTGCCAAGCCCACGATTGTGCATAGCATTCTCATTTGTAGTTCCTCCGATTCCAACTATAAGTGGAGCGGGCCGCTTGGGGCGGCTGCTCGCCGACCAAACGCGGCGGGCGAGGGAGGGTTCCGATCACCGTCGAATGCCAGATTTCCGGCACGGGATGGCCGTGTTGATGTGGGCTAGCCACATCTCGGAGGCGCGGGCGTGCCCGGGGGGGCGCCTGGGCGCGCGGCTCTCGACGCTTATGCTCGCTGCCTTATTCGGCCTGCTCGCAATAACGCCAGCCAGCGCCGGCCAAAGCGTCGCCTATGGCGCCTATGGACCCGAAGGTCCGCGCCTGCGCGAGCAGCTCTGGATCGTGCCGGGCGGCGACCCCAATCGCTACCTGCGCGCCACCGTGTTCCGCCCCTCCGATCCGCCGGGAAGCGTCGAGCCGGTGCGGCGTCCGCTCGTCGTCATCAACCACGGCACCTCGGACTGGACGCGCATGGCCGTGTCGATGCCGGTCTTCTATTGGCTCTCGCGCTGGTTCGTCGACCGCGGCTATGCCGTCGTGCTGCCGCAGCGACGCGGCCACGGCGCCACCGGCGGACCGCTCTCCGAGGCGCTCGGGACCTGCGCCGAGCCCGATCACTTCGCTTCCGGCCAGGTCGCCGCCGACGATGTCGTGGCGGTCGTCGATTACATGACGATGCAGCCGTTCGTGGCGCCATCGCAGACTGTCGTCGTCGGCGTATCAACCGGTGGCTGGGCCTCGCTCGCGCTAGCATCGCGCAACCCGGCAAACGTGCGCGCGGTCGTCAACTTCGCAGGCGGTCGCGGCGGCCACGCCGGCGGCGAGGCTAACGCCATCTGCGGGCAGGGCGAGCTGATCCAGGCGGCCGGCGCGTTTGGCGCCTCCGCACGCATCCCGACTATCTGGTTTTATGCCAAGAACGACAGCTACTTCTCGCCCGAGCTCGCCAAGCAGATGGCGGGTGCATACCGCGACCACGGCGGCGTTGCCGACCTGCACGTGCTGCCCGCCTATGGCGACGACGGCCACGACATCGTCGACGATCGCGCCGGCTGGGACCTCTGGGGCCCGACGCTCGCGCAGTTCCTTGGCGTGGAGGGCGAGCCGCAGTCTGTTGCGGCGGGCACCGGCAGACACCCGAGCACGCCCGCGCCGCTCGCCACGACCGTCTCCGCAACCGGAGACGGCGACACTGCGCCGACGCAGTAGGCGCGCGCGGCCTTCAAGACTTCAGTTTTGGATTTTCCCCGCAAGCAGCCGCAGGTCGGCATCGTTGCGCTCGAAGTCGAATAGGAAATCGAAGGCGTGGATCACCGCGTCCTGGAAGCGGTTAAGGCAGCGATAGTAGAGCCATCGGCGCTCCATGTGCCCGCCGAACAAGAGTTTCGTGGGATACGTGGTGACGCCCATCTCCACCCGTCCGATGCCGCGCTCCATCGCCATCTCGATCATCTTCAGCGCCATCACGAAGTAGAGGTTGAGCTCACGCCCCTCGGGATAGACCATGCCAATGTACTTGCCGATGACGCGGTCGGGCGCGACGAGCATCAACAGAAAGCTCATCAGCCGGTCGCCCTTCCAGCACAGCATCAACGTGGCCCTATCGCCGAGCTCGCCCATCACCTGACGAAAGAGATCGGGGTTCAGGTCCTCGAACTCGCCAAAGCGGCTCTTGCTCTGGTTGCGCGTGTTCTCAAACAGCGGGAAGAGCTGGTCCTCGATGCCTTCAGCCGAGGTGCGCAGCTCGATGCGCAGCTCCGGCAACGAGCGCAGCTTGCGCTTCATATAGGTGCGCGTCTTCTTGGGCAGCGAGAAGAGGTACTCGTCCATGCTCTGGCAGCGAACCGGCAGCGTCACCACAGGGAGGTTGGTCACGCGGTGGTAGCCGTGCTTGCCGAGGCTCGGGCTGAGCTGCTCGGCCTGGCCGCCGAGGCTCTTGATGGCGAGGATGGAGGCCCCGCGCGCCTGTGCCTCGCGGTTCAGGGTTGCGAGCAGCTCCGAGAGAATGCGGCGGCGCTGGAAGGGGAGCAGGTGCGGCGCAAACCCGATGGTGCAGCTGTCCGACATGGGCGATCCCAGGCCCATAACCGAGCGGGTGAGGGGGCGCGGCCAGCGCTTGTGCACCCAATCGGTGGCGCCCCGCACGCTGCCCTGGAACGGCGTGTCGAGCCGGTACTCGATGCCGAATACGGGCGCTGCCGCCAGTATCTGCTGGCCCTCGAAGGCCGCGATCGCAGACAGGGTGAACCCGGGCGGCGGCACGCTCTCAGCGATGCGGTAGAAATCCCAGCATTCGGGCTCGCCGGGCAGCATCTGCTCCCAGGCCGCCTTGGGGATCTGCTCAATGGAAGGAAGAAGCCGAATTTCCGGATGGTAGCCGACCGCGCCGCCCGACCCCGCAATCGCGAGGGCGCTCTCGAAAGCCGTCATGGTTTCCCCCTGTCTCCAACGCGAAGACCGGGGCGCTCGCTTTGTGGTTGAAGTGGGCCTGTTACCTTACGGGGAGATTACGATCGGCTTACGCCGGTGCGGCGTTTTGGCTCGCAACGATGCCGGCGACAGCGCCCGCGAGAGCGGTCAGCCCGCGTAACGCAGCGCTCCGGAGTAGGCAACGGCCCACGCCTCTCCTTTGCCCTTGGCGTCGCTGCGCACGCCACCCGGCGCGGTGATCTCGCCGACGATCAGCGGCGCCTCGCCGGCAGCACGCAACGCTGCGAGCACACCATCCGCCTGCGCCTTCGCCGCGACGACCACCATGCCGAGGCCGCAGTTGAACGTCTTGAGCATTTCCACATCGCTCAAATGCCCGGCCTTGGCGAGCCAGCCGAATACGCCCGGCGCGGTGAAGGCGCCGAGATCGATGCGCGCGGCTACGTTGTCCGGCAGCACGCGCGGCACGTTCTCCGACAGTCCGCCGCCGGTGATGTGCGCCAGCGCCTTGATGGCGCCGCTCGCGCCTCCCGTCGCCTTGATGGCAGCGAGCAGCGGCTTGACGTAGATGCGGGTCGGTATGAGCAGCACATCCGCGAGCGTGCGCTTTGCGTCGAAGGGCGCGGGCGCCTCCCAGCCGAGGCCCTGCTGCTCCGCAAACCGCCGCACCAGCGAATAGCCGTTGGAATGCACGCCCGAAGATGGCAGTCCGATCAGCACGTCGCCCACGTCGATGTCTGAGCGCGGCAGGATTTCGTCGCGTTCCACGGCTCCGACCGAGAAGCCGGCAAGGTCGTAGTCCTTGGCCGCGTACATGCCCGGCATCTCGGCGGTCTCGCCCCCGATCAGCGCGCAGCCGGCCTGCCGGCATCCATCAGCGATCCCAGCGATCACACTCTCGGCCGTTGCCACGTCGAGCTTGCCGCAGGCAAAGTAGTCGAGGAAGAACAGCGGCTCCGCGCCCTGCACCACCAGATCATTGACGCACATGGCGACGAGATCGATGCCGATGGTCGCATGCCGGCCGGTATCGATTGCGATCTTGAGCTTGGTGCCGACCCCGTCGGTCGCCGAGACCAACACGGGATCGCGGTAGCCGGCGCTTTTGAGGTCGAACAGGCCGCCGAAACCGCCTAGATCGGCGTCGGCGCCCGGCCTGCGCGTGGCCCTGGCGAGCGGCTTGATCGCGGCTACGAGGCGGTTGCCGGCATCAATGTCCACACCGGCGTCCCGGTAGGCGACGGCCGTGTTGCTTTCCTTATCGGGCTCTGTCATTTCACGCCGAGAACCCAACTTTTGCCCCATTGCCTGCCGGAGATGTGGCGTCCTAGCAGCTAAGGGCGGCGCTGGGCAACTCCGGGTGTGCAGGAGCCCATCGGGCGCCTCGATTGCCAGAGCGGGGGGAGGATCAAGTCGCGTGGCTGGCCGATTGCGAAATATGCTCTGCGTGGCGCTGACCGGCTTTGCCGTGCTCGTGCCGCTCAGCCTCGCGGTGGCGTCCAACGACGACGTCTATACCGTCGGCAACTATCCCGTCGATGCGCAGGCCGCCAACGCGGTCGCCGCCAAGGACAAGGCGCTTGCCGAGGGCCAACAGGCGGCCTTCCGCTCGCTCTTGAAGCGCGTCGTGCCGGTGACGGACTACGAGCGGCTTAAGCGGCTCACGGTGCTCAAATCCTCCGCCTTCTTCGAGGGCGTTTCCGTCCGCTCGGAGCGCAATTCCTCCACCCGTTACATCGCGAGCCTCGACTTCTCCTTCCGCCCAGACTCCGTGCGCGCCGTCCTGCAGCAGGAGGGCATCCCCTTCGTCGAGGAGCAGGCGCGCGAGATCACCGTCATCCCGGTCGTGCGCGATGCGCAGGGCGCGCCCGACACCGGCAGCGCCGCGCGCTCGTGGAGCGAGGCCTGGAAGGGCCTCGACCTCGAGCACACGCTCGCGCCGATCGAGCTGCAGCCGTTGAAGCCCGTCATCCACGCCGACACGCTGAAGATGCTGATCGATGGCCGCGGCTCGGCGGAGCGCATCCTCGCCGGCGAGTACGGCTCGCCCTACGTCGTCGTTGCGATCGCTGAGATTGATGCCGCCGCAAGCCGCCTCAACGTTACCATGGCTGGCATCGATGCCGTCGGCCCGTTCAACCTGAAGCGCAGCTACCGCGTGTTCGACGGCGATACCGGCTATTCCATGGAGCTCGCCGCCGTCGTCGGGCAGGGCGTGCTCGAGGGGCGCTGGAAGGTGCTCAAGGCGGGCGCGGGCCGCTCATCGCACGGCGGGGCATCCGTCTCGCTGCAGGCCGAGTACGGCAGCCTCGCCGAGTGGCGCGAGATCCGCCAGCAGCTCCTCGCCGTGCAAGGCGTCGACGACATCCGCATCGAATCGGAGACCGCGCGCTCCGCCACCCTGACGCTGCGCTACCCCGGCGGCGCCGACGCGCTCGCCAATGCCCTTTACGGCCAGCGCCTCTCGTTGGAGAGCGGCTCGGGCGACATCTGGATCCTTCGCTCCGCAAACTGAGGGACGTCCGCGCCCCGGCCGCGTGATGCGGCCGACGTAACAGGTGCGCCGCCCCCGCGATTGGATATATACGACCTCGATATTTGCCTCGACACCAGCCACTGGACCGCCCTTGAACCCTCCCAACATCATCACCCTCGGCCGGGTGATCCTCGTCCCCCTGGTATTTTGGCTGCTCGTCACCGGGCAGACGCAGGCGGCCTTTGTCGCGTTCATCATCGCCGGCATCTCGGATGCCGTCGACGGCTACCTCGCAAAAACGTTCGGATGGACAACGGAGCTTGGTGCCTACCTCGATCCGCTCGCCGACAAGCTGTTGATCGTCAGCATCTTTCTGGCGCTGGGCGTGGGTGGCAAGCTGCCCCTTTGGCTGGTCATCGCGGTCGTCTCGCGCGACATTCTCATCGTCATCGCCATCGTTCTGTCGTGGCTGTTGGGCAATCCGGTCCGCATCAAGCCGCTCATCGTCAGCAAGGCCAACACGGTGGCGCAGATCGTGCTGGCCGGCACGGTGCTGGCGGACGAAGGCTTCGGGCTCGGGCTCGAGACCACACGGCTCGTGCTCGTCTGGATCACGGGCGCGCTGACGTTTGCGTCGCTCGCTGCCTATTTGCGCAGTTGGCTGCTACACATGTCGGGCTATGAGCCGACGGGCGCGCAACGCTAGGCGCCGCCGCCGGCGAGCCTTGAGGGGAGAGGGCCGCAGGCGATGCGAGTCGAGCGACAAGTGCTGTTCTGGCTCACCGCGGCCGTCGTCCTCGTGCTGCTGATCGGGCTGCTGGAGCCGATCCTCCTTCCCTTCGTCGCCGGCATCGTCATCGCCTACTTCCTCAACCCCGCCGCCGACCGTCTGACGAGCTGGGGCATCCCGCGCCCGATCGCGGCCGTGCTCATCGTCGCCGCCTTTCTGTGCGCCATCATCGCCGCGCTCGTGTTCATCGTTCCGTTGCTGGCGACCCAGGCGCAACAGTTGGCCGTCACCGCGCCGGAGGAGATTGCCCGCGGGCGCGGCCTGCTCGAGGGCTGGGCGCGCGGCCACCTGGGAACCCACTACCTTGCATTCGAGACGGGGCTGGGACAGGTCTCGCAGGCGATCTCCGACAACTGGGCGAGCGTCGCAGGGACGCTTGCGACCTCGCTGTGGAGCCAGGGCCTCGCGCTGTTCAACTTCCTGTCCCTCATCCTGATCACGCCGCTCGTCGTCTTCTATGTGCTGATGGACTGGCACCGCATGCTGGCCAAGATCGATTCCTGGCTGCCGCGCGACCATGCCGCCACGCTGCGCCAGCTTGCGAGCGACATCAACGATGCCGTCTCCGCCTTCATCCGCGGCCAGGGCACCGTGTGCTTCGTGCTGGCCATCTATTATTCGGTGGCTTTGACCGCGGCCGGCCTGCGCTACGGGCTGCTCGTCGGTCTCGGCACCGGGCTCATGAGCTTCGTGCCCTTCGTCGGTTGGGCGCTGGGGCTCATCACCGCGACCACCATGGCAACCGTACAGTTCTGGCCCGAGGTTACGCCGATCCTCATCGTCGTCGGCATCTTCGCGGGCGCCCAGGTGCTCGACGCCGGGTTCCTGAGCCCGAACATCGTGGGGCAGAAGATCGGCCTGCACCCGGTCTGGCTCATCTTCTCGCTGTTCGTGTTCAGCTACCTGTTCGGCTTCGTGGGCGTGCTCGTTGCGGTGCCGATCGCCGCGGCGATCGGCGTGATCGTCCGCTACGCGCTTAAAGCGTATCTCCAGAGCGATGTTTACCGCGGGCGCCCGGCCATTCCGGCGGCTGCTCCGCCCGTCGCCCTGAAAGAGCCGACCGTTCCATGACCGCTGCGCCTCGCCAGCTCGTCCTCGATCTTGCGCACCGGCAGGCACTGGGGGCGGAGGACTTCCTCGTCTCCAGCTCCAATGAAGCCGCGATCGAGCTGATCGACCGCTGGCCCGATTGGCCGCACCCGGCTTGCGTGGTCGTGGGGCCGAGGGGCTCGGGCAAGAGCCACCTCGCCAACGTGTGGCGGCTCAAATCGTCCGCGGGCGCGAGTGCTGCGGCAACCCTGCCGGACGCCGCGGTTGCCGGTCTGCGTGACGGCAGCGCGCTCGTCGTTGAGGATCTCGACCGCGGGATCGGCGACGAGCAGGCGCTGTTCCACCTGTTGAACCGTGCGCGTGAAAGCCGGCTATCGGTGCTGCTGACCTCGCGTTCGGCCCCTGGCGACATCGAGTTCCGCATACCCGACCTGCGCTCGCGTATGCGCGCCCTCCCCGTGGTCGCGCTGGAGGCGCCCGACGAGGCCCTGCTGAAAGCCGTGCTGGTAAAACTCTTCTGCGATCGCCAGCTCAACGTCGAGCCAGCGGTCATCGAATACCTTGGCCTGCGCATGGAGCGGTCGATGGCGGCGGCAAGCCGCGTCGTGGCGGCGATCGACCGGCTTGCGCTGGAGATGCACCGCAAGGTGACCCGCCCGCTGGCGGCCGAGGCGCTGGCGTCCCTCAATGAAGGTGGGGAGTGACGAAAACCTAAGGCTGACGGCTTACATGATTGTCACAACAGCGTCGTACTCGGACCTCTGATAGCAGGGCCGGCCCGGCGGGGAGTTTCTTCAGATGGCGAGCGCCCGGAACAAACTGCGCGAGAAAACCCAGCCGGTGGCGAAGGCTGGGCCTCCGCCGCCCCAGGGTCCCGATCGCTTCTACAACCGCGAGCTGTCCTGGCTGCAGTTCAACCGCCGCGTTCTCGAGGAGGCGCAAAACGAGCGCCATCCGCTGCTGGAGCGCCTGCGCTTCCTGTCGATCTCGGCCTCGAACCTCGACGAGTTCTACATGGTGCGCGTCGCCGGCATCTACGGCCAGGTGGCGGCGGGCGTGCAGACGCCGTCGCAGGACGGCCTGACGCCGGCGCAACAGCTCCGCACCATCAACCGCTTCGCCGCCGGTCTCGTTGCCGACAAGCAGGCCTGCTGGCGCGACTTGAAGGAGAAGATGGCGGCGACCGGCATCCACATCCTCGAGCCGAAGGACCTGCGCCCGAGCGAGCGGAGCTGGTTGCAGCGCCTCTTCATGACGCACATCTTCCCCATCCTGACGCCCATCGCCGTGGACCCGGCGCATCCCTTCCCCTTCATCCTCAACCAGGGCCTGACGCTCGCCGTCGAGATGCAGCGCGACAGCGACGGCAAGGTCATGAACGGGCTCATCCCGATACCGGGCCAGCTCGAACGCTTCATCAGGCTCGGCACGGCCGACAGCGAGCAGCCCGAGCTGCGCTTCATCCGCATCGAGACGATGATCGGCCTCTTCATCGACGAGCTGTTCCCCGGCTTCCAGATCAAGAGCCAGGGCGCGTTCCGGGTGCTGCGCGACAGCGACATCGAGATTCAGGAGGAAGCGGAAGACCTGGTGCGCTCGTTCGAAAGCGCGCTGAAGCGGCGCCGCCGCGGCCACGTGATCCGGCTCGAGCTGGAGGCGGCGATGCCCAATCGCCTGAAGCGCTTCGTGGTCGAGGAGCTGGAGGTCGGGGAGGACTCCGTGTTCGTAAAGGAAGGGTTGCTGGCGCTCGCCGATACCGCGCAGCTCATCGTCGGCGACCGCCCGGACCTGCTGTTCAAGCCCTTCGTCGGCCGCTTCCCCGAGCGTATCCGCGAGTTCAACGGCGATTGCTTTGCCGCCGTGCGCAAGAAGGACATCATCGTCCACCACCCCTACGAGTCCTTCGACGTCGTTGTGCAGTACCTGCGCCAGGCCGTGGCTGACCCCAACGTCATGGCGATCAAGTGGACGCTCTATCGCACCTCGCGCGACAGCCCCATCGTCCAGGCCCTGAAGGAGGCGGTCGAGGCCGGCAAATCGGTGACCGCCGTGGTCGAGCTGAAGGCGCGCTTCGACGAGGCGGCCAACATCCGTTGGGCGCGCGACCTGGAAAGCGCGGGCGTCCACGTCGTCTATGGCTTCATCGAGCTCAAGACGCACGCCAAGCTCGGCATCATCGTGCGGCGCGAGGGCTCGGATTTGACGAGCTACTGCCACATCGGTACCGGCAACTATCACGCGCAAACGGCGCGCGTTTACACCGACCTGTCGCTCTTCACCACCGACCCCGCGATCGCGCGCGACGTGACCCGCATCTTGAACTTCGTGACCGGCTACGGAGAGCCGGCCGAGCTCGAGGCGATGGCGTTGAGCCCGCACGGCATCCGCCGGCGAATCATCACGCATATCCGCGAGGAGATCGAGCATGCCAAGGCCGGGCGTCCGGCCGCGATCTGGATGAAGATGAACGCCCTCGTCGACACCCAGATCATCAACACCCTTTATGAGGCGAGCCAGGCTGGGGTGAGCATCGACCTCGTGGTGCGCGGTGTCTGCTGCCTCAAACCGGAAATCCCGGGCCTTTCCGACAATATTCGCGTCAAGAGCATCATCGGGCGTTTCCTCGAGCACGCGCGCATTTACTGTTTCGGCTGCGGCGAGGGGTTGCCTTCGCCGAAGGCCGCCGTCTACATCAGCTCCGCGGATATGATGCCGCGCAACCTCGACCGGCGCGTCGAAGCCATGGTCCCGATTCTGAACCCGACGGTGCACGAGCAGGTCCTGAACCAGATCATGGTCGCCAACCTCAAAGACAACCAGCAAAGCTGGCGGATATTGCCGGACGGCTCCTCGGAGCGGATCACGGCAGGCAAAGCGGAAGAAGCCTTCAACGCGCACCAGTACTTCCTGACGAACCCGAGCCTTTCGGGTCGCGGGCAGGCGCTGAAGGAGAATTTCCCGCCACGCTTCAGTCCGCTTGGCAAAGACTGAGCAGGGGCCACGATTGACGAGCCTGGAGCGTTTGGTCGAGAAGCTGCGGCCGCATACCGACCTCGAGCCGATCGGCGTGATCGATATCGGCTCCAACTCGGTCCGCCTCGTCATCTACGAGGGCGCGGTCCGCGCGCCCACCCCCCTGTTCAACGAGAAGGTGCTGTGCGGGCTCGGCCGCTCGATAGCCACCACCGGGCGGCTCGGGGAAGAGGCCGTGCAGCGGGCGCTCGAGGCGCTCGTGCGCTTCCGCTCCATCGCACGCATCCTCGAGGTTAAGAACCTGCGCGCATTCGCGACCGCGGCCGTGCGCGATGCCGCCGACGGCCCCGAATTCATCGTGCGCGCCGAGAAGGCATGCGGCACCCGCATCGAGGTCCTCTCGGGCGAAAAGGAAGCAAGGCTCGTCGCCCAGGGCATCATGATGGGCTTCATGGATGCCGACGGGATCGCGGGCGATCTCGGCGGTGGCAGTCTGGAGCTCATCGACCTCGCCAAGGACAAGCTGAAGCAGGCGACAACGCTTCCCGTGGGCGGCCTGCGCCTCATCGATGCCACTGGCGCCAAGATCGACAAGGCGCAGCCTTTGGTCGATCAGGCGATGGCGGGCGTCCCCTGGCTGCGCGAAGGCAAGGGGCGCCCCTTCTTCGCAGTGGGAGGGAGCTGGCGCGCGCTCGCCCACCTGCACATGGAACACACGGGCTATCCGCTGCACGTGACGCACGGCTATACGATCCCGACCGACGAGGCGATCACGTTCTGCGAGTTCGTGCGCAAGACCAAGAAGCTCAGCGCGTTGTCGGGCATCGAGGGCATCACCAAGGCCCGCCGCGAGGTGCTCCCCTATGGCGCCCTGGTGCTCGAAGAGTTACTGAAAGTGGTCGAGCCGCGCGAGGTCGTGTTCTCCGTCTTCGGCATCCGCGAAGGGCTACTATTCAGCCTCCTGCCGGCGCACGAGAGGCGCAAGGACCCACTCCTGAGCTTCTGCGCCGAGTACGCGGCGCTGCGCTCTCGCTCGGTCGAGCACGCCTGGGAGCTGTGCAAATGGACCGACCAGATATTTGCCCCGCCGGGCCCCGATGAGACACCCGAGGAACGGCGCCAGCGCCACGCCGCCTGCCTGCTATCGGACATCGGCTGGCGCTCCCATCCCGACTATCGCGGCGAGCAGAGCCTCAACCTCCTCGCCCACGCCGCCCTCGCAGGCATCGACCACACCGGCCGCGTGTTCCTGGCGCTGTCGGTCTATTATCGTCACGCCGGGGCCGGCCAGAGCCGCGGCGAGGACCTCTCCGAAAGCCTTAAGGCCATCGTCACCAAGCGGGTGCAGAAGCGCGCCCGCATCGTCGGGGCGGCCATCCGCGCGGCGCACATGCTGTCGATCGGCGTCGCCGGCGTCATCGACGAGACGCCCCTGACCTACGAGGGCAACAAGCTGGTGCTGACCATACCCAAGGCCTACGCTGGCATGGACGGGGAGCGCCTGCGCCGCCGATTCGAGGCCCTCGCGGAGCTGCTCGAGCGCCAGCCCGAAATCCGCATCGGCAAGTAATCGCGCATGAGCCGTGCGCAAGCCTTGTGTCGGGCCCCAGCCCGCCACATTTTCTGCTAAATTGATGCTTCCGCAACGACCAGGATCCTGCCGCCATGGCCGATGACCCGTACGCAATCCTCGGCGTCCCCAAGGGGGCCTCCGAGGACGATATCCGGCGGGCCTTCCGGAAGCTGGCCAAAGAGCTGCATCCCGACCTCAACCCGAAAAACGGCGTCTCCACCGAGGAGCGCTTCAAGAAGGTGTCCTCTGCCTACCAGATCCTCGGCGATCCGGAGAAGCGCAAGGCCTTCGACCGCGGCGAGATCGATGCGCGCGGCGAGCCGCGCCGTGACGCCCATCGCCAATACCAGCGCGGGGCCAGGGCAGGTGCCGGCGCCGGCGGGGGCCACGAGGATTACGGCTTCGCCGACATCTTCTCGGATATCTTCGGCGCGGCGGCGCGCGGGCCCGGCGCGGCGCGCGGCGGCTTTTCCGTCCGCGGCAACGATGTGCGCTATACGCTCGACGTCGATTTCCTAGAGGCGGTCCGGGGCGTGACCAAGCGCGTTACGCTGCCCGGCGGCTCTGCGCTCGACCTCGCGGTGCCGGCCGGCGTCGGCGACAACCAGGTGCTGCGCCTCAAGGGCAAAGGCGCCCGCGGCGTAGGCGCCGGGGAAGCAGGCGATGCGCTCGTCGAAATCCGCGTACGCCCCCATGCGCAGTTCAAGCGCGACGGCGACGACGTCCTTCTGGACATCCCCATCACGCTCGATGAGGCGGTGCTCGGCGCCAAGGTCGAGGTGGCGACTATCGATAGCCGCGTGCAGCTCACAATCCCCAAGGGGACGAGCTCGGGCCGCGTGTTCCGGCTGAAGGGGAAGGGTATAAAGAGCGGCGGCAAGACGGAATCGGGCGACCAGCTCGTCACCGTGCGCATCGTGCTGCCCGACGTGATCGACGACAGCCTCGCCTACTTCTTCTCCGAGTGGCGGCACAAGAACAAGTATGATCCGGGGCGGAAGTAGGCAGATAGGCTGCCTCTATCTCCCAGGTGTGGGAATCGGCACGACCTCGCCGCCGTTGAGCGTCAGCGCGATCTCGCCCCGCTTCAGGCGGAGCGCGTCCTCGCCGAACAGCTTGCGCCGCCAACCCTTGAGCGCCGCGATGTCGGGCTCGGGCTCTAGCGCGATGCGCTCCAGGTCCTCTGAATCGGCGATGAGGCGCGGCGCCACGCGATGGCGGGCGGCGGAGGCCTTCAGGAGCACCCGCAACAGGTCGATGAGCGCGGTCGCCTCGGCCGAGAGCTGCTGGCCGCGCTCGATCGGCGGCAGCGCCTTGGTGTCGCGCTGCAGGCCGCGCTTTACCGCCTCGATGATGTCGCGGGCGCGCGCCGAGCGTGCGAAGCCTTCGCTCAAGGTCCTGAGCTCGCTCAATTGCTCGGCTGAGGTCGGCGCCTGGTTGGCGATGTCGTAAAGGGCCTCGTCGCGCAGGATGCGGGCGCGCGGCACGTCCTGGGACTGCGCCATGCGCTCGCGCCAGGCGGCAAGCTCCATCAGCACGGCCAGCGCCTTGCGGTTCTTGACCCGCAGCTTCAGGCGCTGCCAGGCCTCGTCGGGATGCTGCTCGTAGGTCTTGCGGTCGGTGAGAACGCCCATTTCCTCGTTGAGCCAGTCTGCCCGCCCGGAGGCATCGATCTCCGACTTCAGGTGCCGGTACACGTCGCGCAGGTGCGTGACGTCGGCCAGCGCGTAGCTCAACTGCTTGTCGGACAGTGGCCGCCGGCTCCAGTCGGTGAAACGCGAGGATTTGTCGAGGTCGACGCCGGTCACCTTCTTCACGAGGTTCACGTACGAAATCGACTCGCCGAAGCCGCACACCATGGCGGCGATTTGCGTATCGAACACGGGACGGGGCACGAGCCCGGTCTTGGCGAAGACGATCTCGATGTCCTGGCGGGCGGCGTGGAAGACCTTGGCGACGCGCTCGTTCGCCATCAGCGACCAGAACGGGGCAAGGTCGAGCCCGGGCGCCATGGGGTCGAGGATGAAGGCGTCCTCGGGCGCGGCGAGCTGCACGAGGCAGAGCTGCGGCCAAAAGGTCTGCTCACGCATGAATTCGGTATCGACGGCGACGAAGTCGCTGTCCGAAAGGCGCTGACAGGCTGAGGTGAGATCTTGCGAGGTGGTGACGATGCGCATCTGGCGCGGATATAGCGCAAGCCGCGGCGTTTGTCGCGGGGTGAGGCGCCCCCCGCGTTAATTCAGCGGCGCGACGGATTGCCCGCGCGAAACCGTGAAAATGAGCCTCCGGCGCGGGCCGGCGCCCCCATAGCGGCCCGCTATCGAATCCGAAGGCGCTCGATATTTCAGCTCAGGCCGGCAAGCGCGCATAAGGGTCCTCGGAAGCGCTGGTTCACCCCCGGCCCTATCCGAGAAGCAGCAAACGCAACGCATCAAACCCAACGAAGGAGAAGACCCATGAAGGCCATCATCCTCGCCGCACTGTTCGCCGTGTCCGCCCTCGCCACCGGCACCGTCGCCAACGCCGACACGTTCGCCGTGCACGGCTACCAGGGCAACAGCTACGGCAACTGAGCCGTCGCCCTATCACTCGCTGAAACGACCGCGGCCGCAGACCCTCTCCTGCGGCCGCGGTCCGTTTGATGCTCTCGTTTGATGCGCCACTCGAATTCGCGAACGATTTTTCACGCGCTTTTCGCGCGACTGTCATCCCGCCTTGCTTCATGCGTTTGCTGAATATTAGTCGAAACAGCACTGAATTTTAAGCGAATTCGCTTCAAATGAGGGTGCCCCTTCTCCGCGCCGAACGAGCGCCTGTCGCTTAGCCCCCGAGGACCCTCACATGCCGCGTCTGCGTATTCTCATCCTGCCGCTGCTCTCGGCGCTGATAGCGCCCGCGTTCGGCGAGACCGCCTCAAGCTCCTGCGAATCCTGGAATGCTTCCTACTGCGACGCGCAGTTTGCGCGGGCGCGCAACGCCGAGATCGAAGCCTCGATCGCCGCCGTCATGGTCGCGCGGGAGCACGCCTTCGTCGAGGCGCGCAACGCCGAGATCGATGCCTCGATCATGGCCGTGAGGATGACGCGTGTGCAGCCCGCTAGCCGCTCGGCCTGCGACAGCGCGGATAAGAGCCTGTCGCCCTGCAAGGGCGAGGTGGCCGCCAACTTTGCCGCCGAACGCAATGCCGAGATCAACGCTTCGATCGCCGCCGCGCAGGTCGAGCGCGACCGCCGCTTCGCCGCCGCCCGCAACGCCGAGGTCGAGGCTTCGATCCTGACCGTCCAGGCAGCCCGCGAGAGCGAATTCGCGCTGCGCCGCACGAGCTGCGAGAGCCCGGACGGGAACCTGCCGCCCTGCGAGGGCGACGTGGCCGCCAACTTCGCCGCCGAGCGCAATGCCGAGATCAACGCTTCGATCGCCGCCGTGCAGGTCGAGCGCGACCGCTGCTTCGCCGCGGCCCGCAACGCCGAGGTCGAAGCTTCGATCCTGACCGTCCAGGCGGCGCGCGAGAGCGAGTTCGCCCTGGGCCGCACAAGCTGCGAGAGCCCGGACGCGAACCTGCCGCCCTGCGAGGGTGAGGTCGCCGCCACCTTCGCCAAGGCCCGCAACGCCGAGATCGATCTGTCGATCGCCGCCGTCGCCATCGAGCGCGAGCGCCGCTTCGCGCAGGCGCGCAACACCGAGATCACTGCCTCCATCGCCGCCGTCAAGGTCGCGCGCGAGCGCGACTATGCGGAAGCCCGCAGCGCCATGGCCCTGGCCTGGCTCCACGCCATCCGCGACGATCGCACACAGCGTTTCGCTGCCGCCCGCAACGGCGAGATCAATGCCTCGATCGCCGCCGTCAAGGCGGCGCGCGAGCGCGATTTCGCCCAGAGCCTCACCCACTGCAAGACCGTCAATTCACAGGCCCCGCGCTGCGAAGCCGAACGCGCCCGTGAGCTCGCCATGAGCATGACCCACTGCAAGCCGGGCGCGTCCGAGAGCCCGCGCTGCGAGGTCGAGGGTACGCGCGAGTTCGCGGCTGCGCGCAACGCGGAGATCAACGCTTCGATCGCACTGGCCAACGCCGCGCACGACCAACTGTTTGCTGAAGCCCGTAACGCGGAGATCAGCGCCTCGATCGCACTGGCCAACGCCGCGCACGACCGCCTGTTTGCCGAAGCCCGCAACGCCGAGATCAATGCGTCGATCGCGGCTGTGGAGACCGAGCGTGCGATCCGCAGCGCGCAGGCGCAGAGGCAGTTGCCGTCGATCGAGACCGGCGCCATCCGCGTGCCGGAGGTCCCGGTCGAGCCGGTGCTGCCGCTGCGCCGTTCGATCAGTGCCGAGCCTTGCGCGGCCGCCGGCATCCGCCTGACCCCGGTGCAGTTCTCGGGCCCCGGCGCGACCGTCGACGACGCCATGAAACCCGGCCTCGACACGATCGCCGCCATCGCCAAGGACTGCCCCGCGGTGCATATCGAGATCCACGGCTACTCCGACAGTCTCTCGGCGGTTCAGGTCAGCCGGCTGCTGTCGGAGATGCGCGCCAAGGCCGTCATGGCCTACCTCGAGTCGGCCGGCGTCGATGCCGGCCGCATGGTCGCCATCGGCCACGGCGACATGATCCCGCTCGCCGCCAACACGACGGAGGAGAACCGGGCCCAGAACCGTCGCGTCGAGTTCACCATCAAGGACCCGATGCTGCAGGCGGGCGTGAAGCGCGTGATGTGGGACCTGTCCGAGCTGCTCGACCCCACCTACGTGCCGCAGCTCGCGCGCCTCAGCCCCTGATCCCGGGCCTCTTAGTCCTGGGCCCCTGAGCCGGCGACAGACTGGCGCGCATTTCACGCGCGGGTAGTGGCGCTGAAAAAAGCCATCAACAAATCCTAAGCGTCGCTAGACCAAGAGTTTGGCGGGGGAGCTGAAGGAGGGGCTGTGGCCATTTCAAAGAACCTGGTCTTATGCGGCGTTGCGTTGTCGTTGCTCTCCGCCAGCGGCATGCCAGCGTCGGCCGATGTCTGCGGGGATTTCCACGCGTGTCGGAAGACCTTGACCAGCAGAAAGCCGAGATGGCCCGCGTTTCCAGTATGCAGCCATCTCCGCCAACCGATGCGGTCCTGTGCACCGTGCTTCAGAAGGTCCACGACGACGCGGAAGCTTTTATCTTTCACGTGGACGAGGAGTGTTTCCCCGGTACGCAGGAATTAGCCTCGTTCAACGACGACGTGAAGACTGTGTATCATGACGCATCCGAAGGTATTGGGCTCTTCCATTGTTCGCGTTAGCTCGAACGATGCATTTCATGCGATGCCCTTTAGCAGGGACGGCGCACATTGCACCGCGCGCGAAAACCATTACCCGCTAACGGCATAGGTGACGCATGTTGAGCGTATTACGCGCGTCTGTGCTGGCCACCGCAGCCCTTGTCCTCATTTCGCAAGTCAAAGCGGAGGACGCTCCGGCCGATACGACAACGTTCGTCTCCATGTGCACTACTGATTTTGAGGTCTGCCGCAACAAGGTGCTGATGGTGAGCAATTACAATCGCATCAAAATGATGGGAGGGCAGCACGGTTGCACCTTTCCCCGTACACCAGCCGAGATCCACGCGGATTCAATTGCGGCGACAAATGCAATCATAGATTGGTTGAACGAGAACGGCGCGGTGCGGGCTCCAAAAACCAGTGACGCGATCGAACAGTCCATGGCAGCGCTTTGGCCGAACCTTTGCGAGCATTGATAGTCGAGCCAACGCATAAGCGACGCTACGAGGCCGTTGCTCGAACTGATAGGTCGCTCCATAGCGACAGCGATACTACGGCGGCACCAACCTTCAACCTGATCCACTAGCGCAGGGAGGCGCTCGCGGCGCCGAGAATGGCGCCCGGCTTGGCGACCGATCCCTCCTGCAGCAGCACGACGACGCCGTCGTAGCCCTTGAGTGTCTCGCGCGGCACGGCGCGCTGCATGGCCTCACCGTTCCAATCGGCGATGGCAACGATTTCGCGTACCACGTTGGTATAGGTCACCTTGGCGTTTGCGTTCTCGCCGCGCCCGATGGCGACCTCACGCGAGGCGTAAAACGGCAAGAGCACTACGGTTGCGTACGCTGCTGCCCCGACAGGTGCGGCGCCGATGGACACGACGATGCCGTCCCGCTTGCTCTCAACGTCGAGCGGAACCGTCAGACCCGCTGCGGTCGCGGAGGCGGCGCGCTCGATCGCCGAGCGCTCCGAGCCGACCGCGTGCGCGCGCCCGTTGACGACGGCTTGCGGCGTGTACACCTGCCCGTCGCCGCGCATGCTCGCGTATGCCATCTGGCGCTCCGTGAAGGCGTGGCGCGCGAGCGTGTCCTTCCAGCCGAGCCGATCCCAATAGTCGACGGGCAGCGACAGCGCGATCACGTCGGGGTCGCGCGCGAGCTTGGTGAGCAGCTCGTCTGCCGGGGGACACGACGAGCAACCCTGGCTGGTGAATAGCTCGATGACGGCGCGCGGGCTCGCTTCGGCGGTCGCGCTAATACCGGCCGCGGCCAGCGTTGCGGCAAGAAATCCGAACGGTGCTGCGCGCATTTGACCTGTTCTCTGTGCCGAGGCGGAAAACTCGACGTTCTGGGGCACATTCGCGGGCCGGCGCTCCCGCGTTACCAACAAAAGCCCGTTCGACCGCGTGGAACGGTCCCCCGCGTGCGTGGAATGCCACAATGATGTCAAGCTCTTGCGGCCTTCCTTGCACGGTGGATTGCTGAATCGAAGCAAGTGGGGGCCACATGCGCATCCTCTCATCTCCGGGTACGGGTCTTCTCCTGTTGGCGCTGGCGGCGGGCGGTCCTGCGCTCGCCACCGAGCGTCTCACCATCCCGTTCAACTGCCAGTTCGATGGCGAGCGCGTGCAGATGCGCCCCTCGGAGGATCGCTCCTACGAGGTCTATGGCCGCCACGAGCGCGACATCTACACCGCCTGCTCGCCGGCCGATCCGACCCGCTGCCGGAGCTGGCACATGCACCGCTTCGATTTCAGTTGCTCGGGCGTGCGCGTTCCCTGGATCGACGCGGCCGCCGCCGGAGCACGCGCCGTCGGGCGAGATGCGTGGGTCGAAGGCGGCAGCTTTCATCTCGCCATGGGTCCGATGTGGACCAACGATCGCCCGACCTTCGGGCGCCCTGGCTGGTGGCGGAACCGCTACCAACGTAATGACTACGGCTCCGACGACGCCGCGCGCGTCGTGACCCTGCCGCCCGGCTACGCGCCGGCGCTCGGCATCCCGGTCACCTTCACCGGCACACCGGACGATGAGGTCGCGCAGGCACCGTTCCCGCCCGCAACCGTCACGCGCGCGGCTCCGCCGGCGAAAGACAAGATGCCGGCGCTGCCCGAGCGCGCACCGCGCAAGCAGGAGGCGCCAGCTGCAGTTGCGACCACCGCACCCGCTGCCGCGCCTGCACCTGCAACGAAGGTGGCTGCGGTCCCCGATGCCGCCAAAGCGGCGGCGCCAACGGCGGCGGTCCCCGGCAGCAGCGTGGCGCCGACGATCATCAACGGACCGGGTGCTGCAACCGGGCCGGCGGCATCGCCTTCACCACCTCCCGTTGTGCCTGCAAAGTCCGCAAGCCCGGACGAGAAGCCTGAGGTCCGCGTCGCCGCCGCAGGCGAGACGACCCCAGGGACCAGGACGCAGGATGCTGCTCCCGCTCCAACGGAGACGGCGTCGCTGCCCGTACCTGCCGCCTACGACCAGAAGACAACGGTGATGCTCGCCGCGGTCGCCGCGGTGCTGCTGTCCATCACCGGCCTTGCCGTGAGCGCACTCTGGAGCTGGGCGCGGGGGTCGAAGCGCCTGCCGCCGCCGTCGGCGCGCGACATCGCCAGCATCTCGCTCGACGGCGCGCCGAAAGGTACGTCGGTCACGCTCTATCCCCATGCCGAAGCCGCGCCGCCGGCGGTGCAGGCGCCGCCGCCGCTGCTGCCCGGTAACGCCGGGTTTGTTTCACCAAACGATCTGCCGATGCCGACAAACTATGCTGAGGCGCTGGAGCTTCTCGGTGCCGCCCCCGACGCTTCGCTCGCTGCCGTCAAGAAGATCGTCGACGGCATGCGCCAGAGCTGGCACCCCGATCTCGCTCGCTCGGAGACCGACCGGCGCGTGCGCCAGCGCCGCATGCAGCAGATCAACGTCGCCTGGGATCTCGTTTCGCAACGTCGGACCGCGGCGTGAGCGTCCCCTCAGAGCTCGTCGTCGGGGACGCCTTCGTGGGTCGCCGTATCGGTTGCCGGCGCCTTCGCGCGCTCGGTTCGGCCGTGTCCATTGGGCGTACGCGGGTTCCGCGCCGAGGGCTCGCGGCTGATGATCGGCTCGAGATCGGCAAGGTCGATGAACTGGTCGGCCTGGCGGCGCAGCTCGTCGGCGATCATGGGCGGGCTCGACTGCAGCGTGGAGATGACGCTGACGCGTTTGCCCCTGAGCTGCAGGTCGGCGACGAGGCTGCGGAAGTCGCCGTCGCCGGAGAAGAGCACGATGTGATCGATCGACGGCGCGAGCTGGATCGCCTGCACCGCGAGCTCGATGTCCATGTTGCCCTTGATCTTGCGGCGACCGGAGGCGTCGGTGAACTCCTTGAGCGGCTTGGTCACGACCGTGAAGCCGTTGTAGCCGAGCCAATCGATCAACGGACGGATCGACGAATATTCCTGATCGTCGGCAAGTGCTGTGTAGTAGAACGCGCGCACGAGCTGAGCCCGCTGCCCGAACAACATAAGCAATCGCTTGTAGTCGATGTCGAACTCCAGCGATTTCGCCGTAGCGTAAAGGTTGACGCCATCTATGAAGAGAGCTACCCGCTCAGTCTGATAAAAATGCATCTTCAACCTCAAAGGGTGGGGCCGACAATCTTCGCCCCTCACCGATGGTGACTTGCAGACATCAGACACCAGACGGTTGTCCTTGCGTTTGACTGAGCCGGTATAAGTATTTGACTGAAGCGGCACACGAGCCTGCGACATGAAGACCGCTTTCTCGACCAAGAGCGTGCACGCCCGCGATCGCCTCGCCTATTGGCGCGACGAGGCTTCGAAAGCCTACGTGGCGCACGACTTCAGCACGCGCGTCGGTCGCGGCTTCCACGGCGAGATCGGGGTCGCCACGCTCGGCGGCGTCGATCTCGCCGCCTTCGAGTGCGACGAGTGCCTGGTTGAGCGGACGCAACAGCGCCTCGCGGGCGCCAACGACGACGACGTGCTGCTCTGCCGGCAGGTCGTGGGGCACACCAGCGTCTACCAGGACGGCCGCGACGCCGTGACCGCTCCCGGCGACGTCTTTTTGCTCGATCCGCGCCGCCCCTTCGCGCTCGCCGTCGGCCCCAACTGCCGTTCCGTCGTGTTCAAGGTTCCACGCTGGGAGGCGCAGGCGCGGTTGGGCGAGATCGCGTCCTACACGGCGACGATGCTCCCACAGGCCGCGCCGGTTACGGCGCTTGCGTCCGAATTTCTCGGCATGATCGCGGTGCGCGCCGATGCGATCGATCCGGCGATGGGCCCCAAGGTTGCGCAGCAGGCGCTCGACCTTGTCGCGCTCGCGTTTGAGACCGGGGTCGGCGCCCCCGTTCAGCTCTCCTCGACGCGCACCACGACGCTGCTGCGATTGAAGTCGATCATCGAAACGCGCCTGCACGATCCCGCTCTGAAGCCGGCGGGCGTTGCGGCGGCTGCGGGGATCAGCGTCCGCTACGCCAACGCGCTGCTCGCGCACGAGGGCACGTCACTCGAGCGCTTCATCATGCTCCGGCGCCTTCAGCATTGCCGCCAGGCGCTCGAGGATCCGCTGCAGCTCGGCCGTACCGCAGGCGACATCGCCTATTCGCACGGGTTCTCGGATCTCTCCCACTTCACGCGGCGCTACAAGGCCCAGTTCGGCCGCTCGCCGGGCGAGTCCCGGCCCGAGCTGCGCGCGCGCGCCCTCTGAGCGTCAGCCTTCGCCTTCTTGCTCCCTTTTGGCGACGAGCCGGAGGAAGGCCTCGACCTTGGCGCGGTCGTGATACTCGTCGGCGCGCACGATCAGGCCGTCCTTCACCTGCATCACCATGCGAAAACGGCCCTGCAGAACCTCGCCGCTCCGCAGGTGCCGGTACATGAACTCCACCTGGTGGCGGACGGTGTCGCCGTCGGCGTTGAGCTTGAACGGGCGGTAGAGGATGTATTCGAAATCCTCACGGATCTGTCGGAGCACGTCGGCGATCTTCTCGCGCCCGGCTGTCACACCGCCGAAGGCCAGCGCCTCGTCCGAGATATGCAGCTCGTAGACGCAATCCTCAGCGACGTGGCTTATCGCCTCTTCGATGTCGCCCCGAGCCCATGCCGTGTTGAAACCATTGACCACCTCAATTGGAGTGGGGTGCCGCAATCGATGCTCCTGCTGGAAACCCCCGAAAAAAATCGCGCCGAAACTTTCCCGGGAAGCAATGAATTTTTGGTTGTTGTGATGGTTTGCAATCAAACGCGATCACTTCACTTGAAAATGGAAAAGGCCGCAACCGATTCCCCGCAATTAATTTTTCTCACCCGATAGGAACGTCGGGTTGTTGAAGTTGTCATAGACACCGGTGAGGTGGTGCCAGGCATAGCCTAGGTTGAGGCCGACGTATGGCCTGTCCATGGAAGCGGCCCCTGCACGCGGGGCGTCGATTGCGGCCAATACCCGTCGGCGCGGGCTGCGCACGTGACCAACGCAACCGCCGCGACGAATGCAATTATGCGAACTGACTTTTTCAAGACACGGACCCCCTACTTAAATTCGTTCGTTATGTCCGCCCCTCTAGAGTGGGCTACGCCACTAGTCGCACCGCTATCACGGGGCCTTGGCGCACAACAATCAGTGGGCCGCGGGTTACGCACACGAGGGTTGCTATTGTCCACATCTCTCGTGGAGAGAGATTTCTCTTATGATGAGCGGGTCGAATGCGCCCCTCTTCCTAAAGATCCGCGATGCGGGCCTAGTTTTCCCCGCGCCCTCCACAGCCGCTGCGCGCGCACCTTGCCGCCGGCGCGGATGGGCCGCCAATGAGCAACGACGGGCAATCTGCACCGCGATTTCGACCCGCGCGCATCCGCCCGATGCCATGAAAGCGGCAAGCCAGTATTGTGGATTGCCTTCGTTGTGACGATCGGGGCAAGACAAGCAGAATGAACGCCGACGACATCGTGCTGACCGCCGAAAGCGTCAACGCGCCCGCGCGACTGCAAACGGGGCGGCGCGATCGGTGGTCGCGCGGCTTCTGGATCGGGCTCGCGTGCGCTGCCGCCGTCCATGCCGTCCTGATCATCGGCGTAGCGAGGCACGCGCCGCGCTATCTCGGCGCGGCGGGCGGCGCGGCTGACGCCATCAACGTGGAACTCGTCGACGAGGCCGATCTCAAGAGCCGCGAGACCAGCACCGGGAACAGCCCTCCGCCCGGCGCGCAGGTGCCTCCCCGGCAGCCACAATCGGAGCCAGCTCCGGAGAACCCTCCGCCACAACCCGAGGCAAAGCAGCCAGTAGAGAAGACGCCGCCGGAGCAGAAGGCGGAGCAGCCAGTAGAGAAGACGCCCGAGCAGAAGGCGGAGCAGCCGGCAGAGGCCGCCCCCGCGGATCAGCCGGCGAGTCTGCTGCCGGTCGAGAAGGAGAAGCCGCAATCGGCTCCTCCGCAGGCCGAGCACGCGAAAGAGGACGCCAAAGAGAAGAAGGCAGAGGCAGAAGCTGAAGCCGCCAAGAAGATGGAGCTAAAGCCGCCCAACCAGCTCGATCTCTCGCTCCCCAAGGAGATGAGCATGGCGCAGCCGTTCGATGACTTCGGAAGCGCCTCCTCGGCCGTGGGTCGCCCGCCCGGCATCACGCGCTCGGGCGCCAACGACGACTTTGGCCGCGGCGTCATCCGCGCCTTGAAGAAGACGATGCCGCCGGCAACCGGCACCAAGGGGCGCCTCACCATCAAGCTCATCCTCGACGAGCGGGGAAACATCGCCACCCTGAAGCTTGTGAAACCAGCCGGCATCCGCGATCTCGACGACGGCGTGATGTTCTCCGCCCAGCAGGCGAGCTTTCCGTTCCCGCCGCCGGGCGCGACCGTTGCCGACCGCACGTTCCTCATCACCTATGTCTACAAGTGACGGTTGCCGGCCAATCAGCGGCTTGCGCTATCCTTCGGCGCCGTGGTGATGGCGCGGCGGACGGCGGCGAGCGGGGCCCCTTCGTTGAAGCGCGCTCCGCTCGGATCGTCAATGACCCCTAGATCGTTCCATAGCTGGTTAAGGTCTGGCCGGTAGGCGTTCCGACCCATCTTCTCGTAGAGCTCGGCCAACACGGTTAGGCCCACGGCCTTGTCGGCGACCGACAGAATGCGGTCGATCGGCCAATCTTTGTCATGGGTGCCTCCGGCCGCAAGTACACCGCGCATCGCGTCCTGCAGCCCGACCTTGTTGCCGCTGCGCTTGCGTATCTCGACATCGGCAAGCAGGCAGAAGATGGCGCCACCCCAATAGGTACGGCCCCAGCTCTGCGTCCCCTCGAGGCCGCCGTCGCCGGCCTGCGGCATCCCTTGCGGCATGTCGCGCACAAATTCGTGCCAGATCTTCTCCGGGCGCAGGTGCCCGGCCTGCACGCGCGCAATCGACTCGATGTAGACGGCGAGCCCTTCCGCCAGCCAGACGTGGTCTTGCGTTACGTCGGGAAGAGCGAGGTGGATCATCTCGTGCACCGCCTTCCAGTCGGCGGCGAGATCGTCCTCGGTGCTGTCGCTGCCGACCGCCAGGCGAAGTGCTGGACCGCGGTAGCCGAAAGCCGTGCCGCGGCGGACGCCGTGTCCGGGGATGGGGACGATCAGGACGCGGGCCTCGGCAACGGGAAAGTGGCCGTAATAGGTGGACACGGCCGTCGCCGACTTTTCCACCCAGGCAAGCAGCTTCGGTCTGGGGAGCGCGAATGTGCCCTCGGCAAAGGCGACATCGAGCTTGCCGCCGCCGACTTCGATTTGCGTCTTCGGCATCGCGTCAAACGCAGCGTATGGCATCCGCTCGCCGAGCATGTCCGCTTGCTCGGCGCGGGATGAATTAACGACACTGACGGTTGCGAGCAGGACGATCAGTCCGGAGATACAACGCATGCTTGAGCGAGCGCTTTTGGTACGGCTGATTTCAGGCGACGAGCTCGAGGTGCTTCGTCGCGTTATGCACAGAACTGCGCGCCGACCTATGTCGCCGAAATGCAACGTTCAGCCGGCAAGCCAATGCGGCTGTCCGGGTTTTCTCGACAATATTGCCGAATCCATCCAACGAAATTAGTGGCGGTCCCGCTTGCGCGCCTCAACCGTTCGCGATCAATAGGCCCCGAGTACGACGTGCGTGTTGTCCTGAACGTAGTTAGCCGATTCCCAGGGGGCATCCATGCACCGGCAACTTCTTCTTCCAATCGTCATTGCGTCGTCTCTGATTTTCGCCGGGGCTGCCCGCGCGGACGGATACGAGCCTGTCGCGAGAGCGGCGCCCGTTTCCCTCCAGGTCTCCAACTGGACCGGCTTCTACGCCAACGGCGGTGTCGGCTACGGTCTCTGGCAAGCACAGACGACGACCGACCTTCCGGGCGGCGGTTGCTTTGTCTGCGCCAAGACGGATCATGGCGGCAGGGGCTGGCTGGGCGAGGTCGGTGTCGGCTACGACTACCAGTTCACCGACAAGATCGTGGGCGGCATCTTGTTCAACTACGACTTCTCCGACATGAGAGGACGAGTTGATGATGGGGCCGGGGCAACGGGCAAAACCAACAATGACTCGACTTGGTTCGTGGCGCCCGCGCGGGCTGGCTGATGACGCCAGAGGTGCTGAACTACTGGAGCGTCGGCTACACGCAGACACACTTTGGCGGCGGGGGATTAAGCAGCACAGGCCCCATAGCCGTACCAGCGGGGGCTCACCTGGACGGCTACGACGCCGGCGGCTGGTTCCTCGGCGGCGGCTTGGAAGTGGCGATGCACGGCGGCTGGTTTTGGCGCAGCGAGGTCCGCTATGCGGACTACAGCAAGGATGTGCGCGCAGAGACCGCTGGCGGCGCAACCGTTTTCAACCTGAACTTCGATCCGGTCGTAGAGACCGCGACGAGCGAGATTGTTTACAAGTTCAACTGGGGCCACTGAGGTCTAAGTTCGAACTTTGAGCGGGGGGCTGGTCCCGACACGGTCGGGGCCAGTCTTTTTTTGTGCCGAGAGCAGCGGCCTAGCCGGCGAGGAAGTCCGCCAGTGCCCGGTTGAACTGCTCGGGGTTCTGCAGCATCGCGAAGTGGCTCACGTCCGGCAGAAGGACGAACCGCCCGGCTGGGATTGCCTGCGCCATGTCCTGCGCGCGCTCCCACTTGATGATCTCGTCGTATTGGCCGACGCACATCGTTGTCGGGCACTTGAGCGTGCCGAGCTTGCGCTTGGTGATATTGAGTTCGCTGTGCCAGGTGGCCCTGAGGCCGGCGATCAGCTCGGGCCACTTGTCGGGCTTGGGTGACAGGGTGCGGTACTCGTCCCTGCAGCGGCTGGAGTAGGCCGCAAACACCGGCGTGCGCCCGCCGCCGGCCTTCGCGCCGTCGGCGCTGAAGTTGGCGCCGAACGTGAACAGGCGCGCAACACGGTCGGGGCGGCGCATCGCGGCGAGCAAACCGGTGACGGCTCCGTCGCTCCAGCCGACAAGCGATGCATTCGGCAGCCGCAGATAGTCCATGAGCGCCACCACGTCGTCGGCGAAGAGCTCGTAGCCGAAGGCGGTCGAGGTGACCGGGCTCCTGCCATGTCCGCGCGTGTCGATGACGGTGACCAGGTTGGTCTTCGCCAGAGCCTCGATCTGATAACCCCAGTAATTCGAGTTTCCCATCCCGCCGTGCAGCAGCAGCACCGGCTCGCCCTGGCCGAACTGCGCATAGAAGAGTCGCGTCCCGTTGACCTCGGCGATGCCACTCCTATCGGGCGGCGGCAGCGCCGGCGTCGGCGGCAGCGTCAGCCACGGAGCCGTCTCGCTCGGTTCGCCCGCGGCGGCATTGAGACCGCCGGCGGAGCCGCAGAGCGCAATGCCCGCCAGCGCCTGCAGGGCGCGTCGGCGTGTGATTTCCGGCGGGAAGCGGTGCATGGCTGGCATCCTAACCGCTTCTCGCGTGTATTAAAGTGGCGAGCCTTGACAACCCGATGACCCCATGCGCTTTTCCCGCGACTTGAGCGGGAAGCAGGCAGCGCAAATGGCGGACCAGAAGGCGAAAAAGCAGACGAGGAGCAGCGCGTCCGCGCCAGCCGGCGCAGGCGGCGCCCTGCACCGTTACCGCTCGCACACCTGTGACGCGTTGCGCGCTTCCGACATCGGCAAGACCGCGCGCCTCTCGGGGTGGGTGCACCGCGTGCGCGACCACGGCGGGCTCCTGTTCATCGACCTGCGCGACCACTACGGCATCACGCAGGTCGTGGCCGATCCCGATAGCCCCGCGTTCAAGGTCGCCGAGACCCTGCGCTCCGAGTGGGTAGTGCGCGTCGACGGCCAAGTGCGCGCGCGCCCCGAGGGCACCGTCAACACCGAGCTCCCGACCGGCGAGGTCGAGCTGTTCGCGACCGAGATCGAGGTGCTCTCCGCGGCAAAGGAGCTGCCGATCCCTGTGTTCGGCGAGCCCGACTACCCGGAAGATCTGCGCCTGCAGTACCGCTTCCTCGATCTCCGGCGCGAGACCCTGCACAAGAACATCATGCAGCGCCTGGCGATCACGGCCTCGATCCGTAAGCGCATGGTGGATGCGGGCTTCTTCGAGTTCTCCACCCCGATCCTGACCGCGTCCTCGCCCGAGGGTGCGCGCGACTTCCTGGTGCCGTCGCGTATCCATGCCGGCAAGTTCTACGCGCTGCCGCAGGCCCCGCAGCAGTATAAGCAGCTCCTCATGGTGTCGGGCTTCGACCGCTATTTCCAGATCGCGCCCTGCTTCCGCGACGAGGACCCGCGCGCCGATCGGCTGCCGGGCGAGTTCTACCAGCTCGACGTCGAGATGAGCTTTGTCGAGCAGGACGACATCTTTGCCGCCATGGAGCCGGTGATCACCGGCATCTTCGAGGAGTTCGCCGCGATCGGAGCGGACGGAAAGAGAAAGTCCGTCACGCAGGAGTGGCCGCGCATCCCCTACGACGAGGCGATCCGCAAATACGGCACCGACAAGCCGGACTTGCGCAACCCCATCGAGATGCAGGACGTCACCGAGCATTTCCGCGGCTCGGGCTTCAAGATCTTCGCCGGCATGATCGAGAAAGATCCGAAGGTGCGCGTGTGGGCGATCCCCGCGCCGGGCGGCGGCTCGCGCGCGTTCTGCGAGCGCATGAACGCGTGGGCGATCTCGGAGGGGCAGCCGGGCCTAGGGTACATCTTTTTCGTAAAGGAGAAAGGGCCGGAACCTGGGTCCGATGCCGAAAAGATAATGACTGACCTAGAGGGAACGCGAAAGGAGCATGTCAGCCGCCATGTCGAGCGGCGAGACTTTGTGGTCGGCCGCGGTCCAATCGCAAACAATCTTGGCCCCGAGAAAACTGATGCCTTACGCACGCAACTCAAGTTGGCTGAAGGCGACGCGGTCTTCTTCACCGCCGGCAACCCGGACAAGTTCTACAAGTTCGCCGGCGAAGCCCGCTCGCGCATAGGCGTGGAGCTCAAGCTGATCGACGAGAGCAAATTCGCGCTCGCCTGGATCGTCGACTTCCCTTTCTACGAGTGGAACGAGGAGGAGAAGAAGATCGACTTCTCGCACAACCCGTTCTCGATGCCGCAGGGCGGCCTCGCGACGCTGGAAGCCGCCAAGAGCGACGAGGACCGCCTCAAGATCAAGGCGCACCAGTACGACATCGTCTGCAACGGCTTCGAGATCGCTTCGGGCTCGGTGCGTAACCACCGCCCCGATACGATGGTGAAAGCCTTTGAGATTACCGGGCTCGGCAAGGCCGAGGTCGAGGCGCGCTTCGGCGGCCTCTACCGCGCGTTCCAGTATGGCGCGCCGCCGCACGGCGGCATGGCGGCCGGCATCGACCGCATCGTGATGCTGCTGGTCGGCGCCAAGAACCTGCGCGAGGTCACGCTGTTCCCGATGAACCAGCAGGCGAACGATTTGCTCATGGGCGCACCGTCCGAGGTGCTGCCCAAGCAGTTACGCGAGCTGCACATCCGCGTGGTCGCGCCGGAGAAGGGGGCGCCGGAGAAGAAAGAGTAGGCGCTACGGCGCCCGCTCATCCATTGTCGGCGGCACGCAGCGCGTCGGCGATGGCATAGAGGCGGTCCACCTCCGCGCTCGCGAGCCCGCCTCGAGGCGCGCTTTGCAGAATGCGCACGCAGCCGACCCGCGCGGCCTCCATGGCCTCGTCTCCGTAGTGGTTGACCATGAAGCGAGACCACTCGATCGGCGTGACGCAGTCGCGCGCCGCGTATTCGATGAAGGTTGCCAGCAGCGATCTGGTGATCGGCGTCTCCATGGCGCGAATATCTCGCCGGTCTGTCGGCCGCGCAAGCTCGTACAGGCGCGGAAGGCGTGTCGCCATAAACCTTGCCGCGATGCAGCCTCTCACCTGCGACTGCGGCGCGTGCGCGACTCACTGCGGGCTTTCCGCCCCTCACCCGCTCCCCCGGCTTGACGCCGGGCTCACGACCTCTCCCTCTGGGAGAGGTGAAGTTGGAGCGCTGCAAACGGTGTCTTACCTCTCCTTGAGGGAGAGGTCGGAAGCGAATGCAATGAGCTTCCGGGTGAGGGGTGAGGGACGGCCAAATGGACTGGAGCAAGATCTACAATTACTGCGAGCGCGGCGGCGATCCCGCCTTCTGGGCCGAGCCGCTGAATGCCATCTCCAACGGTGCCTTCATCATCGCGGGCCTCGTCGCCGCCTGGCAGCTCGCGCGTTCGCCGCGCCGCGACTACGCGCTCTTCGAGTGGCTCATGGTAGCGCTCATCCTTGCGATCGGGACGGGCAGCTTCCTCTTCCACACCTACGCCACCGTATGGGCGATCCCCTTCGACACGATCCCTATCTCGCTGTTCATGCTGGCCTACCTCGGCTACGCGCTGCGCCGCTTTGCCGGGCTGCCGTGGATCCTCGTCATCGCGTCGCTGATCGCGTTCTATGCGTCCGTCCGCTACATGCAGGGCATCCAGTGCTCAAACGAGCTCTTGCCGATGACGCGTGGCGCGGGCAAGCGCTGCTTCAACGGTACGCTCGGCTACTCGCCCGCATTCGCCGCGCTGGTGCTGGTCGGCGGCCTGCTTCTGGTGCAGGGGCAGCGCGCGGCGGGCTATCTCTTCGCCGCCGCGCTGTTGTTCCTCGCCGCCATGACCTTTCGGACCATCGATCTGGAGGTGTGCACTTGGGCGGTGCGGGGAGGGCGCGGCGTCGGCACGCACTTCTTATGGCACACGCTCAACGGCGCGGTGCTTTATGTGCTGATGCTGGCCGCAATTCGGCACGGCGGGGCGGCAGGCAGTGGGAGCATTGCGCCCGCCGCCCGAAGCGCCGCATAAAGGCGCCGGCCGGTCTAAGCGGACGTGGTGGAACTGGTAGACACACAGGACTTAAAATCCTGAGGGCTGAAAGGCCCGTGAGGGTTCGACTCCCTCCGTCCGCACCATAGGGCTCCTAACCTACTGAAACCCCGTATTTACTGACTTTCTGGCACCATACCTGCTGCACACACCTGCTGCACAGCGGAGTTCGTGCCATGTCGCTCGCTTACCCTAAAAGCCTACCAAAACCGACCCGGCGCAAGGGTGCCTTGATTTATGAAATCCGGGTGCGCGTGCCGCCGGAAGCGCGCGGTAAAAGGTTTAAGGCAAGCCACACGACGCGCTCTCTTGGTACCCGCGATAAGGCGGAGGCTGCCCGCAATCTACCGAAAATTTATCTCGGACTTCAGGCTGAGTTCGAAGCAGAAGTGCGCCAGTCCGTCAGCGAAACGCCAAATGCACGTCTGCTCACTGTGGACGAAGTTTGTGCCATCGAACGGGACCGTCTGTACAAGAGCGAACAACAAAACCGCCGTGAGCGCCTAAGCGGCTTCGTTGGCGATCCCGACCAACTCGCGCAAGAACACCGAACGCGTCTACAACGTCGGTTGAAGACGGCGCGCGCAAAAGCAGTAAACCGCGATTTCACAGATGCAGAGTGGCTGCTGACATATCTTGCCAAGAGTGGCCAAGGAGGAGTGGCAGATCACCAGCGCGCCCTCGGTGCATTGGCACGGACGAAAGTTAAAGTGCTGCAAGAGATAATCGCCGATGATGAGGCGCTTGCGTTTGAGATTACCGTCCAACAAGAGCCCGGCATCCCGACGCTCAAAGAACATGCATCTTCCTATTTGGGGAGGCGCGCGAGCGAGTTGACGGGGGAGCGCAGTGCGCTGATCGCGGCAGTCGTTCGCGACTTTATTGCATTGTCCGGTGGCGACAAGCGCGTTACCGCGTACACAAGGTCAGACGCCGTCGCTTTCATTGACGCTCTCCTTTGCTTACCCGCCAACTGGCGCAAGAATAGGAAGCTGAGACATCTCGAAATCGCTGCCGCCGCTCGGGCAGCGAAGGAGAGCGGCGTCTCCCGGCAATCAGCGGAGTCCATTCGGAAGAAAGTCGCCCTCATCGCTGCGGTATTTGCTGAGGCGAACGACCGCTATGGCGGGGTGACAATTACCTTTCCGACCAAGGGTCTGCCCAAGGCGGCTGCTGCCAATGAGCAGCGGGACCCCTTCACGCACGAAGAACTAGCAAAGTTGCTTTCTTCCGATCTGCCCCGTCATTTGAAATGGCTTACGAGGCTAAGTCTTTATACCGGCGCTCGCTTGAATGAGTTAGCGCAACTGACAGCGAAGCACATTCATAATCATGGCGACTTGTATCACGTGCGTTTCGATCCAGACATGCGGCTCAAGTCGCCCTCGTGCGTACGGTCGGTTCCGATACATCCGAGACTGATCGAGATGGGTTTCATTGACTACGTGTCTAAGTGCATGGGGCCGCTTTTCCCCGGAATTACGCAACACTCCTCGGGACGATTTTCCGATGCCCTCTCTAAGGCCTTTAGCCGCCACTTGGCGCTAATCGGTATCAAACGTCCGAAGCTGAGTTTTCACAGCTTGCGCCACACATTTGCGGAACGCTTCAAAGTGGTAGCTCCGCGCGAGGCGGAGACCCGGCTACGGCTGCTGGGCCAAAGCGTTACCGGTGTAGCAGGACGATACGGAGGTGGTTACAAGGCAGAAGCAAATGACATGGAGTTGCTGGCTCACCGCGCGAAAGTTCTAGATGGCTTAAATTTCAAAGGGCTCAACGCTCAAGTCAGTTCTGGCCTGACAGATTTTTCCAAATCGGAGGTGCTTTGATTGAGCAAGCACAAAGACGGTACATGAAAACTTCCAAGCCGAAAAATATGCCCGGAATACTGTGGCGACCAATCGACCTGACGCGAAATATCGAGGAGCAAGAGGAGGAGCGCTTCGAAGCGATTTTCCATTACTATGGACTGAACCGCGGCATCAAAGGCGACGGCGAGAGGCTCCTTCCACGTATGATCCTGGAGCGCTTTCCGAAAGCGTTCGTGTACGAGCGTCCCCCGTCTGACAAGCGCATTGCGGTGAGTGATGTCGCTGCTCTCAAACAGATCGTCGATGCGCTGCGTGCAGGAAGCGAGGATCAACTTACAGACCCTCGTCTCAAAACCTTGGGCACCAAGGTTCGCCGCTGGCTTAACCACCACGCCAAGAAAGCTACTCAACGCAATCTGTGCGAGGCGATATCCAAGCTCGATACGGGCGAGTGGAAAGGTGTCAAGCCAGAGACACTACGCGATCACCTAAATCGACCGATAGGTTCAACCGCTCGAAGTGACCACGCTCGGCAACAAGAGAACGTCCGTGTGGGAAAAGCCCTCCGCAAATTCGTCAAGAGTTTGGATGCAATGCTCCCCCTAAACCCCGACGACGATACCGTCGAGGAATGATTTGGTGGAGATAGCCAGGGCTGCTTGCTCTCCACCAAGCGCGACACAACTCTCTCCTACCGGAAGATGTCTTCCGCTTTTGTATAGGAGAAGCCTATGTCGTTGCATTCGTCCCCCCGCACGTTTGACCCGTTAATATCTGTGGCGATTTGCGCCGGGGCGCGCGACACGCCTACGCAGTCTGAAGATGTCTACTGGTCTACCTTCAGTGGTGTCGCCCTGGCTGAGCACGCCGAGCAGCACCAGAAGGACGGCGTAGGTTACATCTTCGCTAAGCTGCTCGGCGGCAAATGCGACCATCATGTCGTGTCCGTCTCGTGCCTTGCGTATGACATTGTCGGTACGCTCACCGGCGAGCAGGTTTGCGATGCGGTGGTGGCGGCAGGCGTGGAAGCCGTCGTCTATACCACCTTCAACCACCTGAAGACGGAGAACGTACACAAGACGCGGGTGATCATTCCGCTCGCCGGTTCAATCCCTCTCAGAGAAGTAGGGAAGGACGGTTACAAGGCAATCTATCGCGCCGTCGGTCACAGCTTGCTTGGCGACGCCTACGATACCGCCTGCTGCAATCCCGCTCGTTTAAATTATGCGCCGTCTCACCGGCCCGGTTCGAGCGGTCACTTCATTCGCCACTATGAGGCACGCTGATGGACTGGAAGCCCTTCTACGATAACCATAAGGCCGAAATCATCGAGCAGCGAGAGCAAGTGTCGCGTCGGCAAGCAGCGTGGGCCAACTCGTCGCCGCGCGGCCTTGCCGAGCTACACGACGTCCTGAAATCGATCCCTTCCGGTCTACCGTACGACGAGTGGTTTCCGGCGCTCGCCGCGATTTACCACGAGACGCGCGGTTCAGATGAAGGACTTGCGCTTGCTCATGAATGGTCGGCGCACGGCTATGACGCTTACGACGCCGCCGAAGTCGATACGATTTGGGATGGTTTCAATCCCGACCACCCATACCCAGCGACTATGGGCAGGCTAATTGCCCTTGCGCGCAAGTACGATACACGCTTCGTGCCGCTCGGCGGTACATGCTTCGCGACAAAGATTAACCGGAACTTGCGTTGAGGAAATTGGCATGAGTGACGCAACTTCCGATAAGCACGCTGCCGAGCAGGCCGTCGGTGCATTGAAAGCGGGCGGCGATTATACAGGCGTACTGAAACTTCTGCTTTCGCTCAAACGGGCAGACCGCGAACGGCTCCTGAAGGGCATTGCCAAGAACACTGGCATAAGTCTCAGCCATGCCGTGCGGCCAGATTTCGATGATTTGCTGAGCGCGACTGCAAATGCAGCAAGCGACAAAGCCGCAGAAGCAAGAAAGGCATCCCTTGATAAATTGTTCACGCCACCAACCATAGAAGAGGCCGTAGCCGTTCGCGACTTCTTGGCCGTCTGCGTGCAAGCTCTGCGCTCTACTCGCCCTTCCTCCGACGAGGATCGTAGCGCCGCCTTGAAAGATATCCGGCAGGCTGCGGAAGCCGCGGCGTGTTTGCGAGAATTCGAACGCGATGAGCCGCATTCAGAAGCCGTGCTGCTCAGCGAAGTCGCATTTACCGAAGCGGCTGAGCTTTTGTGTATCCCTCTGAGGGTATCTCTCGGGGGTTCCCTCTACACAACTGCCAACAAGGATGGCTGCACGTTCAGCAAGCACCTTTGCTCGTGCATCTTAATTGATGCTCAGGGCAGCAAGAGCGACGGAAAGGGTTGGTGTCTGCGTCTGCTCGCGCGCAACCCGGCCAAGGAGTTCAAGCAGGTCGTCCTAACCTTCGAGGATATCGCAGCCGGGAACGTTAAGACGCTCGCCGAGGCAGGCGTACAAATCAGCGGCAAGGATCGAGACGTTCTCATGCAGTTGCTCTCGCGCATCCGGGCCGCCCGCCTTCTGACCGTAGCGGATGTCCAGTCCGGGTGGATCGATCCGAGCAACCCAAACGCATTCGTTTTTGGGACGCAGGTCCTGACGCGCGACGGCGTCAGTAGCGACATCCTTGTCCAAGGTGGCAAAGAGCTACCAAGCAGTGGCACGCTCGACGAGTGGAAAGAAAACGTCGCCTCTGTGGCGGTCGGCAATGAGTGCTACTCTGCGGCGATACTCTATGGGTGCATGGCACCAGCGAAGCGTCTTTTCGGTCTCCCAAGCGGCGGATCGAATGCTCATGGAAAAAGCCGGAGTGGAAAGTCTACCGGCAGCTATATGGGGCTCAGCCTATCCGAACCGTCTTCAGGGAAGTTGAACTATGAGGGCTCGAGCGCTGGCATGGAACGAGCGTACGCACAACGCAACGACCGTTTCGTTGCCATGGAAGGGACAGAACGGGCAGACCCTCTAGCAGTGCAAGCGTTCTCATATTTGGCAGGAGATGGGATTACACGTGTAGTGGCGGCGGCCAAGAGCGAAAGAGAAATTCGAGAGACCACACCGTTCACCGTTGAAATCTATTCCACAGGCGAAGAGAGCAACCGCACGCTCTTTGAAAAAGCTGGGCATGGCTACAAGAACGGTGCCGAAGCGCGAGTGCCAAACATCCCGCACCGCAAGTCGACGAACAATCATGGCCGCGCGGACGGTGCGAGGCTCGCAGAGGACATCGCCGAGGCCTGTGGGCATTATTACGGCACGGCATTCCCCGCGGTCGTTCGCCTGCTCATGGACCCTGCCGTCCGGGAAGTTATTAAAACACGCTATGATGCTATGCGTGCGCTGATGACGCCTGCTGAGGCCGACGGCGAGGAACACGAAGTCGTCAAGCGCTTCGCGCTCGCAGTCGCCGTCGGCGAAGCGTGCGTTCGCGCCGGAATTTTGCCGTGGAAACCCGACTATCCTGAACAGGTCATGCGGAGCGAACACGAGCACTGGCTTCGTGGCCGCGGTGGCCACGGGGTCATGAGCACTCTAATGGGTATCGACCACGCGTGTTCCTTCATCTTCAGAAACTCGCAGCGGTTTGAAAACAAGGGCGGACATGGACAAGATCTGCCGCCGTTCAATAAGGTTGGCTATCGGAAAACGATGAAGCATGGCGAACGCGCCTATGAAGAGTTCATCATCCCATCCTGCCAACGCAAAGCGCTCATGGAAGTCTTCGGGACGAGTGAGTACGGCAGTGCGCTCGCTGAGCTAGAAGCGCTCACAATTGCAGCCCTACGCGCTGAAGGCGCAGGCTCGCGGCCTCCGCTCATGTTGCTCACTCCCAAAACGGGCAAGCTCTTCACTGGTACGAAGCCCGCCAAATCGGACAAGGGGCTGCTCGTCAAGCGCTATGACGAGCCTTCCTACGTCCTGCTTCTGCCACTGGGTGACACCGCCAACGCCGCCGAGGAGGGCCGGGCCGAGGCGGCAAGTCCGCGGGGGAGCGAGCGGCCAGCGGCGTTGACCCCTTTGAGGCGCTACGGACGGCTTGCGAACGCGCCAAGAGCGCCGAGCCCGTGTACTAGCGCGTGATCTCCCTACCCGAGTTGGAGCGTGGTAGGGAGGTAAAAAGGCCAGTAAAAGGCGCATTTCGAGTCGTCTCCCTACCTCCCTACCATTTCAAGAGAAAAATATAATAAGAACCGCCGCTCTTAAATTTCCTGACGCACGGCGATATTTTTTCCTTCGCCTTTGGGGAGGGGGTTGCTTTTGCGGAAAGGTAGGGAGGTAGGGAGCCCCGCCCAACGATCAGAGGGTCAGGTTACCGGTCCCTAAGCCCCCACGCCACGCTCGCGGAACGCGCATCGCTTGTCGGCGCTACACTTGTCGATTGGCCGCCGTCCCGCTTCTAGCGGGTCGCTACACGCGTAGCCGCTTGGCCGATTGTCAGCCTAGCCGCAATCAACCGACAATCGACCCGATGGTCAGCCTGTCCGCCGGTCACATCACCTGTTGATGGTCAGTCACCGCTCACATTGCGGATCGATAGCCTGTCCGCCGGGCCGCTTGTTCGCCTTGCTCGTCGCGCCGCCCCAACGCCTCATTCGCGTGGGACCGTTCGTGCGGGCTTCCCGTTCTGTCAGCCAAAGGACGGATGAGCCCGCCCGCGCGGCGCTGACATCTCCCCTAGCGGTCGCGCGGGCATAATCCAAAGCCCATGAGGTTCGGTAAGATGCGTATCTCGACTGTTATTTGCACTTCAGTTCTCGTTCTCGTCGCCAGCGGAGCGCTCGCGCAGTCCGTGCGGCTCAATGAGCACGGCTTCTCGTTTAAGTTCGGCCGTGACGACCCCAAGCGTGATGTCGAAGGCAAGCGTGCCACCTGCGATACTTATGCGCGTATCGCTGTCGTTCAGGCGCAAGCAAATCAGCGCTTTCGGTGTGGGCTTCAAGGACCGGGCTGGAACGACGACGCGCGCAGACACTTCGAGTGGTGCAGGTATGTACCGCGCCATCGCGTTGCCGAGGAAGAGCGCAACAAAGCTGAAGACCTACAGCGCTGCTTCGACAAGCTCGGCGACTTCGATGACGACAAGTGGGCTCGGTAACTCCCTCCGCCTTGGAACCGTCTCGCGATCTCCTGCATTTCACATGGGGTGCGCACAGACGACTCGTGAACCCGTCTGCGCACGAGCTAGGCTTGAGCGGCGGAGGCTCAGAAACCCTCGCCGCTTGGGCCGCTAGAGCGCTGCGCAGTGGGTGCTACCTTTGGGCAAAGAAAAACTCACTACGCTCGACGACGCGTTCCGCAGAGTATGCATTGGCCTCGGGCTCGGTGCGAACGCCGAAGACAACAGTCGTCGTGAGCGTCTCTCAAAAATAATCGCCAGTATCGCTAACCAGGGCGAGCGAGACCCTATCGTAATAACCCGGCGTGCCTTGGCCTTGATGAAAATGAATGAGTAGGCGGACGCCGCAATCGCGCCTCTAGCGCACGCTCAAGTAAAAGGCCCCGCGCGGGGCCTTTTTCTTGAACGGCGCGGCTGATTAGCTAATCAAGAAGCGCTTCGCATCGCCGCCGGCTTCGACCATCCAGTTTGGACGACGGCCACGACCAGTCCACGTTTGGCTCGGGTCTTTGGGGTTGCGGTATTTGGGAGCGGCCTTGCTGCCCTTCGCCCGCTTGCCGCCGAATAGTTCCGAAACGCTGAAGCCGGATGCTCTGGCCATATCTTCCATCTTCGACCGCATCCCGGCACGTTCCGACACCCGCTTCTCGTCAATCGCCGTTGCGATCTTCGCTTCAAGAGCGAGAAGCTCCTTCAGCGACATTTTCTCAAGTTGCCCGTTTCGCATTCGATCTAGTCCCGTTTTGTTCTCAATGGCGTATGCAGCCAATTCGATAATCAAAATCAATCAAAATGGCAAATGTAATATTAAGCGCGCAAGATTTTCTTCAATAAACTATTGCAATTCAGCCATTTCCAAGCTGCGAGTGACGACTTGTCACTCGCCAGCTACGCGCTCCATCCACTCCACTACCATCCCGTCTAGAGCCTCCTGAAGAGCAATGTGGCTCATCCCGATTGTCAGTGCGGCTCCGTTCCAATGCTTTTCTCCCGGCGCAACACACCCCTTTTGCACGCGCCCGCGCCGGAAGTGATGATCAAGGTTTGGCCTAACGGACGCATTACCGCGCTCCGGGCTCAAAAGTCACAAGAGCGCCGCGCACGCGCGCGGGATCAGGTATCTCGAACAAAGGATCGAACGGCTCCCGCACTCCGAATGATCCTTTGGGCGACGGTTGTGGGCCAACTTGTCGCCGTCGTAGCGCGTTCTCCGCGGAGTTCGGCGCAAAACGGGCGCGCAGAACGCAGCGGCTGAACACTAAGTTCCGGCCAGCGGTTTCTTTAAGCTGGAACGGAAAGTTGCCGCGCTGCACTCACTGGAACTCTGCCAGGTTGAGATTGTTGCGCCATCGGTCCAACCCTTCGGCGAGGGAAACATGTACGTGCTCATCTTCACCGTCTGCTCGATTGTCCGCGGCCCAAACTGCCGGGAATTATCTCCCCTCCTGCTCGATGCGAACGCGTCAGTGATCGGATGTGCCATTGCTTCGCAGGTTCAGGTTGAGGGCGCAAAACGGGTTGTGGGCCACCCTAACTTTTACGTTCAAAAGGCGACCCGCCAACCGGCGGGTCAGTATGCAAAGTCATGAATGGTCTTACCGCGAGCGAGCGTCTTCTCTTTGAGAGGGTCGCCGAGGATGCATTTGCAGAAGCGTGCGAGCGTAACCTTGAACTCACTGTGGCGGACGTGACACTTCGGCTGCTGTATGCCTATGATCGCGGAATTCGCGATGAAGACGCATTGAAGGACGCGGTAATCTATAACGATCTAAGGATGCATCTTCACTGACAAGTTACAAACAAGGGTATGTCCCACCGCGCGTTCGCGAGCCCGCCAATCGCCCCGGCTCCCCATTATTGCTTGTCCGCAGGTCGCTTGACCGCGTTGCCTACGGAGCAACTCCCGGTTGCCCGTTTGTCCGCTTAGCCTAGCCAAGTCAGACTTGCGCGACGATTGAGCGCGCCAACCCTGACCATTCCTGAAGCATCTAGTTCAAGCCAACGTTGATCTCATCGTGCTCACGCGTTAGGCTAATTGACGATGCCCGGTGCGGTAGTATAGCTCGTTTCGAATACCCGGCCATGGCGTCCTCGTTTGTACAAATTCGTACAGACGACGACATTGAGGTTCATTGGCTCGAAGGCATATGTTGGGCTGTTGGCTGTGGCGAAGCTCGGCTCAGAGTAGGAGCAAAGCGTTTGCAGCCTGAGCTACCTGGTTGCGAACGCGGTGCGGGCGATGCGGAGCCCTGGCAGAAAGTTGTGGCTGAGGCTGCGCCGCGCGACCACATCGTACAACTCTATCAAGATCAAGAATTCCTCAATCGCGCCGTGTGCCGTTTCGCGGGGTCTGCCCTCGCTAACGGAGAGGGCGTGATATTGGTGCCCACGCTAGATCACTGGAATGCTTTCCGGCCCCGCCTCGAAGCCGAAGGGGTCGATGTGGCGGCAGCGCGAGAGCGCGGTCAGCTAACAATCGTTGACGCTGATCAACTGCTCCCCCGCGTCATGCAGGGCACGATGCCAGACTCGCCAGTATTCCTAGGCATTGCCGCAGACGTTATTGCTCGTGCCCGGGGAGACGGCCGCTACTCAAAAGTGCGGTGGTGGGGTGAAATGGTCAACATCCTCTGGGAAAAGGGGGACGTAGCCGCCAGCATGAACTTAGAGGACCTCTTCGATCAGTTGGCGCACCAACATGACATCGCGATTTTCTGTTCGTTCCTGATGGACAACTTCAACGGCGAAATTCACACGCATATGTTGCCGAGGCTCGGTGAGAACCACTCACATCTCATTCCAGTGGACGACTACGCTCGACTGGAACGTGCTGTCGTAGAGGCCCTGCGCGACACAGTGGGGGCGGACGAGGCCGGGGTTCTTGAGAGTCAATTGCTTTCCAAGTATCGGGCACCGTTCAATATGCCGCGGGCTCAGGCTTTGCTCCTTGCGCTGCGCCAGACGCTTCCGAAGATAGCTGACAGCGTCCTCGACCGGAGCCGGGGTCTGTACACCGGCGCATTGCCATGACTACGCAATCCGTTAGCCAGAGTGGCTGGGCCAAGTTTCGCCAGGTACTTAGCGACGGAGCTAATGCCGACTGCATTTCGATCGATCTGATAGAGATTCTTGACACCGTCGATGTGCCAATCATCGTGGTTCGCTGCGATTTTACCGTCGAATGCTTTAATCAAGCAGCGACCGAAGTGCTCGGGCTTACACCGTCCGACGTTGGCCACTCCGTGCGCAGTATAATCGGCGTAGAAGGGTCAAACCTTGAAGGATGGTGTGCGCGGGTCATGGACGCAGAAGCGCCGTTTCGCCATGAGTTTCGTGATCAGGATAGATGGTTTGTTGTACGAGTAGCCCCCTACCTCAAAAGCGACCGCCAACTCGTCGGTGCAGTTCTCACGTTCACCAACGTCACGGCATTTCGCGCGAGTGTGGATCAGGCAATCTATGAGCGCGATTTTACAAAGACGATCATCAACACGGTGGTGGACCCGCTCGTAGTGCTCAATGATGACCTGCGGGTGCAAACGGGCAATCGAGCCTTCTACGCGATGTTGGGGGTCTCTCGCGAAGAAGCTCAAGCGATTCCTATCTACCAGCTGTGCAACGGCACCTTTGATCATGCTCGTTTGCGCACACAGTTGCGCGAGATGCTCCTCGACGACGGATATGTTTTTCACCCGGTCGAACTCGATCGGGAGTTTCAATCGGCCAGGCGGACAATACTGCTAGAGGCCCGACGGTTCTCCTTGCCGGGCTATTCGGGCCGCATGATCTTGATTGCATTTCAAGACATCACAGCCCGCAAACAGTCGGAGGCGGCCAACGCAAGACTAGCAGCCATTGTTGATTCATCTGACGACGCGATTGTGAGCAAAAATCTCGACAGCATCATCACGAGCTGGAATAGCGGGGCAGAGCGAATTTTTGGCTATGCCGCGGAGGAGGCTATCGGCAAGCCGATCACCATACTTATCCCGCCAGAACGCCTCCACGAAGAGCCCGAAATTCTTGCGCGCATCCGCCGTGGCGAGCGCATCCAACACTTTGAAACCGTTCGCAAGCACAAGGATGGGAGCTTGCTCGAAATTTCAGTCACTATCTCGCCAATCACCGACGCGAGCGGGATAATTATTGGGGCCTCGAAGATCGCGCGCGACATCAGTGAGCGCCGCAAGTCCGAGGTAGTCCAGCGGCTACTCGTCGAGGAGCTCAAGCATCGGGTGAAAAACACACTCGCAACCGTGCAGGCGCTCGCGTCCCAAACCTTGAAAAGTGCGAGCAAGGAAGATCGCGAAGCTTTTGTTGGCCGCGTTCATATGATGGCCAATGCGTATGATGTTTTGACGCAAGACAATTGGCAGCGCGCAGCGGTACGCGATCTGGTGCAAAAAGCGCTTCAGCCCTTCCAACAAGGAGGGTTCGTTGCTGACGGCCCTGCCGTGTGGGTGCCAGCCAAGAAAGCGTTGATGCTGACGATGGCGATCCACGAGCTTGCGACTAACGCCTTAAAATATGGCGCTCTTTCGAACGGAAGCGGTCGCGTGGTCATCGATTGGCAGTTAGCGGATACTGTGGAACCGCGGCTTTTACTTCATTGGAAAGAAGTTGGTGGGCCGCCTGTCGCGCCCCCACCGCGCAAGGGCTTCGGATCACGATTGCTCGAAATGAGCCTCGACGCTGCTCGCGTCGAGTTCTTGCCGGACGGCGTTCGCTGCGTGCTCGAACTTACGATTTAGCAACCGATAACCCGCTAGTCGGCTACGGCCAACCCGATAAACCAATAATCAAGACGTGTCATTGTTTTTGGATTTACCGGCTGCGGGTGAGGTCAGCCAAAGCATCAACAAGTCGTTGCTCGGAAAATGGCTTGCTCAGAAAGTGCGTACTGGCTGGCAATTCGGAAAGTCGAGGTAACTGGCGACCAGACATCACTATAATCGCGATTTTAGGCCACGAAGCTCTAACGCTTCGCGCGAGTTCGAGGCCATCCATAGAACCTGGCATTTGCACGTCTGTGACTAAAGCGGATACACCGTCGGCAGTTAGAAGCTGCATCGCTTCATCGGCGTTCGCAGCCTCAACAACCGCATAACCGGCCTCTTCAACGACTTGGCGCGCGTGGGCGCGGATCAATGGTTCGTCATCGACGATCAAAATTTTGAGGAACGGAGCCGGCATTTCTCTTGAACTCGGGTGCGCTTCCGTTGTTCCGACTCTCCGCATGAATTCTTAGTAACTTGAGTATGTTACTTCTTCGGCACTCCGAACTTGATTAATGAAGCCAACTATGCGCTCGCGAGTCCGCGCTTGTCCGCTGCTGCTATCGCTTCGAAAGCGGCCAAGTGGCCAGGCGGTCCAACTGCCCCGCTACACCCGGTCAGCCAGACGCCTTCAAAGGGCCTCTGGCCAGCGGAGCCTTCTCATTCGCTAGTTCTTTTAGCCGTCGTGATCGCAGGCGCTCTGCTCTTGCGAGCGCGGCTCTTTCGTACTCGACAAGTCGGTCGAGTAACTTCAGGCGTTCCTCCGAGAATTTCCCAGACTGCTCTGCCGCGAATACAAGCGCCGAGAAAAGGCCCGTTCGTGCGTCTCGCGCAAGCTTGTCGCGGATCGCGGCCGCGGACCAGTTCCCGGTTAACGGAAGGAGCGTGAAGTCGAACTTGTAGGCGGCCAGCCAAAAGGCGGCCTCGATGAACGCACGCGGAGGCACCTTCGAAAGATAGCGGCGGTGGCGGAGCAAAGCAGGCTCTAAGATAGCCCACTCTTCGTCTGACATCGGATCGATCTTTAACTCCGGCAGCGGCTCGGGTTCCGGCTCCGGCGGAGGAGGGCTTAGATCGAGCGCAGAAGGGTCAATGCCGAGTGCACGCGCTGCCTCACACAGCTTTGGCTGGTCCATCAAGCAGCCTGTGCGGCTGGCCCAAGTACCTTGACCAAAACCGCGTGCGCGTGGATGAGTGCGAGATATTTTTCCAACGTGCTGATTGGCACGTCACGAAAAGAAAGCTCAAGCTTCTCGAACCCAATCTGCGACCGCCTCTTCAGGCACTCTAGGGAATAGTAGCTCAGCGCGCGACAGATTAGCTCCTCGCTATCCGTATTCTCTATCGGCATGAGCAACTTTCCCTGCCAAGTCACGATGGCGATCCTTCGATCCAGCGCTACCATGATTTGGAGGAACGAACGCAAACTGCCTTTGCCCATTCTAAGGTTGGATACCGTTTGAGACGATACTTGCGCCTTGCGCGCGATCTCCCTGTGCGACTGTGTGTCCGCGTAGCACAAGCTGCTTAGCTGCGCTGACAACGACATGGGTAGCGGCGCGTGGTCATTGTCGCTCATGGCTTTTTTCTCCTGGCTTCCGCTCGTTGCTTGGCGAGTTCACGATTTGCCAGGGCTAGGCGATCTATGGCTGGCAGCGCGGCAAAGTCAGCACGCGAATAGCCGTAGAACTGCGCTTTTTCCTTTTCTAATTGAGCCGGATCGACTAGCTGAAACAAGTGGGGATCAAGGTTCTTACGCTTTAGATTGTCCAACCAAACAACGGGGTCGTCGCCGCTAACGTCTCCGGCATCTGAAATCGCGAAAGCGCCAGAATTGACGGCTCTGGTAGCCAAGTCCTCGGCAGCCGAGTCGTGAAACCCATTGCCCCGCAGCCACCGCCCAAATCCGCTTTTTAACTTTGCGTGGGCGAGTTGCTTCAAAAGCCCTCCGTTTTCCACCGTCAAGCCTCCTGTTAAGGTTTACATTATTACATATATTTGTATGCGCTGAGCATTTGTCAAGAGTCGTCAACTTCACCTAAGCCATTGAAACAATGTAGAATATCGCGATAACTACATGGGCAGGATTTAATCCGCCTTTCCAGCGGCGGCTGTACTATTTCACTCGACGTTGGACGCAAGAAACCGGACAAAAAGCTCATGTCTGCATATATCGCGTACCTTCGAGTTTCGACTAAGAAGCAGGGCCAGTCGGGTCTGGGACTCGAAGCGCAAAGAGAGGCCGTTCAGCGGTTTATTACGAGCGCTGATGCAATCGTGGCGGAATACGTGGAGGTCGAGTCGGGAAGGAATGCAGACCGGCCACAATTAAAAGCTGCTCTAGAACGCTGCGGACTTACAGGCGCTATCCTATTGATTGCCAAGCTGGATCGCCTGAGTCGAAAAGTGGCATTCCTTAGCAGCCTCATGGATAGTGGCGTGTCCTTCCTGGCCACCGATAATCCGCACGCAAACCGCTTTACGCTGCACGTCCTGGCGGCCGTTGCTGAGCACGAAGCGGAGGCAATCGCGGCTCGGACCAAGGCAGCACTTGCGGCAGCTAAGGCTCGGGGGACGAAGCTCGGAGGATGGCGCGGTCGTCACCTGACGGAGGCTGAGCGTGCGCTAGGTACGGCTATGCGCGTCAAGAAGGCCAAGACAAGGGCAACGCAGATCGAGCCCGTGCTCGATGAATTGCGAGCCGCGGGGCGCACCACGCTCCGTCGGATGGCTGATGGATTGAACGAAAAAGGAATACGCGCACCGCGCGGCGGTCGTTGGGCAGCTTCGCAAGTTCATGCTGTCCTTCAAGCGCTAAGATGAGACATCGGCCGGTCGCGTTTATCCACCAGCCGAAAGCAAAAACAAGATACAAAGCGGGGTGCTCCGCCCCGCTACCTGCCCCTGTATGGAACCAACACCCCTGCCGGTAGTCCCCGCCCGCAAAATGCACACCTGTTCTGCCCGCGGTATGAATTGCTCTCGCTAACTTCAAACGAAAGCCGACGTTCACACGCCGGATGGACAATTGACGCCTCGTCGCTCAACTCACCGCTCATCGGCACGCTTCATCGCCCGCACCCTCGATGGGTGGCTTGACTTCGCTCAACGAGCATTCAAAGAAGAGAATATCGCGTACACCGTGGACGACGAATGCGGCGTCCATCCTGCTCACGATCCGGAATTCGATGCTTCGCGGCGTGCCACGATCGCAATGCTCGGCAAACCTCGGTATGCGGCTGCGCGGCAATTCTTCGACAAATCGATTGCGGACCTCAAACAGCCGCGTGACACGCGTGACGCTATTCGCAAGACCTTCAAAGCCGTCGAGAACGTCGCGAAGCTAATGTGCCCCGGCGACATCGCGCGACCAACGGATGCCGACGTCAAAAAGTACTTGCAACCTATCGCACTCGAAGGAACGAACGGCACCGAGCGCAACGCGCGCGGTTGCATGATCGTGAGCCTCGCCGAGTGGGTCAATGCGTGTCAGCAGTACCGGCACGCGGCCGGACAGCCTGAGCCTGACGCGCCGTCACTCGACCTTGCTATCTTGATGGTGAGTGAGGGCGCCGCATACCTGCGCTGGCTCATCACACTTGACCAAGCGTCTGAGGGCGCAAGCCCGTGAGGGTTCGACTCCCTTCCCGCTACGGGCACGAGGCATTCCGCGTCAGCGCCACCCATTCCGTGATCGGAAGGGCGATGTTGAATGTGTGCTCCCCTCCTCCGACCATGATTGCCGCGAGCTTAGGTGCTCCATCCCCCATCGTGAACAGTGGACCCCCGGAACTTGCCGGGTGCGTGTCGCAATCGTTGAACCAAAGCCGCAACTCCACGTCGGACTGCAGAAGATGACAATTGAAATGGGCCGAGAGTACGTACCGCCGGTCCGCAGGATAAGCCGCGTGCACGAATTGCAGCTCGGGCCCGGCGACGACGCCGTCGGCCAAGGCTGCCGGAGCGACCGCCAGCTTCTCGTTCAGCACGATCGCGACCGCGTCGTTCGCGAAGGCCCGAAGGGGTACGTTTCGTGCGCCGGTTTCGACGGTTGCGAAGTCATAGCCCTTGGGAAAATGCAGGCACTTGGCGGTCGAGTGGCCCCTATTCTTGTTCGCTCGCGCAGCGGCTAGAAAATGGATGTCGTGCAGCGGGAACGGCTTCTTGTTCCATGGATCCATCAAGGTCCGGGGCAACCAGTGTCCCGGTGCACCGACCAGCCATTCTATAGCCGCCAACGTTGACTTGCCCGACCGCCTCCCAGGGCGGGCCCTGATCGTCGACAACCACCCGGTCGTCATCGCCGATTATGCCTGGGTGCAAATCCCGGCTTGAGGCTGAGGCAGTTACGAAAAAAGCGCCGACGCCGCAGATAACTGGAAGGAGATACCGGTTCATCGATCGAGCGGGACTCGGGGGTGTGTATCTGAAAGAGCCCGCGAAAGTCTGATGGCGGGTGGGGGCTGTCAATCGCTTGGTAGATGAGTGGCTGGCGAGGCGTAGGGGCCGAGCGCTCACCGGTTCTCCAGCAGCGGATCGTCGTCGGCGAGCAACTCGTCGAAGTTGACGCCGGTGTACGGCGCCACCGACCACATGACGGTACCCTCGAGCGTGCGATCGAACAGGAGCTCGACGGTGACGACGTCCCCCGGCACGAGCCCGAAGGCGTTCTTCAATTTCATGCCGCTGCGCGAGATGTTGTGGATGAGGATGCGCTGGAAGCGTCCATGCACGGTGAGGATTGCATCCAACCTCGCCTTGCGCCGCGCAAACGATCGCCGCTCCGAAAGCGGGCTTTCGATCGAAGGCAACTGCCGAACGTGAGCTTGCACCATCGCGGCGCATCCCGACTGATACCCAGCGGCGATAAGCTTAGGAATGTAGCCCTTAAGTCGGCTTCACGATCGACTGCAGCATTCGATCGGCATTTGAAGCGACGGATTTGCGTTAGAGCCGCCGTTCTTGGGGCAACCGCGCGTCAAAGCGGCTCGTCAGCGCGGCGCTCAGCTTGCTGTCGGCGTACGCCGCGCTGGTGATTTTCCCCAAGTCTCAAAACGAGGAAATCATGACCACAGGAACGACGCTCGCATCGCTTTGTCTCGGCCTCGGCCTTTGTCTCGGCGCCTCCGCGGCCTTTGCCGCCGACGACGCAGCGCCCGCCCCCGCCGGCGCCGGCAAGCACTGGACCGCGTGCCAGGCCGAGATCACGAAGTTCTGCTCCAACATCGAGAAGGGCAAGGGCAAGATGCGCGCCTGCCTCACTGAGCACACCGCGGACCTGTCCGACGGCTGCAAGACCAGCATGGCCGAGCATGCAGCCAAGGCGAAAGAGAAGGAAAAGAGCGGGCAGTAACGTTGCGCTGACGCTCCATGCGCCAGTTGCCCGCCGCTTTCCAGCCGCGCCTCGAGGCGCGGCTTTTTCGTTTCCGGCCGGCTCGCCTGCCTCAATATTCCGTTTACAAAGGAATTACGGATAGGTTCACATGACCGTCGCCGCGCGCGGTGTATTGTTAATCGGAACGCAGGAGCAGCGGTGCATATTGAGCGGCAGCGTAGGATCATTTGCATGCCGGCTAATTGTTCTTCCACGAGCCCGCGCGTCGTCGTGACCGGAATGGGCGTCGTCACGCCGATCGGGCAAAGCGTTCCGGATTTCTGGAGCTCGCTGCAAGCGGGCAAGTGCGGGATCGGCCCCTTCGAAGGCGCCGATTGCGACAAGCTCGACGTCCGCATCGTCGCGCAGGTCAACGGCTTCAATCTCTCGGCTCGCCTGGCGGATTGGCGGCGCGACAAGAGCATCGCGCACTCGGGCCGCTTCTGCTGGCTGGCGGCTGCGGCTGCCGACGAGGCCATCAAGCAGTCGCGTCTCGAGACGCCATTTGCCGACGCTCATCGGGTCGCGTGCATCATGGGATCGGCGGCCGGCGGGCATCTCGCCACCGAGATCGCTGCGCGCGACCGCTATATCGCCGGCAAGCGGGCCGTGCACCCGATGCTGCTTCCGCGCACGGTCGGCTCCTCGGCGCCGGCGCACATCGGCATCGAGTACGGCGTCAAGGGTCCGACCTTCGGCGTCTGCAGCGCCGGCGCGAGCGCGGCGCACGCCATCGCGCTCGGCTGCGACTTCATCCGCATGGGTGCGGTCGACGTCGCCATCGTCGGCGGCACTGAGAGCACGATCACGTACAGCGCCCTGCTTGCGTGCGAAGCGCTGAGAATGCTCTCGCCGGACGGCTGCTTCCCCTTCTCGGCCAGGCGCAACGGCACCGTTCTGGCGGAAGGCGCCGCCGTTCTCATTCTCGAGTCCGATCGCCATGCGGCCCAGCGTGGCGCCAGGATGCTCGCCGAGCTGTGCGGCGTCGGCTTGGCAACCGGGCACGACATGCTCGTCGCCGATGCGCAACCCGAACGCGACGCCATGCAGCGCGCGCTGGACGACGCAAAAGTCGCTCCGAACAGCATCGGCTATATCAATGCCAACGGCCTCGGTAGCGTGCGCGGCGATCTCGAAGAGACGCGGGCGATCAAGGGCCTCTTTGGCAAGCACGCCTACGAGCTCGGCATATCGTCGACGAAGTCGATGCACGGGCACCCGATCGGAGCCGCGCCGGCGTTCGAAGCCGTTGCCTGCGTGAAGGCGCTCGAGGACGGCGTGATGCCGCCGACCATCGGGCTCGAGGAAGCCGACCCCGAATGCGACCTCGACTATGTTCCAGGCGCCGCACGCAAGAAGAAGCTCGCCTATGCGATGTCGAACTCGTTTGCGTTGGGCGCGATGAATGCGTCGCTCGTGTTCGGCGCACTCCCTGCTTAGGGCTCACTCGTACGTCCAGCCGTAGAGCCAGTCGTAGCGCGCCATGAGGCGCTCAGGGCCGAGCGTCCGCATCGCGAGGTTGCGCGCGCCCGCGAGCGGGCCGGACAGATGATAGACCGTGCCGTTGCGCTTCGAGGCGGCCGCGACGCGCGCCGCGCGTCTCCGACGCTTGTGCCCGTACCAGCTCAGCGCGCCCTGCACGTCGTTTGGAAACTTGTGCATCGCCTCGGCCAGCACCACGGCGTCCTCGAGTGCCAGCACGCCACCCTGCGCGAGAAACGGCAGCACGGGGTGGGCCGCATCGCCCAGCAGCGCCACTGGTCCATGCGACCAGCCGCGCAGCGGCGTCATGGTGTGCAGCGCCCATCGCTTCCAGTTCTGCGCCTCACTGATGAGATCGGCGAGCGGCTCGGCGCACGCGGGCAGGTGTTGCTGTACCCAGGCCGGGTGCACGGGTGCCGCCCATTCCGTGTCGTCGTGCTCGTCCTTGAGGATGACGACGATCGCGAGCTCGGCGCCGGCCGAGACCGGGTAGTGCACGACGTGCGCGTCCGGAAACAGCCAGATCCCGGTCTCCTGCTTGAAGAACTCGGGCGGCAGCGCATCGAGCGGCAGCACGCTGCGCGCAGCACTCTTTCCCGCAAAGCGGGGGGTCTCGGGCGTGAATAACAGCGACCGCACCGCAGACCAAAGTCCGTCAGCGGCGATCAGCGCCTTGCCAGTCCAGGCCTGACCTGCGGAAGAGGCGACCGCGACGTGCGGGCCGTCGGTAGCAACCTCGGCCACGTCGAAGCCCATCGACAGGGCGATGAGCGGCTCTGCGCGCGCGGTCTGCAGAAGCGCGGCGTGCAGGTCCTTGCGATGCGCGACCCAGTAAGGCGCGCCGTGACGCGCCGCGATCCAGCGCCCCAGGGGAAGCCGCGCCAGCTCATCGCCACTCGCGCCGTCGCGCACGCGAATGGCTTCCGGCGTGCCGACGTGCGGGCGCAGCGCCTCCGCCACCTTCAACTGCTTTAGGATGCGCGTGCCGTTGGGGCCGATCTGGATTCCGGCGCCCTCCTCGTGGAAAGCCGAGCGCCGCTCGAGCACGTGCGAGGCGATGCCGCGTCGCGCGAGTGCGATGGCCGCAGCGAGCCCGCCGATGCCGGCGCCGGCGATCAGCACCGGCTCGACGCGCCCCCGGCGCGAGCGCGCGAGCGCTGCTTCCGCGGTCTCGTTCGCCGCCGCCGTTGCAAGGGATCGCTGCGCGGTCATGTGGGTAAGCGGACGGGCCGCACGGGCGTCAGGTGAGCTCCCCGACGAGCGACACGAGGCAGCCCGCGGGATCGCTCTGGTCGGGCGCGAGCCGCGGGTCGTAGATGAAGAGCGTCGAGCAGTAGGGGCAGAGGATCTGCCCGTCGTCGCCCATGTCGAGATAGACGTGCGGGTGATCGTGGGGCGGCCGCGCGCCCATGCAGTTCAGCTCGCGCACACCGATGAAGATCTTCTCGACGCCCTGGTCGTTGGCGAGGTGGGGAACGGCGCTCGATGTCATCGTTTCGGCCCTTATGTGCACGGGTCTGCGGGCTTCGCGGATTGGGGCAACCATAGCGGCGCGGGCCTCGAAATGATAGGGGTTGGCGCCTGTTCGCGGGTGTCGCTGGAGAGGGCCGGACCGGGTGCAAACCTTCGATTCCGACGGCGTCGAGATCGCCTTTATCGACGAGGGTGCCCGCGCAGGCGACCCGGTGCTGCTCATTCACGGGTTCGCTTCGAACGTCGCCACCAACTGGGTCGGTCCCGGCTGGGTGAGCGCGCTGACGCAAGCCGGTTTTCGCGTCATCGCCTATGACAACCGCGGCCACGGACACAGCGCCAAGCTCTACGACCTCAAGGACTATGGCGCGCCGCTGATGGCGGAGGACGCGTGCCGGCTGCTCGACCACCTCGGCATCGAACGCGCGGACGTCATGGGCTACTCCATGGGCGCGCGCATCTCCGCGTTCCTGGCTATTGCGCATCCCGAGCGCGTCCGCAGCCTCGTCTTTGCCGGGCTCGGCATCAACATGGTGCGCGGCGTTGCCGGCACGGGGCCGGTCGCGCGCGCGCTCGAGGCCGAGAGCATCGATCAGGTGACCAACCCGACGGCGCGCACGTTCCGCGCCTTCGCCGAGCAGACGAAGAGCGACCTCAAAGCGCTTGCAGCTTGCATCCGTTCCGCGCGCGCGCCCATCACGGCCGAAGCGCTCGGCAAGCTCGCCTGCCCGGTGCTGGTGGTGGTCGGGGAGGACGACGTGATCGGCGGCGATCCGCTAGCGCTCGCAGCGCTCATGCCTAACGCGCGCGCTGTCGGCGTGCCGGGGCGCGATCACATGCGCACGGTCGGCGACAAGGCCTACAGGCAGGCGGTGCTGGAGTTTCTCAAGACGAGGGCGTGAGCACTCGGACGCGCGCCTTGGTAATACGAGGCCCCGGCGATCATCCGCCCGACCTCGAAAGACAAACGCGGGGTTGTCATGAGATCAAGCAACGATACGAGCCGGGGCCAAGACGCATTACCCTCAAGGCGCGCAACGTTCTTACGCGGTACTAGAAAACGTCACAGCCCCCAAGACCTGGGTTGCCCCAGGCACGAGAAGGCTAGCAGAGCAACTGCAACGCTCCAGTGAAATTCGGCCGAACCGCGACATTCTGGCTGTGGATAAGCGGGCCTCAGTCAGCTTGTGGCCGCCTTCGCATGAGTCGCGGAACGCCTTCAAGTGAACGAGGAGGGGCCGCAAATCAGCCGGAAAAGACTGCTCTCTTAAAGGCCGGGGAAGACATGGATTAATCCGTCGTTAGGGTTACCGCGAGTAGCGTTCCCGTCCCATGCCGCCCCTGAAGTCCCGCGTAATTCTTGGCCTTTTCGGCCCGGTGCTGCTGCTGACGGCTTGCAGCACGGGCGAGGATTTCATCGCCAAGGACGAACCCTGGCGAGCGGTCGAGGAGAGGTCCTGCCTCGCCTCGGGCGCGGTGCACGAGACCGCCTTCATCCACACCCGGTCGGCGCTCGGCGGCCCCAGCGTCTGCGGCGCCGAGCAGCCCTTCGAGATGGCGGCGGCCGACGGCGGTCGCGTGACCTTGAAGCCCGTCGCGCTCCTGCGCTGTCCCATGATCCCGCAGGTCGACCGCTGGATCGCGAGCGTGATCGAACCCGCCGCGCTGCAGACCTACGGCGTGCCCCTCGTCGAGGTCACAATCGCGGGCTCCTATTCCTGCCGGCCGATGAACAACGTGCCGGGCGCCATGCTGTCGGAGCACGGCCACGCCAACGCGCTCGATGTCTCGGCCTTCATCCTCGCTGACGGCACGCGCATCACGGTGAAGAACGGCTGGCGCGGGGATCTGCGCGATCGCGCCTTCCTGCGCACTGTGCACGAAGGGGCATGCAGCCGGTTCACGACCGTGCTCAGCCCCGACTACGACGCCAACCACCAAGACCACATGCACGTCGACCTCGCACGGCGCGGCCCCGACGGGCTCGGCACCGTATGCAAGTGAACTTGGGCATTGAGGTTTAGTTGTCGTCGTCGTCGCAGGGGACGGGGAACTCGATGTCGGGTTCCCAGCACAGCATCTTGAGCTGCACGCGAGCTTTCGCCTGTGCCGATATCGCGACGACCGCAATTGCGACGGCGACGAGAAGCCAGGAGAGCCGCATCGGACACCTTCCTTCCACCAAGCGAAGGATGGACACGACATTAGGTCTTTTCAAGGATTTAGGCCAGGAGGCCGGGCTGCGGACCGGGCTGATGTGAGCCGCCTGCGGCACATACCTGCTGCCATTTCAGGCAAACAGGAATGCGGCGTGACAGTTCGGCGCCTCCTGCTCTAGCTGCATGCGCAACTGAGGCTCCGATACCGCACTGGGCTGATTCATTGTCAGTCTTTCCGACGGCGGAGTTGAAGCTGCGAACAATGATCAGTCACTGTTTCTCAATATCGAATCAGGGGCCCAATGAAAGCAAACTCATTCATTGCGGCGACGCCTCCCTCGTCCTTTGTATGGCTGCTTCGACCGCCTTCGCCGAGCCGATCGGGTCGGCCGTCCGCATCGTCAATAAGGTGACGGGCTCACTCGATCAGCAGCGACACGATCTCACCGTCGGCGACAACGTCAGCCAGAACGAGGCGATCGAGGTCGCTTCCGACGCGCTCGGCGAGTTGAAGCTGCGCGACGATACCAAGCTGGCGCTCGGCCCCGGATCGCGCCTCGTCCTCGACAAGTTCGTCTACAACGCCGCGCCCTCGACCGGCGCCGTGGGCGTCAATCTCGTCAAAGGCGCCTTCCGCTTCATCACCGGGCTCTCCAGCAAGGGCAACTATGAGCTGCGCACGCCGTCGGCGGTGATCTCCGTGCGCGGCACCGTGTTCGACGTCTACGTCGATCAGGCCGGGAGCACCTGGCTCTTGCTGCTCGAAGGCTCGGTACGGGTCTGCAACACGGCGAACCAGTGCACCGACGTCGTCAATCCCTGCGGCGTCGTGCACGTCACGTCCTCGGGCACGCTCGACGGCCCGCTGGGGTGGCCCGCGCAGACGCGGCCGATCAGCTTCACGACCGCATTCCCGTTCGTCGTGACGCCGCCGAGCATCGATGCGACGCCGCTCTTCACCCGCACCGCGGTCGAGAGCAATCAGTGCGCCAAGCCGATCAAGCTGCAGACGCAGAAGGCCGAGGCGCCGCCGCAGACGCCGAGCTATACGCCGCCGGCGCCGAAGTACGCTGCCAAAAAGGCGTCCCCTTACACGGCACCAGTTGCGCCCGCACCCGCGGTGATCCGCGACTTCTCGGGCGCTTACGTCGGCCTCGTGGCAGGCGTGGTTGGCCAGCGATCCGACCCCTATCTTGGGTGCAATGATTTCACCAACACCCCGCCGAGTAATTGCTCGACACTGGTGTCTTTCGGCATACCCGGCAACGCCTATGAAGTGAACAGCGTGGGGTTCACTGGCGGCGGGCAGGCTGGATACAATTTCCGAATGGGCAACATCGTAGCCGGCGTCGAGGGCGATATCACCTATACGGATATCGATGCCACGAGCCATTTCGACCAAATCACTGTGGCCCCCTGCTGCACCATTGTCCGCGCCTCCTCCGTGCACCAGTCGCTGAATAGTCTGTCGACGGTCCGGGGGCGGCTTGGATACGCCTTCGACAACGTGCTCGTTTACACGACCGCCGGTTTGGCCGTCGGGCAAGTCGAGTATGAATTTAAGCTCGACTGGCCTGATATCGGCGGGGTTGCCAGCGATCGAAGCTCGGGGCTGCAGCTCGGATACACGGGGGGGTGCAGGCGTCGAGGTAGGCTTCGGAACCTGGTCCATAAAGACCGAGTATCTCTATTATAATCTCGGGGACGAGACCCTCAATGCGCCATTCTTTCTGGCCGGGGTGCCGCAGCCCTTCGCGTTCAGGCCGCATTTCGTGACCGAAGGTCACATCATCCGCATCGGCACCAACTTCCCGCTCAACTAGTCGTCCGCCTGGGTCGCCTCGTCCTCGCCCATCTGGTCGTAGCTCGGCCGGTCGTTGCTCGCCTTGTCTGCGAAGTAGTCACGCGCGGTCCCAACGTCGGCATGCGCCATCTCCTCGACCGTGCGCTGGCGCAGCTTGCGGAAGTCGGCGACGTCCATGTCGTCCGTCTTGATGTGCTGTGCGTATTGCAGGGCGACGAGCCCCTCCCCGTTCGCCGCCGCCGCATATTTGAAGACGTTGAACTCCATCACGTCGCTGCCCGGCGCCCAGGTGAGGAAGTCGATGATCGCCTCGCCGGTCTTGGGGTCCGCGGTCAACGCGAAGTTGGCGTCCTTGTTGACCGCCTTCACGACCTTGCCGAGCGCGGCGGCGGCGAGTGCCGGGTCGTCGCCGGCCTCGGGATAGGCGTGGAAGGCGAACAGCTTGGTCCAATCGTCGACGGTCTCGCCGGGAAGCGTAAACTCGGCGACGCCGTCGCCGAGACGGCCGTCGGTCAGCTTGGCGCGGTCCTGGTAGTCGAGACGATAGGTCTGTCCGCTGAAGTCGATGATTCGGGTCTCCGCCAGCCCGCAGGTCACCGAAGCGAGGAGGAGCGCAGAGCCGAGTGCGGCGCGCATGTGTCCTATGTCCCTTCGCTCAGCCGCGTTTGTCGAGGTCGCTTGCCGCGACGACGCGCTCGAACGGCTCTGCCTCGCTCCCGATGGTGTAAAGCGTTCCGCCGTCCGGCATCTTCAAAAGGCTCTCGACGCGAAACACGGCCGCTGCCGCCTTGGGCATGGCCTCGAAACGCTCGGGGCGGGTGAAACGCACGCTCGCTCCGACGTCCAACTTGTTGCTCGCCATGCGGCCTCCTCTGCACTGGCGCGGCTGACCTCGATTGCGGGCGAGGCTAGGGTCCGAAGCTAAAGAGAGGGTATCCCGCCGTGCGACAAGTCTACCGAGCGGGGGGAATTCCTCACGGGAGAGCGGATCGTACGGCGGAATTCCACATCGGATGCCTTCGGTCAGCAAATTGAGCTAAAAGCTCACCCATGACCTGGCACAAGGACGGCCCCGGCGCGCGCCGCAGCTATCACCACGGCAACCTGCGCGAGGCGCTGATCGCGGCCGCGCTCGACCTCATCTCGAAGAAGGGCGCGGCCGGCTTCACCTTCGCGGATGCCGCGCGGGCTGCGGGTGTGAGCCCGGCCGCGCCCTACCGCCATTTTCGCGACCGCGACGCGCTCATGGCCGATGTCGCGCGGCGCGGCTTCGAGGGATTCGCAGCCGCGCTCGCCGGCGCGTGGGACGGCGGTAAGCCCTCCCCGCGCGCGGCCTTCGAGCGCGTGGGGCGCGCCTACCTACGCTTTGCTGAGAAGGAGCCGGCGCTGTTCTCGGCGATGTTCGAGTCGGGCCTTGCCGTCAGCGAGTATCCCGAGCTGCGCGAAGCCGGCGACCGCGCCTTCACCGTGTTGCGCGATGCCTGCGAGGCGGTGGCGGCCACGCTGCCGAAGGAGCGCCGACCGCCGTCCTTGATGATGGCGCTGCACATCTGGTCGCTGAGCCACGGCATCGCGACGCTGTTTGCGCGCGGGGACGGTGCGCGCCGCGCCATTCCGATGACGCCGGAGGAGCTCTTGGAGGCCGCCGTGCTCATCTATCTCGAAGGCCTCGGCGTCCCGGCTGACCCGGCGGGGTAGCGCGAACTTCTCGGTAGTCGAAGCGCCGCGCTTGTCCGATTGCGAGCATTCATCCCCTCACCGGCGGTCGCGCTCACGCAGGGAGCTCGCCTAACGGTGGGTAGCCCGAGGATGACGTCGGCAATACTGGCGTAGGTGCCATCGGCAACCCATGTTTCATGGGCGGCCGCAGGAGCCTGCCGATTTTTCGCGGACCGCCCCTTGACGGAGCCGCCACCCGATGGCACCTATGTAAATGTGATGAACATTCACATGAAAGGTTGAACTGCGATGACTCAGGTTGTGGCAACCCTCGACGATCTCGGCCGTCCCGCGTGGATTGCCGTCATGGTCGCTGGCTTCATCCTGTTCTGGCCAATAGGCCTCGCAATTCTGGCCTACTTGCTATGGAGCGGACGCATGGGATGTGGACGGCACGGTGGTGACATGAGCCGCTGGCAACAGCGCATGGCCGACAAGTGGGACGGCAAGATGGAGCGCTGGGGCCGCGAGATGCGCGGCTTCCATTCGAGCGGCAACCACGTCTTCGACGACTACCGCGAGGAGACGCTGCGCCGGCTCGAGGAGGAGCAGCGCGAGTTCCGTGAGTTCCTCGCCCGCCTGCGCAAGGCGAAAGACAAGGACGAGTTCGACCAGTTCATGGCCGAGCGTCGCTCGCGTCCGGCGACCGATGGCCCGCAAGGCGCCACCGCCTAGGAGCGAGACAAGTTCAGCCAGGGCGCGAGCCCTGGCTTTTTGCTTTCCTCAACTTCATCGGGCAGGTCCCCATGCACGTCATCATCCTTGGAGTCCTACTGTTCTGGCTGAGCTGGCCGCTCGGCGTCGCTGTCCTCGCCTTCCTGATCTGGCGCGGACGCGGTGGTCGTTGGCAGCGCTGGATGGCGGATGATCGCCGCAAGGTCCGCAGCGCCCCGCCGAGCGGCAACGCCGCCTTCGACGAGTACCGCGAGGAGACGTTGCGCAAGGTCGCAGACGAGCAGCGCGGGTTCCGCGAGTTCCTGGAGCGGTTGCGCAGATCGAAGGACAAGCAGGAGTTCGACCGCTTCATGGCCGATCGCCGCGCAGCGCCTTCAACCGGCCCGCAGCGCAGCCTGCCCGCGGTCTAACGCTGCGCACCTCCACCTCTCCCGGAGGGAGAGGTCGTGAGCTCGGCGCAAGCTGAGCGAGCGGGTGAGGGGTTAGGGCCTCTATCGAGCACGCACCCCTCACCCGCTGTCGCGCTAAACGCGCGTCCAGCCGACCTCTCCCCCTGGGAGAGGTGGAATCTTGCCACGTGCCAGGCAACGGAGCAGGTCAGCGGATCGTCTTGTCGAAGTTGAGCGCGGTCGACAGCCCCTTCACCGTGTCGAGGCCTTTGGCGCCAAGCAGGATGGCGCCGTCGAGATCGGCGCCCGTGAGGTTTGCCCCCGTGAGGTCGGCGCCGGTGAAATCGGCCTTCGAAAGATCAGCGCCGGTGAGATTGGCGTCACGCAAGTCGGCGCCGACGAAGTGCGCGAACGTCAGCACCGCGCGGTCGAGGTTCACGCCCTGCATCTTGGCGCGCGAGAAATCGCACGACTTCAGCACGTTCTTGGCGAGCGTCGTGATCGTGCCCTGTCCCGGGCGCGCTTCGAGTGGGCTCAGGTTGGCGCCCGTCAGGTCGGCGCCGTGGAAGTCCGCCCCCGACATTTTGGCCATAACGCGAATGCCCTGCAGATTTGCACCGGCAAAGCTCGGCGCGTCGCTCAAGTTCTCTTCGAGATCCGTGTAGACCGTCGGCCGCAGGATCGTGGCGCCGCTCAAGTTGGCGCCGGCGAGATCGGCGTGGATGAGCACGGTGCGGTCGAGCCGGGTGTTCGACAGATCGGTACCGCGCAGGTTGGCGCCGGTGAAGTCCACCGCGAAGAGATCGGAATGAGCGAGCTTGGCACCTTTGAAGTCGAGGCCCGAGAGGTCGAGGTAGGTGAGGTTGTGATGCGAGTAGTCGATCGGATCGCCGGCCTTGGCCTTGAACAGCGCGGTCGCGATCTCGCGCGGGGTGAAGTCGGCGCCGTTCATCGGTACGGGGTCGTTGGGACCCGCCGCGGCGCCGAGGCTGAACGCCACCACCGCTGTCGCGAGGACGACGAGCGAGCCAGTGGTATGTGCCGCGAGCTTCATTTTTTTCCCGCTATGCGCGAGTGCTTCTCCATATGATTGGGGATGCGGCCATGCGCGACAAGAGGCGGGACATGCAAAATCGCCGAAAGGCCACAGCTTAGTGCGCTGGGGCACCACGGCGTTAAGCTTCGCGTAAGCTTCAAGCGCGCCCAAAGCCACCGCCCGTCGGCGTGACGATGACGATCGCCTCGCCGGCTTCGAGCACGGTCTGGTCGCAGCCATGGAGCCGTTCGAGCCGGCCACCCGTGCGGCGCACGAGGTTCGCGCCGGCCTCGCCCGGCTCCCCGCCGTCGAGCCCGAAGGGGCGCACGTCGCGGTAGCCCGACAAGATGGCGCAGTCCATACGCTCCAGAAACCGGATGACGCGGCGCGTACCGTCGCCGCTTTTCCATTTGCCCTTGCCGCCTGAGCCGCGGCGGATCGAGAACTCCTCGACCAGCACCGGGTAGCGAAGCTCCAGGATCTCGGGATCGGTGAGCCGCGTGTTGGTCATGTGCACGTGCACGGCGGCGGCGCCATCGAAACCGGGCCCAGCGGGCGCGCCCGAGCACAGCGTCTCGTAGTACTGCACGCGCGCATTGCCGAACGTGAGATTGTTCATGGTGCCCTGGGCGGAGCCGAGCGCATTCAATGCCGCGAACAGGCAGTTGGTCACGATCTGGCTCGTCTCCACGTTGCCGGCGACGACCGCCGCCGGATAGGCGGGGCTCAGCATCGAGCCCTCGGGGATGACGATCTCGATCGGCTTGAGGCAACCGGCGTTCATGGGGATCGGCTCCTCCACCATGACGCGGAACACGTAGAGGGTGGCCGCGCGCGTCACCGGCTCCGGCGCGTTGAAGTTGTTCCCCTGCTGCGGGCTCGTGCCGGTGAAGTCGACCTTCGCCGTGCGCGCCGCCTTGTCCACCGTGATGCGCACCTCGACCGCCGTGCCCTGATCGGTCTCGACGCGGAAGTGGCCGTCGTCGAGGCGCGAAAGCAGCCGGCGCACGCTCTCCTCAGCGTTGTCCTGCACGTGGCCCATGTAGGCGCGCACGACGTCGAGCCCGAAATGCGCGACCATGCGGTTGAGCTCGGCTTCGCCCTTGGCGTTGGCCGCGACCTGCGCCTTGAGGTCGGCGATATTCTTGTCCGGCTGCCGCGCCGGGTATTGCGCGCCGGTGAGCAGCGCGCGTGTCTCGGCTTCGAGGAAGCGGCCCCCCTCCACCAGTTTGACGTTGTCGATATAGACGCCTTCCTCGGCGATGGTGGTGGCACGCGGCGTCATCGAGCCGGGCGTGAGCCCTCCGATGTCCTCGTGATGCCCGCGGCTCGCGACGTAGAACAGCACCTCTCCGCCGGCGGCGTCGAATATCGGCGTAACCACGGTGATGTCGGGCAGATGCGTGCCGCCGTTGTAGGGCGCGTTCAGCATGTAGGCATCGCCCGGGCGCATCTCGGCTCCGCGCAGCCGGATGATGGTCTCGACCGAGCGGTCCATGGAGCCAAGGTGCACCGGCAGATGCGGCGCGGTGGCGACGAGCGCGCCCTTCGTGTCGAACACCGCGCACGAGAAGTCGAGCCGCTCCTTGATGTTGACCGACTGCGCCGTGTTGCGCAGCGCTTCCCCCATCTGCTCGGCGTTCGCCATGAAGAGGTTGTTGAACACCTCGAGCAGGATGGGATCGGCCTTGGCGCCGAGCTCTTCGCGCGGGCGCGGCTCGGTGCGCGCGAGGATGAGGTCGTTCTGCGCCGTGACCTCGAGCCTCCACCCGGGCTCGACCACGACGGTCTGGTGCGGCTCGATGACGAGCGCGGGACCGGCGAGCGTGAAGCCGGCGCGCATGTCCTCGCGCTTCACGACGGGCGCCTCGTGCCATGCGCCGCGCGAGTAGAACTGTGTCGCGGCGGGCTGAGTGCTGTTCGCCGCCTCATCACCTCTCCCAGGGGGAGAGGTCGGAAGCGAATGCAATGCGCTTCCGGGTGAGGGGGTACCTGCTTCGACACGCCGGTCCCCCTCACCCGGTCCGCCATGCTGCGCATGTTGGCCCGACCTCTCCCCACCGGGGAGAGGTGGAGTTCCACTCGTCAGAGGCACATCCGTGTCACCGCCGCCGAGCGCCTCGACCTCGATCGCCGCGGCGAAGATCGCCTTCTCGGGCGAGACGAACCCGAACCGCTGCCGGTGCAGCGCCTCGAAGTCGCGCCGCATGATGCCCGGCTCCGACAAAGAGACCGGCAGCGCCGTGTCGGTGCCGGCGTAGCGCAGATGCACGAACGTCTCGATCGCGATGTCGTCGTGCTCGACACCCTCATCCAGCAGCTCCTCGGTTGCCGCACTGCCGAGGTCGTAGGCGAGGCCCTCGATCGTGTGCATGGCGGCACCATCGAGCGGCACTTCGAGCGAGCGCTCGCGGCTCGCGCGCATCGGGGCAAGCCCCATGCCGTAGGCGGACAACAGTCCCGACAGCGGATGCACGAGGATCGTCTCCATGCCGAGCGCGTCCGCGATGAGACAGGCGTGCTGACCGCCCGCGGAGCCAAAGCAGTTCAACGCGTAGCGGGTCACGTCGTAGCCGCGCTCGACCGAGATTTTCTTGACGGCGTTGGCCATGTTTTCGACTGCGATGCGGATTGCGCCGTCGGCGATCTCCTCCGCCGTGCGCCCGTCGCCGACCTGGGCGGCGAGTTCCGCGAAGGCCGTGCGCACGGCGTCCGCGTCGAGCCGCTGGTCGCTGTTGGGCCCGAAGATCGCCGGAAAGTACGCCGCGTCGAGCTTGCCCAGCATGACGTTGGCATCAGTCACGGTGAGCGGGCCGCCGCGGCGGTAGCACCGCGGCCCCGGATTGGCGCCGGCGCTCTCCGGACCGACGCGGAAGCGCGTGCCGTCGTAGGTGATGATCGAGCCGCCGCCGGCCGCGACCGTATGCACACGCAACATCGGCACCGCGAGGCGCACGCCCGCGATCTGCGTCTCGAACGCGCGCTCGTAGGCGCCGGCGAAATGCGCGACGTCGGTCGACGTGCCGCCCATGTCGAAGCCGATGACGCGGGGAAAGCCCGCGCGCTTGCCCGTCTCCGCCATGCCGACGACGCCGCCCGCGGGGCCCGACAGGATCGCATCGCGCCCTCGGAACGTGTGCGCCGACTTGAGGCCGCCCGATGATGCCATGAACAGCAGTTTAGGGGCGCCAGTCTCCGCATACTCCTCGCTGTCCCCTCTCCCCGGTCCATGCGAAGCATGGCTCCGCCATGACGGGGAGAGGGTTGGGGTGAGGGGGTACGACCTTCGAAAGGTACCAACCCCCTCACCCGGAAGCTCATCTGCATTCGCTTCCGACCTCTCGCCGTCCATGCGAAGCATGGCTCCGCCATGACCGGGGAGAGGTGAAGTGGGGGCGAGCGCATGGGATATTCTATCGACGTACCGGCGCAGGATCGGCGACAGATAGGCGTCCGCCACCGTTGTGTCGCCGCGCGGCACGAGCTTGATCAGCGGCGACACCTCGTGGCTCGCCGACACCTGGCCAAAGCCCAGATCGCGTGCCAGCTCCGCCGCCTGCCGCTCGTGCTCGGGAAACGCGTAGGCGTGCATGAGCACGATCGCCACCGCGTCGATGCCTGCAGCGCGCGCCGCCCGCAGCTCCGTCTCGAGCGCGGTGAGGTCGAGCGGCGCTTCCACCGTCCCGTCCGCGCGCACGCGCTCGTCAGCCTCGACGACGCGGGCATACAGCATCTCCGGCTTGACGATGCGCTTGGCAAAGATGTCGGGCCGCGCCTGCGTGCCGATCTCGAGCTGGTCCTTCAGCCCGCGCGTGATGACGAGCAGGGTGGGGTCGCCCTTGCGCTCCAAGAGCGCATTGGTCGCGACCGTCGTCCCCATCTTGACGGCACCGATGCGCTCCGCCGGGATTGGGGCGCCAGTCGCAAGACCGAGGAAGCGGCGGATCGCCTCCAGCGCGGCGTCATCGTAGGCGCCGGGGTTCTCCGACAGCAGCTTGCGGGCCAGGATGCGGCCCTCGGGCGAGCGCGCCACGACGTCGGTGAAGGTGCCGCCGCGGTCGATCCAGAAATGCCACTTCTCGCTCGCGCGCCCCATCAGGGAGGTCCATGCCGCCGTGAGTTGAGCTACCGGGCCGGTGCACGCTCGTCAACCAGCGGCCCATCGCCGCGCCAGCGCCCGAAACGGCGTAAATTTTCCGGCAATTGTCCCGAGATTCCGCGAAAGCTCCCGCAAGACTCCCGAAGCAACCGTTGGTCTACCTTCAAGTTGCCCACGAATGCCGATATGGGTGGGGCATGTCGATGAAGACCCCATGCCAGACCCCGTGTCAGGTCCTCGAATCGCCGGCCGGCGGAGCCTTCCGCGCCGCGCTCGCCGCACTATGGGCGAAGCTCGGCTTCGGGCGCGAGCGGGAGCGCACCCCCGCGCACCGCACCGTCGCCTTCACCATCGCAGTGACGACGCTCGCCGCCAAGATGGCCAAGGCCGACGGCGTTGCGCTGCCCGTCGAGGCGCAGGCGTTCGAGCGGCTGTTCGAGATTCCGCCGCATGAGGCCAAGAACGTGCGCCGCGTCTACAACCTCGCCAAGCGCGACGTCGCTGGTTACGAGATCCACGCCGGGCGTATCGCCAGGATGCTCAAGGACGAGCCCGTGTTCCTGTCGTCGGTGCTCGCCTGCCTGTTCCACATCGCGGCCGCCGACGGCATCCTGCATCCGGCCGAGGATCGCTTCCTCGAGAACGTCGCCACGATCTTCCGTCTCGACCGCGGCGAGTACCTCTCGATCCGCGCCACCTACGTCAATGATCCGCGCAGCCCCTACGCGATCCTGGGCCTGGCGCCCAACGCCTACGACGCGGAGATCAAGGACCGCTACCGCGCGCTCGTACGCACGCACCACCCCGATCGAGTCTGCGCGAGCGGCGTGCCGCACGAATTCTGCGTCGCCGCCAACCGTAGGCTTGCCGCCATAAACGCCGCCTACGATGCCATCGAGAAGGAGCGCGAGGGGAGTCGCCGCTCCGAGCCGGAGAAGACTTCATGACGATCAAAGCCGACAGCAAGCTCGTCGATGGGCTCCATCCCTCGCCCAACACCGGCGACCGCAAGAAGGGTTCAAAGCCGCGCCTCATCCTGCTGCACTACACCGGCATGCCGACGGCTGAGAAGGCCATCCATTGGCTGGCGCACCCCAAGAGCAAGGTGTCGTGCCACTACGTCATCGACGACACCGGCGAGATTACGCAGATGGTGCCCGAAGGCATGCGTGCGTGGCACGCCGGCGTGTCGCATTGGGCGGGCGAGACCGACATCAATTCGGCCTCCATCGGCATCGAGATCCAGAACCCCGGGCACGACCACGGCTACCCGGACTTTCCACCCGAGCAGATGCAGGCCGTCGCCGCGCTCTGCCGCGACATCGCACAGCGCCGCGCGATTAGCCCGGAGGGCATACTTGCGCACTCTGACGTGGCGCCGGGGCGCAAGATCGATCCGGGTGAGAAGTTCGACTGGGCGTGGCTCGCGGCGAACGGCGTTGGCCATTGGGTCGATCCGGCGCCACCTGACAGCGGCTGCGGGCGCGCCTACGCCGTCAACGACGAGTCGGGCGACATCGCGGAAGCGCAGGAGCTGCTCCGCCGCTACGGCTACAACATCTACGTCAACGGGCGCCTCGATCAGTGGACGCTGATCGTTTTGCGGTCGTTCCAGCTCCACTTCCGCCCCGCGCGCGCCGACGGCAAGTTCGACCGCGCGAGCCTCGATACGCTGACGCGGCTCGTCGCGGCGTTGCCCGTGCCTGCGCTGACCTGAGGCTCGCGTCGCCTCGCTAAACTCGTACGATGGTGCGGGCGCGGGCGGGCGGTTCTTTCCAACGCCACAACAATGCACGAATGAGCCTGCCCGCGGACCTGTTCATGGCCCGATGCCGGAATATCGCGGTCGCGCCACACACCAAAGCCGAACCTTCAACGCACCGCAACGCTTCGGGAGCAACCGAAGCGGATGCCGCACCTCGTTTGCGGCCTTATCCGATGCAACTGACCACCCATTGCAGACCCTAGGTGGCAGCAAACTGGGTCACAAGAGGTCGTCACAAAGCGTGCTTAAATCGGAGCGTTCAAGTCTCCGAAACGACTGCTGAGGTGTGGCGATTGTGAACAACCCGGTGGATCAATCGCTGGCGCGGCAGACGGGCCTCTTTCTTGTGCTGTTGGTTCTAGTCAATGGGCTCATCTTGCCGGGTGCCGTCGCGGAGTTGGTAGGAATTGAGT